>WNGM01001377.1_pt1 | contig 19538 bp, 24 predicted proteins | sample 5400571 | NCBI WGS metagenome assembly WNGM01 (sample SAMN13153378, study PRJNA577476) | soil metagenome | isolation source: 100 cm soil or saprolite under Garry oak tree replicate 2 | place: USA:California | collected 2016-06-15 | reverse complement strand
GCCGTCCTGGCCGGCGAATGGCAGCGGGCTGTTGACCAGGGGCTCGGCGAGCAGGACCTGACCGTCGTGACCCGCCTGCTGGAGCAGCAGGGGGGAACGCCATGACCCTGATCGGCGACACGATGATGTGCGAGCAGGCAGGCCCGAAGCAGCTGGTGCGCGACGCCGCCCTCGCCGAGGAAGCGGGCCGCGACCATTACTTCCCGTGGCCCAGGGCCACTCGCCGTACGCGTGGAGCGTGCTCGGCCGGCCGCCCAGGCGAGCCGGCCGCATTCCGCTGATGACCTACGCCACCTGCCCGATCCGCCGTTATCACCCGGCCGTGGTCGCGCAGAAGGCGGCGACCATGCAGCTGCTCTGCGACGGCCGGGTCACCCTCGGCCTCGGGGCGGGCGAGAATCTGAACGAGCACATTGTCGGCGGGCGGTGGCCGCTGGCCGGAAAGGGCCACGAGATGCTCGGCGAGGCCGTCGAGATCATCAGGGCGCTGTGGGCGGGCGGCACCGTGACCTACCGGGGCAGGCACTTCGATGTCGAGTCCGCGAAGGCCTGGGACCTGCCGGACACCGCCCGCCGATCGGCATCGCGGTATCGGGCCCGGCCAGCTGCCGCCTGGCGGGACGGCACACCGACGCCATGATCGCCGTCGAGGCCCGTGCCGGGCTCGGCCAGATGTTCGATGCCGCGGGAGGCTCCGGGAAGCCGCGCATCGGCCAGATCGCCTTGTCCTACGAGGCGGCGATGCGCTTGACGCCCTTGATCGCGTCTACCATCCGGGTGGCCGACAGGTCGTGGCTGCGGGTGAATGACACCATGTACCCGTCCTCGCCGTTCCGGTAGGTGTAGCGCGTGGTCACCGCGACCGGCTTGCCGGTGGTCTGATCGGTGTAGACGCCATCGCGCTCGAAGGTGACCTTGGCCGGGTCGTCGCCGATCAGGACGTTGTCACGGGCGAGCATGAAAATAGGGACCGGCTCGAACCCGTACCCGCTTGGCGGCGGTGATGTAGGAAGCGATCACCGAAGACGGTCCGGCTTGCCCGCGCGCCCAGTACCAGTCGTGCACTACCTTCATCAGGCCGGCATTGCCCCAGTTGTGGTGGTAGCCGATCCCCGTCGACGGACGCCATGGGGGAACCTCGCCGGTCAGGCTGATGTCGACCGAGATCTCTCCGCCGTCGCCTGGATCCGGTAGCGGCGCAGATCGCCGGTACCCCGGTTCTCGCCGAGGCGCACACCGGCATGGTCCCTGGCCGCCGACCACGGGGCAGGCGGATAGTGCACGATCTTCTTCTCGAAATGCCGCCCGTCTGGAAGATCGAGGTCCAGGCGGAGCAACGGGGACAACGGTTTCTGCGGCTCCGCGACGTCTTTGCTCATGAACGCCACGACCAGCTTCGCCGCGTCGGCTAGATGCGCGTCGAAGTACCACCACTCGTACGTGCCGGCCGAGTCCTCGGTGCGCGCGCGATCGAGCTGGGCGATAGCCCGAGACGCTGATAGTCCGCCGGTGAACTCGCCAGCACTGCCAGTTTACCCGCCATGAACTGCTCCTTCTGGCGTCGTTTCGCCTCAGATGTTCCGCGCTCATGGGCGCGAGCCGGATAGTGACGATCTTGCCGCATGCGGTGACGGTCAGGGCCCGGTACGTGCTCTCGATGAGGCGGTGTCCCGATCAGAATGCCCGGTGCAGTCGCGCGGCGGCTCGCTCGCTCGTGGGATGGAAGGCCTCCGGTGGTCCGTGCGAGTCAGGCCGCCAGCGGCGCATCGTGCCTTGGGCGGCGCGGTAGTGAGCACCTCGGTCACGTCGGCGTCGATCGTCCGCTGGCCGGTCGCGGCGGCGATCGATACCCGATGGTGGCCGTCGCTGACGAAATGCTGGCTGCCGACTCGGTACACCTCGATCGGCGGGATCGACGCACCGCGCCGCTGCGCCAGCGCCAGCTGCTCCCAGCGTTCCCGTACCCGGTTCGAGGTGGGCCGGAAGTGCCGGTCGAAGTTGTGCAGCGAGCCGACCGTGCCGACGATACTGTCCAGCGGTATCGTCTGCACGCCGATGTGCCGCTGACCTCGCCATCCGAGCGGCCCGGTGATCTCATCAAGCCGCAGGAGGCGGCCGCTGTCATGCTGGCGGCGCAGGCGCCGTGTCAGCGCGGCCACGACTTGGTGCCGCCTGGCTCGCAGGAACTCGTTCTCGACGTCGGCCCGCGGAAATCCGGTTTCTAGCATTGGGCTGGCTCCGTTTCGGTGCCGCGGCCTGGGGTCAGCGCACCAGGGCTCGCCGCGCCCGGCGGGGTTTCGGTCAGCCCGGGCGGCGGTCCGCCGTGGCCGAGGCCGGCGGCCAGCCTGCTGGCCTTCGCCGCGACAGCCACCAGGACGGCGGCGAAGCCGAGCAAGGCTATCCGGGCGCTGACGAACTGGGTAGCCAGGCCGAGGCCGAGGACTGGCACCGCGATGCCGAGGTAGGCGGCGAGGAACAGCCCGGCCAGCGTCTCTCCCCGGCGGGCGTGCGGCGCGATCGCGATCACCGCGGAGGCACTGCCCTTGAACGCCGCGCCGGCGCCGGCGCCGGCCAGGGCGCCGCCCAGCAGGAAGAGCGTGAGGCTGGTCAGCCACACCGCGAAGGTCACCACTGCCAGGCCGAGGATCAGCGCGGTGAGGCCGATGCTGAGCTGGCGGCTCGTCGCGGCGCGGCTGAGCGCGATCTGGACCAGCGCGGCAGCACCGAACACGACGAAGGTCGCCAGGCCCGCGAGCGCGTGTGAGCGGTCGCCCAGCGTTCCCGCGATGAAGCCCGGAGCGAGGGACGTGAACAGCCCGAGCACCGCGAAGGCGGCTACCGTGGCGAACACCGCTGCGAGGAACGCCGAGCGGTCCGCAGCCGGAACCGAAACCCGCTGCGGGTGGTAGCGAGGCCTCGGCCGCGGGCGCGCGACGGTCTCGGGTGCGGCGGCCAGCGCGAGCGCACCGCCGGCCATCAGCGCCTCGGACACCAGGAACGGCAGTTGCAGTCCGTGCCCGGCATACTGGGCGAGCAGGCCGGCCAGCAGGGCACCCAGACCCAGGCCGCCGAGGTTGGCGGCTGTCGCCACGACCTCGGCACGGCGGCCGGGCTCCCCCGGCCGGGCCGCGGCGTTCAGCTCGCTCAGGTAGACGGTCGCGGTCGCGGTCAGCATCCCGATGCTGATGCCAGAGATCACCCGGCCGGCGATCAGGCCGGGCACCGCCGGCCATGCCAGGAACACGATGCCGGACAGCATGTTGACCGCGAGTGCGGTGGCGATCATGCGCCGCCGCCCGAGCCAGTCGGAGACGTGCCCGGCCAGGAACAGGCTCGCCATGACGCCCACCGCGTAAGCGGCGAAGATCACCGTTACCAGCAGCGCGCCGAAGTGGTCGCGGGCCTGGTACAAGACGTAGAGCGGGGTCGGAATGGTGGAGAACGCCATCGTTACCGCGAACACGTAGCCGACTATCCAGAACCCGCGGCCGGGGCTGCGGCCGTGCTCGCGATCCGGCGCCACGGCGTTGGAGTGGCGCGCCCGGCTGGCCGGGCGGGCGGGCGCTGCCAGGTCAGTAAGTGTCGTCATCTCAGCCTCCCTTCGGGTTGAGACAACGCGGCCCGCCGTCCTGGTATTCATCTCTGATAACGACTTCCACTGCTAACGCTTATCGCTTTGGGAGATAATGCTCAGGTGGAACTCCGGCATCTCGAATACTTCGTCGCCGTCGCCGAGGAGCTCTCGTTCACCCGCGCGTCCCGGCGGCTCCACCTGGTGCAGTCCGGGGTATCCAGCGCGATCCAGGGCCTGGAGCGCGACCTCGGCGCGGCGCTCTTCGAGCGCGACCGGCACCGGGTGGCCCTGACCGACGCAGGCAACGCGCTGCTGCCCGAGGCGCGGGCGACGCTCGCCGCCGCCCAGGCTGCCCGCGACGCGGTCGGCGAGGCCCGCGGCGGGCTGCGCGGCACGGTGACGCTCGGGACAATGCAGTCCACCGGCGCCCTTGACCTGCCCGGGCTGCTCGGGCGTTTCCACGCCACCCACCCGGCGGTCCAGGTCAGGCTCAGGCAGGCAGCCGCGGGATCCGCCGGGCTGGCCAGGGAAGTGCTCTCCGGCGCGCTGGACCTCGCCGTCCTCTCGCTTCCCGGCCCGCCGCCCGCCGGGCTGACCACCTGGCCGGTCACCGAGGAGTCGCTGCTCGTCGTCTGCCCGCCCGGCCACCCGCTCGCATCGCGGCATCCGGTGACGCTGGGGCGCCTTGCCGAGGAGCCGTTCATCGACTTTCCCCCCGGCTGGGGCAACCGCGCTGTGGCGGACAGCGCCTTCGCTGCAGCCGGCCTCGATCGACAGGTCCCCTTCGAGGTCGCCGGATTCGGCGCCGCAGCGGACCTGGTGCGCAACGGCCTCGGCATCGCGTTCCTGCCGGCCCCGGAGGCGCGGATGAGCGACCTGGCCGCCGTCGAGCTCAACTCGCCAGCGCTGACCTGGCGGGTCTCGGTCGCGGCCCCGGCGCACCGCCGGACGCCAGCCGCGGCACGGGCGTTCCTCGACGAACTACTCCGTGCCGCGCCCTAGCGCAGATGCCCGCGTCATCCGGCCGGAGCCACACCTGCGCCGCGCCCACCGGCTGCTCAGCGCAGTAGCCCGGAGCAGCGAGACGAGCGGTGACGATGCTTCCTGCTCAGCCGACCGGGCCGGTGGCGAGTGCCACGCTGGCGGTGTGGTACTGGCCTGACGGGTCGAGCCAGCTGATGCTGATCTTGTCGCCTGGTGGTGGCTCTGCAGCGCGGTTTTGGATGTCTGATAATGAGGCGACCGGGTGACCCACGACCGACACGATCTGGTCGCCGGCTGCCAGGCGGGCGCTGGCGGCGGGTGAAGGAAAGGGAAGTAACGATGCGACGGATCGTGGTCGTACTCATCTCGGCATTCGCCGGCATCCTGCTGACAGCGCGCCGGCCCTGGCCTCGGCGGGGGGCAGCCCGCACTTCCAGTTCGCGGACGACAATGGCGGCACCGGGGCGCTGACCACCTCGTTCAAGGAGCTGGGCCTGGGACCGGCGTCAGCAGCGTGGTGATCAGCCCCAACGCCGACGCGACGGCGCTGTACCAGTGCTTCAACAACGGCGGCAATCACCCCAAGGCCGGGAACAAGGAAACCGTTCAGACCCACCTGCAGACCTCGGGCACCTTCCCGGTGAGCAACGGGAACACCGCCGGCAGCCTGTCCGCGGGCCTGTCGGTCGCCGCGCCTGTCCCTTGACCTTCCCCCGCAGCCGGGCCGTCCCGGCGACCTGGCCGATCACGTCCGGCACGCCGGCCAGGACGTCCAGCCTCTCCTCCGCCACCCCCAGGCGGGCGTGATCCGCCAGATGCCCCCGAGCCTGGACCCGCCCGGCCAGGGCAAGCCAGGCGGCGTGCGCCGTGAACTTCGCCGAGGGCAGGTGGGCCGACGGGCTGCTGGCCAGGTCCGCGAAGGCATGCTCGATCTCGGCGTGGTCGCGGTGCTGTTCTTCTGCCTGGTTATCGGGGAGTTGGTGAACAGCGGGTTGTAACGCCAGGCCGGGAACATCTCGCCCTGGCCTTCGGCGGCGCGGGGTTCAGGTCCTTCACCCGGCGGACGACCGGCCGGGCGCTGAACGCCTGCCGCGCCTTCGAGGTGAACGCGGCGTAGCCGGTCTCGGCGACCTCGACGTCGGATACCCAACAGCCGAGCCGGCCGTCCCAGACCGCCTGCAGGTACCTGATGGGCACCCACGCGTCCTCGGGATCGCGGCGATCACCGCCGTCGCGTGAGCGCGATTACGGGACCCAGGCAAGAAGCGCCCCCTCGACCTTCAGGTACTTCGGCGGGAAGTCCAGGCATTCCCTGGTGGCCTGGCACGCGGGCCGTGGGGTGGGCAGGAACGTCATTTGAGCGCCGTCCCGGAGCGCCATCACATTCCCTGCGGGGCTGAAGGTGGCCCCGTCCATGCCGTACGGTACAGGCTGGGCCAGCCGGTCACTGTGAATGCTCCCCGCATATGCCTTCCAGCTTCGCGGACCATCGCCGGCGCCGGTCTGGATCAGGAACAGGCCGCGGGGTCCCCATTTGAACTCAAATTGCTGCGGGGTGACGGGGGCGTAGGTGAGCACGCGGCCCGCGCCGAGCAGCACTACCTCCGCGGGCTGCCGTCCCACGAACGGCCCGGCCGCGCCGAGTTCGACCGCGAAGGCCGCGGAGGACCCGCTGCCGCTAAAGCCCCCGGCATTCATGACGGCGGGGCGGCCAGCGCCGGGCTGGGCGCGCTCGTAGGCGCGGATCAGGAGCCGATCGTTGAGCGGCGTCAGATAGACAGATCTGCGGCCCGTCTCGGCGTTGATCAGCAGCAGCGAGTTGCCGTCCGCCGAGGTAGCCAGGATCGTGGTGTTGTCTCGCCACATCGCCGAGGAAAACCGGCCCAGCTCGACGCGGCGCCCGGTCGCCAGATCGGCCACCCACAGCGTGTCACCGGTCACGACCGGATCTGTCCCCACGTCGTAGGAGAGCAGGGATCCGTCCCGTGACAGCCCGTCAACCCCGATGACGCCGTTCCGCTTGCCAGGCCTGAAAGGCAGGACGAGGTGGCGCCGGGAACCGTCGAGGTTCATCACGTAGGCCCCGGTCTTGTCCCATGCGACCAGCCTGCCCGCCGCGACCTGCGCGTCGCTGAAGCCGCGAGCGATCCGGACAGTCTTGCCGTCCGGGTAGAGCCACTTCAGCCCGTGCCGGTCAGCGAACAGCAGACGCCCCCCGCCCGGGAACACCGGAACCGCCGGTTTGGCCGTCTTCGACGCGGCCGGCGGCGCAGAGCCGCCCGGCCCGATGCGCGGCGCGGCCAGAAGGACGGCAGCGGCCACGGCAGCCGCCACCATAACCGCGCTGGCGGCCGTTGCCCGCAGCAGCCGCCAGCGATGCCGGAGCCGTACTGCCGCCATCACGTCGAACTTTGGCTCAGCATCGGCGACCGACGCATCGATAGCGTCCCGCAACCGCTCTTCAAGATCACTCATCACGTTCACCGGCTTCCGAATACTTCGACGGCGATGGAGTCCCGGTCAGCTGACGCAGGCGGGCAAGCGCACGCGACGCCTGGCTCCTGACCGTCCCGGCGCTGCAGTTCAGGGCGGCGGCGATCTGGGCATCGGTGAGATCTTCCCAGTACCGCATCACCAGCACCGCGCGCTGCCTTGGCGGCAGGCCTTTCAGCGCGCGCACCAGCAGATCGCGGTCTGCCACCTGCGCGGTGCGATCCTCGACAATCAAGTCCGCCGCATGCGCGGCAAGCGGCTGCTCGCCTCTCCGGCGCAGCCCGCGCCGCCAGTCAATCGCGGCATTGACCAGCATGCGCCGCACGTACGGCTCGGCGGCGGCATCCCGGAACAGTTGCCGCCGCCGGCGATAGGCGCGTTCCAGCGCGATCTGAAGCAGGTCCTGGGCCGCAGCTTCACTCCAGCCGCTGAGCGCAAGAGCCAGCCTGAACAAGTGCGCCGACCGGCCGCGCACGAACTCCTCGAAGGCGTCCCGTGTGTCCATGCCCGACACCGGCTCCTCAGGCCCGCCCACACTACATCCACGACCGGAACCCGTAGAACGTTGCACGCGACGTCAAGATTGCGCGCCGCGCGCTCTCCGACCACCGGTGCGGCCGGTGCTGCGCAGCAACCAGGCACCGGGTCTCCGAGCACCTGCCAGCCGCTCCCGCGAGTGTCCGATGCTGCCCGCCGAGGAGGCTGGCCCACAGCTGGTGGAGCGGGCTAAGCCGGAGGGATTGTGCCTGATGGGCCGCCTGGTGAGCCAAGCACGACCTGGGCGGGCGGCGACGCCGGGTTCTCCCGCGACGCCACCCGGCCACGACGGTGGGCTCCTGATGACTGATTCTGCACCTGGTCGCCGTTACGCCTCCCGGCCCTGCCTATGACAGCACCGCTCCGACCGTCGACAACAAGCGCAGCGCGGAGCTGATCCAAAACCACCTCACCAGCACCACGGCCACACAACGATCGCCCCGCAGCACGGCGCTCTGGTCCTGAGAACTCACGCCGGGTGTGCCGCGTAGCGGCGCGTCAATCATGAAAAGTGCTCCTGACCTGGGAGGATAGGATACCGAAGCCTTTGTCCGGTCCAGATCGAGGAGCACTTGTCTAAGTGACCACCACCATCGTGGGCCCCCGCGATGCTCTGCCGACCGAGGTGTTCCCTGACCTGCTGACGGGCTGAGGACCCGGCCGGCCAGCCGCCCGGAGGATGCTGGGCTGCCGCTGGGCGAGCCGGGGCAGGTACGGGGTGAGATCTGGCTGGGTGCGACCAGTCCGGTTCCCCGGCGGGCGGCGGTGTTCAGCGCTGCCTCGTGGCAGAAGCTGCTCGGCTCGCGCCGTGGAACCAGCGCGAAGTTCAGCACTAACTCATACCGGCCGGGTCTTGGCGGACGCCCGTGGAGGCTCGCAGCGGGCTCGGCAAACGGCCTGGCAGGTTGCGGCTGACAGCGGCATGTTACAGGCCGAGCTGTCCCAGCGCGGCGAGGTAGGCCTCGCTGTAGGTGGGGAACTGGGCGACCTGGTCCAGCAGCACGCTGATGGGGATCTGGGCCCGGATCGCGAGGGCGGCCTGATGGATCCACTCGCTGGCCAGCGGGGCGACGGCCCAGGCGCCGGCCAGCACGCCCCGGTCGCGGTCGGCGAGCAGCCCGAGGGCGCCGCGCGGGTCGCGCTCGTAGGTCCACGGCCGGGCGATCGCGTCGGCGAGGCTGATCTCGGCGGATGCGGTGCTGATGCCGTGGGCGGCGGCCTGGGCGGCGGTGAGCCCGGCGGCGGCGATCTCGGGGTCGGCGAACACCACCCGCGGGATCCCCTGGTAGGCGGCGGGCCGGTCGCGGCCGAGGATGTTGCCGGCGACGACGCGGCCCTGGTACATGGCGACGTGGGTGAACAGGGCGACGCCGGTGACATCGCCGAGCGCCCACAGGCCCGGCCCGGCCTGGCACCGGTCGTCGACGGCGATGGCGCCGCGGCCGGTGAGCTGCACCCCGGCGGCGTCCAGGCCGAGCCCGCTGGTGGCCGGGCGGCGCCCGGCGCCGAGGATCACCACGTCGGTGTCCACCTGGCTGTCGTCGTCCAGGGTGACCACCGTGCCGCTGCTCGCGCGGCGGGCGCGGGTGGGAGTGCGGCCGGTGCGTACTGTGACACCATCGGCCGCGAGCGCCTGGGCGGCCAGCTCGCCGACGCGGGGGTCCTCCCGGTCGATCAGCCGGCCGGCCCGCTGGACGATGGTGACCTGGGCGCCCATCCGGGCGTAGAACTGGCCAAGCTCGACCCCGACCGCGCTGCCCCCGACCATCAGCACCCGGCCGGGGATGTCACGCATGGTGGTGGCCTCCCGGTTCGTCCACACCGTGGCCCCGTCCAGGCCGTCAATGGCCGGGCGGAGCGGCTCCGATCCGGTGGCGATCACGATGTGGCCGGCTTCCAGCAGCTGGCCGCCGACCTCGACCCGGCCGGGCCCGGCGAGCCGGGCGGCGCCCTTGATGACGGTCGCGCCGGCCTGCTCATAGCCCTGGACCTGGGCGGTGTCGTCGAGGTGGCGGACCATGTAGTCCCGGTAGTCCCGCAGCCCCGCCCAGTCCAGGGCGGGGGTGGCCACCCCGGCCACCCGGCGGGCTTCCGCCCGGGCCTCCGGGCCGCGCAGCAGCGTCTTGGACGGGATGCACGCCCAGTAGGCGCACTCCCCGCCGATCAGCTCGCGCTCGACCACCGCCACCCGCCGCCCGGCCTCCAGCAGCCGCCCCGCGGCGGCCTCCCCGCCCGGGCCCATCCCGATGACGATCACATCGAACCTGTCCACCTGCCACCTCCGGTTCATACGGGACGGGATGACACCCGCTCGCGGCTACACGATGGCCGCAAGCGCCGTCGGGCCGGGCATGTCACCCGGCCACCTCGCCGGTCACCGCCAGCCCGGCCGGGCTGGCCGTGGCGGCACCCGGCGGCGTTCTCCTGGTGGCCATCGCGCCGGAGCCCGGGACTGCCGGCTCGGACTTCTCAATCTCCTGGCTCATGCCGCCCACCGCGCAGGCGCGCCGGCGACGCCAGATGACCAGCATGGCACCCGTCGCCACCGCGGTGAGCGCCAGCCCGAGCTCAGGCCAGGGCCCCGGCGGCCGCCAGGCCCGCGGCCAGCAGCGGCCCGCCGCAGCAGGCCAGCGGGGGGAGCAGCAGCCACAGGCCGCCGGGCTCGGGGCGCTGCCCGCTGCGCTTGGTCATGCCAGTGCGGCGCCGAAGGCCCGCGCGGTGTGGCGGCGGGCCAGCTCGGCGGCGTCGCCGAGGCTGATCACGAACGTGCCGGGGTGGTCGGCGGTCCACCGCTGCGCGGTGGCCCCGCCGGTGAAGTGCAGCACGTAGTGACAGAAGGCGGTCATCACGTCGTCGTCCCAGGGCGGTCGGGGCGCAGGAAGGACAGCGCCGAGTCCGGGTGGGAGGCGCCGGTGATGGCGCCGTCTTCGCCGATGTGGTAGGTGATGGCCTCGCCGGTGACCGGGTCGGCGGTGGCGACGTCCAGGTCGCCGATGACCCGGCCAGGAACAGCGGGTCAAAGGCGCACCAGGCGTACACATTGGTCCCGGCGCGGCGGATGCGGTGCGGCATCTCATCCAGGGCCAGGCCCCAGAACCCGATCACCAGGCCGTAGTCGTCCCAGAACACCGCGGGCCAGGACCGCAGCAGCTGCCCGGCCGTTGATTCGGGTATCCCGGCTGCGGTGGCCGCGGCTGTGACGCTGACCGGCTCGCCAGCCGACAGGAGCCGGAGGACCGCGGCGGCCAGGTGCTGCCCGTCCTCCTGCATGCTGCCCGCGGCTGTGGCGAGCGCGTCATCGATCGCGTCCACGGAGATGGCGGTGGTCTCTGCAGTCATGAATGTGCGCTCCTCTTCACAGGCGGCCCGGCCGGGGTCACCGGCCGCGGCTTTCTGGCGGGCCGATCCGCCTGCTACGCTAAACCTTCCAGCTTGCGGGAATGTCAAGGGAGCATGGCATGAAGATCAGCGAGATCGCCGGCCGGGCCGGGGTGCCGGCCAAGACGATCCGGTTCTGGGAGGACCGCCACCTGCTCCCGCCGCCTGCCCGCACCCCGGCCGGCTACCGCGACTACGACCCGGTGATCCTCGAGCGGCTGGCCTTTATCCGGCACGCCCAGGCCGCCGGGCTCACCCTCGAGCACATCCGCCAGATCCTGGACATCCGCGACGGCGGCCAGCCGCCGTGCGTCCACGTCACCGGGCTGATCAGCCAGCGGCTTGCTGAGGTCGAGGCCCGGCTGGCAGAGCTCTCCCGCGCCCGCGACCAGCTCGTCATGCTCGCCGGGCGGGCGGCGGCGCAGGACCCGGCGGACTGCCGGGGTTACTGCTCGATCATCGCGGGCTGCGGTAGCATCGCCGGCCCTTGACCCTCCAGCATAGGGGAAGGTCTAGGGTGGCGGGATAGCCAGGACGAGGAGCTGATTTCATGGAGCTGACCCTGCTGACGGTGCCGGCCTGCCCGAACGCCGCCGCGTTCGAGGAACGGCTGGCGGCCGCGCTGCCCGGCCATCCCGGCGCTGTGGTGCACCGCCGCGAGGTGGCCGATGAGCGGGAGGCGGCGGAGGCGGGAATGCACGGGTCGCCGACGCTGCTGATCGGCGGCGTGGACCCGTTCGCCGGGCCCGGCATGCCGCCCAGCCTGTCGTGCCGACTGTACCGGGACGAAGCCGGGCGCACCGGCGGGGCGCCATCAGTGATGGCGCTTCGGCAGGCGCTGGCAGCGGGCGGCCATGACTGACCCGGACGCCAGGACGGGCGCGGAAGCTCCCGGCTTCCTGACCCCCGGCAGCGGCGGGAAACGCGCCGGCCTGGCAGCCGGCCCGCACGCGGTATACCAAGCGGTGCTGCGGGGCTTCGCGAGCACCGGCCGCCCACCCGAGCCGGCGGAGCTGGAGGGCGCAGCCCGGCGTCACGGCATCACCGCCGGCCAGGCCCTGGCCGACCTATCCGCCGCCGACGTTCTCGGCCTCGACCGCCAGGGCCGGATCCGGATGGCCTACCCGTTCTCCGCCGCCCCGACCCCGCACGTGGTCGCGATCGCCGGCGGCCCCCGCGTCTACTCAATGTGCGCCATCGACGCCCTGGGCATCCCGGCCATGCTCCGCACCGACGCAGTGATCACCTCATCCGACCCGCTCACCGGCGAGCCGGTCACCGTGACCATCCGCGGCGCCCGCGCAAACTGGGAACCGCCCGGCGCGGTAGTGTTCGACGGCACCACCGGCTGCGACGGCCCGTCCGAGCAGGTCTGCTGCGGCTACCTGAACTTCTTCGCCAGAGCCGCCGCCGCCCGGCAATGGGCCAGCCAGCACCCCGAGGTCACCGGCAGCGTGCTGGACCAGGCCCGCGCCCAGGCGCTGGGCGCGCAGGCATTCGGATCGCTGCTCACCGACGGCACCTGACGGCAGCCACAGATCCCAGCGTCGTCTGCCCGGCGCTCGCCTGACCGGGCAGCCGCAGGGCCGGCCGGGCTATTGTCCGGCGGCGGCAGTACAAACCCTGCAGCCCGCAGCACTCACCCCGATCCAGCGATCCTGGGCACCGACCGGTACCGGTCGTCGGCGCGACAGAATAAGAGTTCGGGTCAGGCACCGATGGCAGTCCAGCACACCAGGACGTGCGAACAGATCGGCGGGGATGGGCGCCTTGCCGGGGGATTTGGTTACGCAACGTGAGCTGGATGCGGAGTTCCCTCGCTCCCGGTCAGGTCGTCGCCGTCACGGCCTTGATGATGGCGTAGAGGTCGTGCCAGGCGATCGACTTGAAGCCTGCGGCGCGGAGCAGCTCGCTGGCTCGTCTGCGGGTTCGCGCCTTTCCGCGACGGCCGCCGATGAGCGTCGGGATGAGCCAGGGCGAGAATAGATCGACGAGCACAAGACGGCCTCGGCGATCAGCACTCTGGCGCATTCGCGCGGGCCTGTCTGCTGGTCTGACCAGTGGTCGAACGATGTCGTGCTGACGACGAGGTCAAAGGAACTGTCGGGTAGGGCAGCCGTTCGGCGGCACCGATTGAGAACCGCGGTCGCTGGCCGCGGGCCGACCCCGCAGCAGCCTCGATCATGGATGGCGCGGGATCAATGCCCGCGAGCTCGCTTGCCTGGGGCCACTGCCTGGCTAGCAGCCTCAGGTTATCTGCGCTTGGCTTTCTGCCGGGCGTGGCCGCCTGCGCTTCCAGCAATGCCAGCCAACCGCGGATGGGCAGAGGCCAGCTCGCGTGCCAGACTGCTGCTGTGCCACCGCACCGCGATGTCGCAGCCTTCGAGGAGAGCCGCCGGGTTACGAGGAGGGCTGGCGCGGCCGCCTGCGCCACGACATCGCCGACCGCACGGCGGCGCTCGCCCTTTCGGCGAGCACCGCTCCCCGGCGAGTGCTCGATATCGGCTGCGGCACCGGATTCCGCGCACTGCAGTGGTGCTCACCATATGGGAGCCAGTGGCGCTGTGGGCGCCATATGACCCAGCGACGATTCTCACTGCCCCCGGTGTCAAAGCGAGTTTCGAAGGAACTGGGCCTCGATGAGATCGCCAGCCAGGTAGCCCGTGAGACGTCAGATCGGGGGGTAGCCCTCGCGTGTCGTCGGCCGTCGTCGCGCACGGTCACCGCCGGCTGGCCAGGTGCGAGACGTCGCTCACGGACCGGACCCGTTCACGATGTGGTCGGTGGGAAGCGTGGCGGAGGCGCACTGGCCGAGGCGCGGTTCTCGCCGTAGTCTCCGGGTCACGGCAACTGGGCAAGGGGCGGCGGCTCGGGTCGCGGCGCCGGGGCGCTCCGGCCAGAGAGGCCCAGCGCCGGTGCGGTGGATGCCGGTGCGGCGGATGAGGGTGCCAGGGAACTGGCTAACCAGAAGCCGGCGGAGAGCCTGGGCCGCAAGATGACCAGGCCGGTGCGAGAGCGCCCTGAGGCCATCAGTAATGCTCTCGACGTCGTGCTGACAGTGCTGCCGGATGTGCTACAGAACCTCTTGCCGTAACAGTGACCAGGCCGGGCCACCCGGATTCAGGATGCTGCTCGTGCAGCTTCCCCGGGCCGGCCGCGCTCAGGCACGCGCGTCGTCTGTCGTGGTGGCGGTTTCGCGGCTGGCGGCCACGTGGCGGGCGCGCCGTCGCCGGCGGCGGATGACCAGCGCCACGATGGCCGCTGCAGCGACGGCCAGCAGGTAGAGGGCGTACCTGTTGGCCTGGGTGTAGATGGCCTGGATGTGGTTGCCGGCCAGGTAGCCAACAGTGGTCCAGGTACTGACCCACAAAGCAGCACCGAGGGCGTTGAAGGCGAGGAACCGGAGCCAGGGCATCCGGGTGATCCCGGCGATGATGCCGTTGGCCTGGCGCAGGCCCTCGATGTACCGGGCCACAATGACGATCTTGCCGCCATGGCGGGTGAAGAAGGATTCGGCCCTGGACAGGCGTTCCTCAGTGAGCATTACATAACGGCCGAACCGAAGCACCAGGGTGCGCCCGCCGAACCGTCCGATGGCGTAGCCGACGTTGTCGCCGAGCACCGCCGCGGCGAAGCCGATAACGCCGACGGCGACGATATTGAGGCGCCCGGCCCCGGCGTAGACGGAGGCCGCGATCAGGACGGTCTCGCCCGGCGAGGGCACGCCGAAGTCCTCGAGAAAAAGCAGGAACCCGACCGCGAGATATCCCCAATGATCCAGTAGCGGCGCGAGAGCGCTCAGGAATCCGGGCAGCTGCACGGGATGGCTCATCGGGTTGCGGTCTCCTCGCTGGCAGCGATTGCAGCGGGCCGCTATGCCACACTGGGCTCCGGACTGCCTGCACGATCGTGTGATTCTACATTACTGTAGATGGCATGTCCGGGAAGGGTGACGACTGATGCCGCACGCTGATCCGCGGCCGTCACCGCGTCGCGGCGCGGGCGAGCTGGAGGCGGCGGTCCTGTCGGTGCTGTGGGAGGCCGGGCGGGCGCTGAGCCCTCGCGAGGTCCAGCAGGCGCTGACCGGGCAGACCGGTGCGGCGGAGCTGTCCTACAGCACGGTGGTCACCATCTTGTCGCGGCTGCATGCGAAGAAAGCACTGGGCCGGCGTCGCGACGGGCGGGCGTTCCGGTACGCCCCGGTGGCCGACGAGGCGGGGCTGGCGGCGCGCCGGCTGGCCGCGATGCTGGACAAGGAGCCCGACCGGCGGGCGGTCCTGTCCCGGTTCGTGGCGGATCTGCCCGACGGCGATGAGCAGCTGCTGCGCAGCCTGCTCGGCGACGGCGGGCCGGGGGCCGGCTGACGTGAGCCTGGTCGTCTACCTGCCGCTGGCGCTGCCAGCGCTGTTCGCGCCGTTCGCTGGCCCGCTGTCGGCGCGCCTGGACCCCAGGCACGCGACGTGGCTGCTGACCGGCGCGGCGGTCGTGCTGGCCGGGTGCAGCACGCTGGCACTCGGGCTGCTGGCGGCAGCGGCCGTGGTGCGCGTCCCGCCGGTTGCCTCGTTCGGGCACTGGTCGCTGCGGGTGCTCGGCCGCGACACCCCGGCCGGGATCGCGGTCGCGTTGCTGGCCATGGTTCTGCTGAGCGTGGCGGTGCTGACCGTCAGCGGGTTTGTCAGCCGAAGGTGCCGGGCGCTGGCCGGCGCCTACCGGGAGGCGCGCTCCCTGCCGGGGCCCGGGCGGACCGTCGTGGTGGCGGATGAGGCTGCCGACGCGTTCGCGCTGCCGGGCTGGCCCGGCCGGATCGTGGTCACGGCCGGGATGCTCTCAGCGCTGGACGAGCCAGGGCGGGCCGCGCTGCTCGCCCACGAGCAGGCGCATCTGGCCGGGTTCCATTACCTGTTCACCACGGCCGCGCGGCTGGCGGCCACGGCCAGCCCGCTGCTGCGCCCGGTGGCGCGCGCGGTGGAGTACACGGTGGAACGCTGGGCGGACGAGCGCGCCGCTAGCGTGGTCGGGGACCGGCGGCTGGTCGCGCATGCGATCGGTCGCGCGGCGCTGGCCGCCAAGGCGGGCAGCCGACGCCGGGCGGCGCCCGCGGCGCTCGGCGTGGTCTTCTCCGGTGCCCGAGCGCGTGCGCACGCCGGCGCTGGCCCGGTTCCCCGGCGGGTCGCCGCCCTGCTCGCCCCGCCCCCGCCGCGGCGGCTGGTGCTGCTCGCGGCCGTGCTGGCCCTGGTCGCCCTGGCCGGCATCTGCGCCCTGGAAGCGGCCAACGACCTGCAGGACCTGCTGTCTCTTGCGAGTGTCCATCGCTAGCACTGACCCGCCGTCACCTCGCCGGCCGCCCGGACGAAGATCAAGGGAGCCCGTGTCCGCGCGCGCCCCCGCCGTTCCGGGCGGGTCAAGCGCGCTGCCGCAGGGCCCCGCAGATTCGCCCGGGCCGGCCGGTCCTCCGGCGCCTGGCCGTGCCAGGCGGCCGTTGCATGCCGCCGGGTTCACCACCGCGTTCGGCGCCCACGCGGTCGCGGCCAACCTGGGCGTGTACACCGCCGCCCGGCACGGCTCGCTGCTTACTCTCGGGATCCTGCTCGCCCTCTACGACGGCGCGGAAGTCATCCTCAAGCCGGTGTTCGGCGCGGTTGCCGACCGCCTCGGAGGCAAGCCGGTCCTGATCGGCGGGCTGCTCGCGTTCGCGGCCGCATCCGGCGGGTTCCTGCTCGCCGCCTCGCCCGCGGCCCTGTTCGCCGCGCGCCTGGGCCAGGGCGCCGCGGCTGCGGCGTTCTCCCCGGCCGCCGCGATGCTCATCGCCCGCCTCGCGCCGAAGGGCCGGGGCCGGGCATTCGGCAGCTACGGCGCGTGGAAGGGCCTGGGGTACACCCTCGGCCCGCTGCTGGGCAGTGCCCTGGTGGCACTTGGCGGATACGGCGTGCTGTTCGCCGTCCTGGCCGCCCTGGGCCTGGCGGTGGCCGGATGGGCGCTGCTGGCGGTCCCGGCCGCGCCGCCACTGCCCCGGCACCGCCAGACCATCGCGGCCCTCACCCGCCGCCTGTCCGCGCCCGCGTTCCTCGGCCCCACCGCCGCGCTGGCCGGCGCCACCGCGGCCCTGTCGACCGGCGTCGGGTTCCTGCCCGTACTCGGCCACCGGGCCGGGCTCGGCCCGCTCGCCACCGGCGCCGCCGTCTCCCTGCTGGCCGCCACAGCCGCCGTGATCCAGCCCCGCGCCGGGCGCGCCCACGACACCGGCCGTCTGGCTGCCCGCACCGGCCTCGGCGCGGGCCTCGCCGCCTGCGCGGCGGGACTGGCCATCGCCGCGTTCGTTCCCGGCCTGCCCGGCCTGCTCGGCGCCGCGGTCACCATCGGCGTCGGCACTGCGCTGATCGCCCCGCTCGGCTTCGCGGTGCTAGCCGCCGGCGCGCCCGAGGGACGGCTCGGCCAGACGATGGGCGCCGCCGAGGTCGGGCGGGAACTCGGCGACGCCGGCGGCCCGCTGCTCGTTGGCGTGATCGCCGCCGCCACGCTGACCGGCGGCCTGGCCGCGCTCGCGGCCTTGCTCGCCCTCGGCGCCGGCGCGACCATCACCCGCCGCGACTGGCACAACAACCGCACCCTGCCCTGACGTCCGCCGAGTTCACCCGGAGGCATTCGTCGGCTACACTCCCGTAGAGGTTCTACATGCCTGTAGATGAGATTTCGCCGCCACCATGCGGCTGTCGCTCGTCCGCCGCCCTCGCGCGCGGGTCGCCGGGCGCGTGACCGAAAGACGAGGAGACGCGGTTGTACGGGACTGGACCGGGCGGCGCGGCGACTCCTGCCCGGAGGCCGTCATGGGCAATGACGCCGGCTTGCTGACCTCGCCGCCCGCCGCCAGGCAGCCCCGGCCCCGGCGGACGGCCAGAACCCTGCCGGTGCCTGGTCATTGGCGTGGCCAGCGTCGCCCCCCGTTCGGTCGCCGGCGGCGGGCACCTGATATAGGCCGGCGAGCGTCGTGAGCGTCAGCGTCGTTGGCTACGCGCTCGCCGCCGCGATCTGCATTGCGCTCGCGTCGGCGCTGCAGCACCAGGCCGCGACGGGCGCGCAGGGCTACCGCACCGGCATCCACCTGCTGTGGCGGCTAACGCATAGCCCACGATGGGTGGCCGGCCTGGCGGTCGGCGTGGCCGGCTTCGCCCTGCACGCCGCGGCATTGCGCGCCGGCGCGCTCGCGATAGTGCAGCCACTGCTGGTGACGGGCCTGGCATTCGCGCTGCCGCTGCGCACGCTCCTCGATCGGGCCCGGCCGTCGGCAGGGCAGGTGCTCGCGGCGGCGGTTCTGGCCGCCGGCGTTGCGATCTTCGTGGCTGCCGCTCACCCGAGCGCAGGCCAGCCCGCCCCTGATGCCGGCGCAGCCGCCATTGTGATCGCGGCAGGCGCGATGCTGGCCGCCGCGTGCTCGGTGGCCGCGACACGGGCCGGGTCCGGCCGGCTCGCCGGGTTCGCACTTGGTCTCGCCGCCGGGATCCTGTACGGCCTGACCGGCGGGGTGCTCAAGGCCGCCGTTCAGGCCGCGATCCACCACCCAGCCGCCGCCGTTACCGCTTGGCCGCCGTGGACGGTGGCCGTGCTGGGTGCCTGGGCCCTCGCGGTCCACCAGCGCGCCTACACATACGCGCCGCTGCGCGTGTCGCTGCCCGTCCTCAGCGTCGCGAACCCGCTCACCGCGATCGTCTTCGGAGCGACGGTGTTCGGGGAGGCACCCGCCAGCGGGCTGCCGGCGCTGCTAGCCGAGATGCTGGGCCTCACAGTCATCGTCACGTCGGTCACCGTGCTGGCCCGTCCCGGAAACAGGCGCTGGCAGCCGTCGCCGGCGCCCCGCAGGCGGTCCCAGTGATCGCCGAGCCCGTGTCGTTCGCCGCTGAATTGAATCGGCAGGCAGCGCCTGATCACCGCTGCGGAGAGCAAGGTACTGCTGTGCTGGCGCGAGGGCGGCGAGTGATCAGGCCGTTGCGGCGCGCCCTAGCCAGGTCGCAGCAGTCCTGGCTCATACCGAAGGGGAGCCGAGCGGCCTGGTCACCATGGCGCCCGGGCTCCTGTTGGTGATGCGGGTGACGGCGTACAGGGTGACCGCGAGGGCGCAGGCCAGGGCCGGCAGCCGAGAGTCGCCAAGTCGCATGGCTGTAGCTCTCCGCTCGTCCGCACCGACGACGGCCGCGCGATCCGTCGGAAGGATTCGCAACGGCGCAGGCCTTGCCAGTATGTTGAGCAACCAGCAGCGGGCCGTTGGCCGGACCCGCGTGTCCTGCAGTGGACTAGCGCCGTCCCAGTTCACCGGCCCCCAGGTCGCCTGCACTCCTGAAGCCCCGTCGTCTACGCTACTGTAGAAGTTCTACATTCCTGTAGATAGGATTACGGGGCCGTCAGGCGGCAATCGCGCGTCCCGCCCGCTCCCCGCGCGGGACGCCGGCCATGTGACCGAAAGCGAGGAGACGCGGTGACCGCAATGCTGCACTCAGCCGGGGCACACGGTCTGGCCCTGAACCCGCTAGACTCCACCTCCCTGCTGGCCAGCCTCGGCGCGCTGGGCGTGTTCCTCGTC
>WNGM01005678.1_pt1 | contig 19557 bp, 17 predicted proteins | sample 5400571 | NCBI WGS metagenome assembly WNGM01 (sample SAMN13153378, study PRJNA577476) | soil metagenome | isolation source: 100 cm soil or saprolite under Garry oak tree replicate 2 | place: USA:California | collected 2016-06-15 | reverse complement strand
GCTGCCAGGCATCAGCATTTCCAGGTCGAGCGACGTGCTGCCGCAGATCAAGGAATATGAGCGGGTCTCGACCACGATCGTGAACGCCTATGTCGGGCCGCTGGTGCTGCACTATCTGACCAGTCTGGAGCAACGTCTGGCGGAGGCAGGCTTCAAGGGCAGCCTGTTCGTCATCCTGTCGCATGGCGGCATGGCGCCAGTCGAGGAAGCCTCGCGCCTTGCCGCGGGTACGGTGCTGTCGGGGCCGGCCGGCGGCGTTTCAGGCGCGCGGCGATGCGCCGATCTGCTCGGCATTCCCGATCTGGTGCCGTTCGACATGGGCGGTACCAGCACCGACATCTCGCTGATTTCGGAGGGCCGCGCGTCGTTGTCCGCGGACGGAATGCTCGCGGGGCAGCGCATTGCCTTGCGCAGCCTCGACATCGCCAGCATCGCGGCCGGCGGCGGGTCCATCGCCAGCATCGATGCCGGCGGCACGCTTCGCGTCGGTCCGGAAAGCGCAGGCTCGGTGCCGGGACCGGCCTGCTACGGCAATGGCGGTATCGCCGCAACCGTCACCGACTCCAGTGTCGTGCTGGGCTATCTCGATGCCGCCGCGTTCATGGGCGGACAACGCCCGCTCGATTCGACGGCCGCGGAAGCGGCGGTTGACCAGGTCGCTGCGTCGCTGGGCCTGTCGCGGCTGCAGGCTGCCGCTGGCATCTACCGGATGATCAATCTGAAGATGGCCGATGGCATCAGGCTGATGACGTTACGGCGCGGCGTCGATCCCCGGCGGTTTGCGCTGTTGAGTTTTGGCGGCGCGGCGGGCTTGCATGCCGCCGAGGTCGCGCGCGAACTGGATATCAAGCGCATCATCGTGCCGACTGCCGCGTCGGTGTTGTCGGCATGGGGCATGCTGACCAGCGATCTGCGCTACGAAGTGAGCCGGACGCACTACGGTGCGGGCGCGCGCATTTCGGCGGAACAAGTGCGAACGCTGTTTGCTCAACTCGAGCAACAGGCGGCCGGCCGGCTTCGCGCCTGGTTCGATGGCCCCATGACCATCGAGCGCTCAGCGGAAATGCGTTACGGTGAGCAGATATTCGAGATCGATGTAGGTCTCGATCACCTCGACTGGGATGCAGCTTCGCTGGTGGATCAAATCGAAGACCGCTTTCACCGCCGGCATGAAGAGCTTTACACCTATGCCTCGCGCGATCAGGAGGTGGTGTTCGTCAACGCGCGCGTCGCTGCGGTCGGCGAAGTGTCACGGCGCGGGGAAAAGGAGAAATCGGCGCCGTCCGCCGCGGCCTGCATGCCGCGCGCGACGCGGCAGGCCTTTTTCGGCGGTTGGTGCGAGGTTCCGGTTTTTTCGCTCGATGACTTGCAGCCGGGCCATTCCATCATAGGTCCGGGAATCATTGAGGCCGAGACCACGACCGTCATCATCGCCGCAGGCGACCGGGTAACCGTCAACGCGCTCGGCTGGCTCGATATTGCGCTGGGATAATGGGAGCAAACCCTTGCCGTTCTGGACTTGCGAACAATGCGGTGCCCAGTTTCCCGAAAGCGGTGAGCCGCCGCTGTCGTGCCTTGTCTGCGAGGACGAGCGGCAGTTCGTGAACTGGAAAGGCCAGGCGTGGCTTACCCGCGAAGAGCTGACGAAACGTCACAAGCTTGTCTGGCGTGAAGATCTGGGCATTCCCGGAATCGGTGTCGAGCCCAGTCTCGCGATCGGGCAACGCGCGCTTCTGGTGCGGGAACCGGATGGCTGTGTGCTGTGGGATTGCGTTCCCCTGCTGACTGATGACGCGGTAGAACATATTCGATCGCTCGGTGGCCTCAAGGCGATTGCTGTCTCACATCCGCATTTTTATGGAGCCGTCGCCGATTGGAGCGACGCGTTTGGCGGCGTGCCGATTTATTTGCATGGCGATGACCGCCGATGGATTACGCGGCAGCACCCTGCGATCGTGTTATGGTACGGAGAAAATTATCGGCTGTCCGATGACGTCCTTCTCATACGTGCCGGCGGCCATTTCGCCGGGGCCACAGTCATGCACTGGCGCACGGGCGCCGAAGGGCGCGGTGCGCTACTGACCGGAGATGTCGCCATGGTGGCAATGGATCGCCGTTCTCTGAGCTTCATGTATAGTTTTCCGAACTACATTCCTTTGAATGCGACATCGGTTCAAGGCATCGCCCGTGCGATCGAGCCGCTGGCGTTCGATCGCATCTACGGCGCCTGGTGGGGCCGCAACATCGCGGCCGATGCCAAGGCGGCATTCGATGCCTCGGTCCGGCGCTACCTCGCCGCTATTTCGGACCCGCCGCAGCGGCCATGACCGGCGGAAAACACGTGAGATTAGCGACAATACGCTCATCTTGCATGGCAGGTGCCTCGAGTTTTTTCTGGCTCTACGCGCCGATGTAGAGCTGACATCGAATCTCGCGCCCGTTGCCAAGTGGCACTACACCAACTGCAGTCGCAACTCCCGCCCCACGATTTTGGCGGCGCGCTGAAGGCTCTCGATCGTGGCGCTGCCGTTGTCAGGGTCGAGCAAGCGATCGACTTGTGCGCGGCTGGTTTTCATCAACTCGGCCATCCGCTGCTTGGTGATCTTCTTTTTCTTCATTTCGCTGGCCAGCTGGCGTGCGATCACAGCCTTGATCGCCGCGGTGGTTGCTTCCTCGCGGATTCCGGCGTCGTCGAGCCAGCTTTCGAAGCTCGAACCTATGTGCGGGTTTTTCCTTGCCATGACTGAGTTTCTCGATCATTCCTTCAGGAGTGTATCAAAAAAGATGCATCCAGGGCAATGTGGACGAGCGAAAATGTCCCGTCCCGACGACTGTGCTCGTAGGTGTTCCTGCAACTTGATCCCGCAAACAGGTTCGCTATATCGAAGCTTCCCGATCATGCATTGAGTAGACGACATGACCGCCACCACCGATACCGCCCCCGTATCCCAGCCGTTCCAGGCCGAGGTGGCCGAACTGCTGCACCTGATGGTGCATTCGGTCTATTCGGAAACCGATATTTTCCTGCGCGAACTGATCTCGAACGCCTCTGACGCCTGCGACAAGCTGCGCTACGAGGCCATCGCGGCGCCCGACCTGATCGCCGACGGCGCGCCGCCCAAAATCCGCATCGCGCCCGACAAGCAGGCGGATACGCTCTCGGTGATCGACAGCGGCATCGGGATGGACCGGCAGGAGCTGATCGACAATCTCGGCACCATCGCGCGTTCCGGCACTAAATCCTTTTTGTCTCGGCTGACCGAGGCCAAGGACGGCGCCGGCTTGATCGGCCAGTTCGGGGTCGGTTTTTATTCGGCCTTCATGGTCGCCGATCGCATCGCCGTCAACAGCCGCCGCGCCGGATCGGACGAGGTCTGGACCTGGTCTTCGTCGGGCGGCAGCGGATTTGAAATCGCGCCGGCCAGCGAGGAGGATGCCAAACGCATCACGCGCGGAACGGAGATCGTCCTGCATCTGAAAAAGGACGCGGCAAAATATCTCGAGACCCACGAGATCGAGCGCATCGTCGGCGCCTATTCCGACAATATCCAGTTTCCGATCGAGCTTCAGCCGGAGGAGGGCGAACCGCGCCAGATCAATTCGGCGAGCGCGCTGTGGCAGCGGCCGAAATCGGAGCTGACGCCGGAAGAATACAAGCAGGCCTACAAGTCGATCGCCGGCGCCTTCGATGATCCCGCGATGACGCTGCATTATCGCGCCGAAGGGCGTCAGTCCTACGCCGTGTTGCTGTTCGCGCCCTCGACAAAGCCGTTCGATCTGTTTGAACCGTCGCGCAAGGGCAAGGTAAAACTCTATGTGCGACGGGTGTTCATCACCGACGATGCCGACCTGCTGCCGTCCTATCTGCGCTTCATGCGTGGCGTGGTCGACAGCGAAGATCTTCCGCTCAATATTTCCCGGGAGATGCTGCAGAACAATCCGCAACTGGCGCAGATCCGCAAGGCCGTGACCGGCCGCGTGATCACTGAGCTGGAAAGCCTCAGCGAGAAGGAGCCCGAGAATTTCGCCAGGATATGGGACGGGTTCGGCTCCGTCATCAAGGAAGGCCTCTACGAGGACTATGAGCGGCGCGAGAAATTGCTGGCGCTGTCGCGCTTCACCACGACCGCGGGCGAGAACCGCTCGCTGAAGCAATATATCGCGGATCTGAAACCCAATCAGACCGAGGTCTATTTTCTGGCAGGCGACAGCATTGAGCGGCTGAAATCCAATCCCAAGCTGGAGCAGGCTACGGCCCGCGGCATCGAAGTCCTGCTGCTGACCGATCCGGTTGATGCGTTCTGGACCTCGGCGCCACTCGATTTTGAAGGCAAGCCGCTGAAGTCGCTCAGCCAGGGCGACATCGACTTTGGCCTGATCCCGCGTATCGACGACAGCGCGCAGGAGACCAATGCGGACACCGACGAGGCCTCGATCATCGCCACGATCAAGGCCACTCTCGGCGACCGCGTTTTCGATGTGCGGGCCTCGCAGCGGCTGACCACCAGCGCGTCATGTCTGGTCGCCGGCAGCCATGGCCCGGATCGGGAACTGGAGCGATTGCTGGCACGGCAAAATCGCGGCGCCGGCACCAAGCCGATCCTCGAAATCAACATGCACCACCCCCTGGTCGCGGCGATTTCCGGCGCCAAAGACTCTGCCTCGGACTTATCGTTTCTGCTGCTGGAGCAGGCGCAAATCCTCGACGGCGAACTGCCGGAAGACCCCGCCGCGTTTGCCAACCGGCTCAATCAGCTGGTGTTGCGTGGGGTGGGCAAGGAGACCGGCTAGCCATGTGGTCAAAGCGGTGTGGATCGAATTGGCGCAACTGGGATCGATAAGCCTGGCGATGGTGCCATCCATCCTGCAGCGGCCATCACCCAACGGTTCCATGGGATTGCGGGCGCTCGATTGGCCGGTCGCGGGCAGGATACCGGTATCCTGGTAAGGCAATTAGGCCCCGATTAGGGAAGTCAGGCGAGTTCATACCAATGATTAGTCATTGTTAGCATTGATGCTTTGAAGTGGGAGGTCACGGTTTCAGTTTTCTCGCTTGGCCCTCGTAATGCTTGTTCATTTCGTCACCGATGATCCTACGAAGATACCGGCCATCCGCGCGATGCTGGAGCCGCGGTATCACATCGCCCCCTGGCTGCTGGGAAGCGATGACACGCAAACCGACTCGAGCGGCGTGCTCATGGTCGACGCCGACCTCCGTAAAATTCATCGTGTCGAGCAGATCCAGCTTGTGTTGCAGGAGCTGAGCTGCATTCGCGAAAAGCTGTTTGTCGTTCATAACCAGGTTCGGTCCATGGTTGCGCAGGCCTATGCGCTCGGAGCGACCGCCGTCGTTTCGCGTCCAAAAGAAATCATCTTCAAGCTGGCGCAGATCGAAATCGCCGAGAAGGCAGCACAAAGCGACTTTGCCATTACCTCACCCGAGATCACAGAGAGCACGGCGGCCTTCGCGTCGATGTTTTCGGCGGTACGGGCCAGCAAACAAATAAACCTGTCAGATGCCGAGCGTGCCACTTTACAAATCATCGATAGCATCTCGCAAAAAGGGCTTGCTGCCTGGCTTGACGACGTACGCCGCTATCACGAAGGAACCTTCCAGCATTGTTTGCTGGTCACGGGAGTGGCAGTCGGCTTTGCGTTGTGAAGAACATCGAAGACATTACCCCCGAGATTCTTGACGGCGTGAGACACCACCACGAATATCTGGACGGTTCCGGTTATCCCGACGCGCTGACGGCGCCGGAGATTTCCGATCTCGTAAGATTGCTGACGATCTCCGACATTTTCGCCGCTCTCATCGAGTCGAGGCCGTACCGGCCGGCGATGCCGCGTCAAAACGCCTACAAGATCCTGTGCGGCATGGAGGGCAAGCTGGAACGTCCGCTTGTGAAAGCGTTCCGGAACGTAGCGCTTGTGGTCTGAAGCAAGCCGGCAAAGCGAAATGGTGCGCTTAATGGATGCTTGTAGCATGATCCGGAAAAGTGAGAACCGGTTTTCATGCTCCAACAAAAGGATGGAATCATGATCCGATTCAATCCAATCGGATCCAGCCTTCAGCGCGCCACGAATAAACTTTCGGGATCGCTATCGCGGCCGCGAACCGGCGCAGGATACGCAACGCGCCTGCCGGGCTCGCCTACTGGCCGGGTTCGCGCCAGCGCGTCGCGCGGAGGCGAGGCTGGGCGGGTCTTCCACGTAGTGGCGATTCCGAAACGAAAAAGGCCGCTCGGGAGTGAGCGGCCTTTTGATTTTGAGCAGACCAAGCAGCGGGAGCATCCACTGCAGTAACCTCGGGTGGCCGCTCTTGCGAGGGAGCGCCGACGACCTCCTTCGTCGTCAGCGAGCACGCGCGCCGGCTACGTCTTGATGCGAATATTGGCGAAGGCGACGCTGCCGGTATGCACCTGCAGGCCGATGAAGCCGGAATCCGGATCCTCGTTCTTCTTGCGGCCGCGGAAGCGTTCGTTCGGATCGCCAGGGTCGGCCGTGAATTTCGTGCAGGGCAGGCCGTCGAGCAGCACCTCATACGTGCGGTCCGTCACGGTGATGTCGTAACGGTGCCAGACGCCGGAGGCGAGCCTTTGGTTGTTGGTATAATTCTGCTGGCCCGGCGCGGTGCCGATGGTCTTGACCTTGTAGACCGCTCCGGTGCGGTTGTAGAGGAAGCCGTCGAGCTCGCCCTTGCGCGTGTCGCCGCGCGCTTCCTCGTCGATCTGAATCTCGTAACCGGTATCGACCGCGACGGTCGCAAGATTGCCGGGGACATCCGGCCCCAGCGTGCCTGGCAGCTCCGGCAGTTTCGGATTGCGGAAGCGCAAGAAAATCCCGGAATTGTCGTTGCTGTTGCCGCGGGGATGCGGCAGGCAGAAGTCGAGCCGCAGGGTGAAATTGTCGAACTGCTCGGCTGCGTAATACAGCAGCCCGATGCCGTTCGAGTCGGGCTGCGCGATTAGGGTGCGCCGGACCAGGATGAAGTTTCCACCGCCGACCTGGATCCATTTGGCAAAGAGATCGGCAGATTTCTCCGAGCCGTCGAACAAATAGCGGAAACCGGCCTCGGAAGGGGCCGCAGGTGGCGGCGGCAGCAGGTGGTCGCCGAGCCGTCGCGCCAGCGCGATGCCGGTCAGCATCGGGTTAGGCGAACCGATCGTCGGAAACAGGGCCGGGCCCGCCACATAGGCGTTCTTGATCCCGTGAAAGCGGCAGTTGGCGTCGGTCACCGTGGTGGCCGGATTGTCGCCCATGCGCAACGTGCCCGCTTCGTGGTGCGTCGAGCCGAGCGGATCACGCCGGCCGTTGGGATGCTGCTGATCGCGCCCCACATGCGGGATGACGGTCGCAATCGTCGCGACATCCGCGCCGAGCTGCACGACTGCATTTGTCGACGGATGCAGGAAGTCCACCTTGCGGCCGTTGGCGAAGGCGATTGCGAGGTCGTCGGAGGCCTTGTCCATGGCCTCCCAGAGCTGCATGTCCTTCTGGTTCGGCTGCAGGTTCACATAGGCCTTGCGCTCTCCGAAGTCGACCTGGCTCGGGTCGAGATCGAGCGTAACGTTGCTGGCGCCGTTGTTCGGTTGCATCTCGCCGATGCCGCGGATCGTCACGACCACGTGCGAGTCGGTGGCGTTCAGATGTTGCTGGACGGTGTCGAGGTCGGGCACCTTCTGGAATAACTCCGCCTCGGAACTCGGTCCCGCATTGCCGAGGCCGGATGCGGTGATCTGGAAATGGAAATGGCCAAAAGTGCCGTCCGGATTGCCGTCAGCCCCGATGAAGGGGTGCCGTCCCTTGAACAGTAGCGCCGAGGTTTGCAGCGCCTTCACGGTGGGCGACACGGCATCGAATGCCTCCCGCGGCACGCGCAACGTGACGTTCGAGCGCAAGTGCGCCATGAGGTTGGTGCCGATCCGGCCGTCGGCTCCGAAGGACAAAAGGGCAAGGCGCGTGCTCTCGATGGTGCCAAGCGCGACAATCACCTTGGCATCGGGCGAGAGGGGAATGCGTCCGCGCTCAGTGACCACGCCGTCGATGCGCAACCCGTCCGTATCATTGGTCAGGGTCAGTCGCGACACGTGGCAACGCGGCACGACCATCAAGCGCTTGCGCACGTCGTCGCCCGGTGCGTCGCTGACGGCCCCCCGCGCCGCCTTGATCAGCAGCGGCACCGCGCTGAATTTGTTGAGCGGGAAAAAGCCCGCGTGTTCGGGGCGCGCTTGCACGGCCAGCGGGGCCTCGAGCTTGAGCTTGTTGCGCATCGCGGCCTCGAGCTGCTGGCGCTGCGCCGGATCGGACGGCGGGTTCGGCGGCGCTGTTCCCAGAAGGCCGGCGAGATCATCAAGCGTGGGCGGCGTATCGAGAATTTCGACCGGCGGCGCCTCCGGCAGGGTGCCGAGGTCGACCGCGTCGGCAATCCGATTGCCGGTAATGGCCTTGTACAGCTGCTCGCGCATCCCTTGGTGCAACTCACCGAAGATGTAGTCGTTAGTAGCAGTGACGCCGATCTGCTGTCCGGATTGGCGGAAATAGCCATTGTCGCCGTTTGGGAGCTTCTTCGCGTTGAGATCATCGAGCACGGCCTGCGGCCAATCGGTGCCGGTCTCCGAATCGAGCAGCCGCGGCGACCACCCGCCCCACCAGATCGAGCGCCCGCCGACGCAATAGGCGAGCCCGGATGCCGCATAGCCTAGGATTGGCGCGGCGTTCCATGCCAGCCCCCAAACCTCGCGGCCGAGATTGATTGATGGCAGATTCTGCATGTGTTCAGCAAGCAGGACCGGCCCCGCTTCGAGGACGAGGATGCGTTCCGCCCGGCTGGTGCTGCGGAACCACAAATGCTCGGCGACGGCGGAGCCGAACGTGCCGCCGCCGATGATAATGAAATCGAACGGCCGCATGTCGCCGCGTGGCGGCAGGGCATTTCCGTTTACGTCCCGCGCGTTGGCGCGATAGGCCGGATCGGAATTGGCGAGCGCTTCGTCAAATGTGTTGCAGACGTATCGCCCGAGCACGTCGAGTGCGAAGTCGGTCGATGGCGAGGACGAGCCGATATTCATGTTGCCCTCCGGTCCCGGCCTTCGTGCGTGTGCCGGACGATGCTCCACTGACAAAGCAGACCGCTATTATAAGTCCGCCGCGCCCAACGAGCGTGAACTACTTCACATTCGGCGATTGCAGGATGCGGTAATTGCGGCAAGCGGATGCGCGGCGGAATCGTTCGCGGGAACCGTTTGGCTGTCCGGAAAGGCGGGCGACAAAGTGAGCTCGCGCGCGTAAGGATCCCGCTTCCATCCGGCGCTGCCGGCACCCTCGACGAAAAACATGTAGGGGTCGCCGTCATCACCCACTTCGGCCAGAAAGCCGCCCAGCTGCCGTCACCCAGTGCTGCCAAATGATCTTCCGAAGCGGGCCGCCAGGACGGTTCGTTGATCACGGCAAGCGCGCTGCCGGCGACCACGGAAACCGTCTTTGCGTTCGGCGCCCAGGTGCGAAAGCCCGTGCCATCGGACCGCACCGTGGCGCCCACGGCGCTGTTCTTGTTAACCCGGCTCAAATCAACTGCCATATGCGCGCCCGGTTCGTTATGCTGATGTCGCTGCTCTCAAATAGTTTTGGCATAGGCGCCAAAATGCAAGGGCTTGCCGCCGAAGTTTATTCGATCGGCGCCAGTTTTGAACCCGATTACAGAGCCGGCCGTATCTGCTAGACGATTTCGGAAATGGTAATTCCACGGAAATGACCACGTCCAACTGCAGCGACACGTTTTACGGCAGAATTCCGGTCTTTCGCGGCTTTTCCAGCCTGATGGACCCGGCGCTGTATTCGGCGTTGCCGGATGACTGGAGCATCGGTGTCGCCGATATCGTGGAATCGACCAAGGCGATCGCGGAGGCGCGTTACAAGGCGGTCAACATGGCTGGCGCGTCCGTTATAGCGGCGGTCGCCAATGCGCTGGAGGGACGCGAGTTTCCGTTCGTGTTCGGCGGCGATGGCGCAAGCTTTGCGGTGTCGCCCGACGATCTCGCGCGCACCCGCGAGGCGCTGGCGGCGACCGCAATCTGGGTCGAGGAGAGCCTCAACCTGATGATGCGGGTTGCGCTGGTTCCGGTCGCCGCGGTTCGGGCGCAGGGTTTTGATGTCCGCGTCGCCCGCTTCGGGCCGTCGCCGAATTTGTCCTACGCGATGTTTTCCGGCGGCGGCCTCGGCTGGGCGGAAACCGCGATGAAACGTGGCGAGTTCGCGGTGCCGGCGGCGGCGCCAGGGACGCAGCCCGATCTGACCGGGCTGTCGTGCCGGTTTGAGGAAATTCCATCCGTGCGCGGTCTCATCCTTTCGGTGCTGGTGGTGCCGGCGCGCGGCGCCGATCCGCTGGCCTTTCGCAAACTGATCGAAGACGTTATCGCGCTGGTCGAGCGCAGCCCGGATGCCGGCCGGCCGGTGCCGCCGGGCGGGCCACCGCTGCGATGGCCGCCGGCCGGCGCCGATTTCGAAGCGCGCGCCGCGCGCGGCGGATCGCTGTTGAAGCGGCGCGCGGCTGTCCTCACGTTTACGCTGTTCGCCTATCTCATCATGCGCTTCGGCATCAGTGTCGGCGGCTTCGTCCCGAAAACCTATGTGCGGCAGGTGGTGGAGAATTCCGACTTCCGCAAATATGACGACGGATTGCGCATGATCCTCGATTGCACACCGGAACTGGAGGCCGCACTGACACGGCGCCTCACTCTCGCCGCTTCTGCAGGGGTAGCGCGATATGGTCTGCACCGGCAGGACGCGGCGATGATGACCTGCTTTACGCCTTCGGCGCTGCGCAGCGATCACGTGCATTTTATCGACGGCGCACGCGGCGGCTATGCCTCGGCGGCGACGGCGCTGAAGGCGATGGCGGCTTGAGTTGAGCATGATCCGGAAAAGTGGGAACCGGTTTTCCCTCGCGACAAACGCGAAGCGTTTGCGCGGAGATCATGCCAAATAAAGCGATGAGGTCATGATCCGACTCGATCTAATCGGATCATGATCTTGCGCCTCAGTGCGCGGATCGGGTCCAGTTTTCGCCGCCGCAGAGCGAGCCGCCGACGCAGCCTTCGACCTTCAACGCGTCCGGGCCCAACACCGAAATGTTGCTGGCATAGCTGTTGCCGTCATCGGCGTTGTAAATTGGACCAGACCATTTGTTCGGGCCGTTGGGCCGCATGCCGCTGAATAGCGCAAGCCCAATTATTGGGCGTTTGGCCAGGGTTGGATTGGGATTCTTGTCATCGATCTGAGGTTTTCCGGTTGCCGGATTGATCGGGTCCTTCAGCCAGACCACGACCCCGCAAATTCCGCCGCCGCATTTGCTGACACGGACTTTGGCGTCGCCCGCCTGCGTCAGCCAGATTCCGCTTGGGTCAGGGCTGGCCTGCGCGTTTGCGGGCGTCACGCCAAGCAACGCCGCGAAAATTGCAATGATGAAGATTGGTCTGCAGGCCATAAATCTCTCCCCGAGAAGCAGGTCTGCATAGCAACAAATCGAATTTGCGCAATGCCATATCCGCCACTCGCGAAGATCATCTGCCCCAGCGCGTCAGGCGGCCTGCGCATGGTCACCAAGGCTGGCCGCATAGGTCGATCACGCCACCCAGCGGCGCGCGTTTGAGTTTGTAGACATATGGCGCGGTGGCCTGGAAGCGAATCCGCCCCTCCGGCTGATCGCAGTAGATTTCGCCGTCGAACGGCTTCCAGCCGCGGCCGACGTAAAACGGCGCGTTGTGCGGTTCGCAAAACAACAGCGCGAAATCGGTGGCGCCTTCATCCTTCAAGGTTTGGATGGCGGCATTGAGCGCAACACTGGCGTAGCCGCGGCGCCGGCTGTCCTCGCGGGTCAAGACGCCGCCGATGCCGCCGGCCCGCATCTTGCGCCCATTCCATGTGATTTCGCGGCGCTGGATACCGACATGGCTGACGACGGCTTCCGAGTCGGCCCGAACCAGCACCCGCCACTCCGGATAGGCAAAAGCAAAGCGGCCCCACGGCAGCTTCGCGACGACGTCAGGCGGCCAGACCGCCGTGAACAGCGGCTCTACCAGAGGCCAGGATGCGTCTCCGTTCAAAACGTCGATCTCGATGCTCATTGCATTCCTAGCCTCTCGCTCCGCGGCGCGGGACCTCGATCACGGACCAGGGCCGTGCGCCTTGCTGTCATAGCGGCAAATGGTATGATTTCGCGATCGGAATTCGGGGGCGTCGATGCGCCGGCTTGCCGCTTTTGTCACTGTTTTTTTGGCGGTTTGCCTTGCCAATCAACCCGCCTTGGCGGGCAAGCGCGTCGCACTCGTCATCGGTAATTCGAGCTACCAGAACGTTGCCGCGCTCACCAATCCCGCCAACGATGCAACCGCCATCACCGAGATGTTCAAGAAGGCATCCTTTGATGTGGTCGAGTCGCGCCGGGACCTGAAATACATGGAAATGCGCCGGGCGTTACGCGATTTCGCGGATAAGGCCCGGGGCGCGGATACCGCGGTGATTTATTTTGCCGGTCACGGCCTCGAGGTCGACGGAACAAACTACGTCGTCCCGGTTGACGCTGTGCTGGAACGCGACGCGGATGTCGATGACGAAGCCATCGCCCTCAACCGGATTCTTCTGGCGGCCGAGCCGGCGACGCAACTGCGGCTAGTCATTCTGGATGCCTGTCGCGACAATCCGTTCACGAAGAAAATGAAGCGCACGATCTCATCGCGATCACTGGGGCGTGGCCTTATCGGGGTCGAGGCGAACAAGCCGAATACGTTCATCGCGTTTGCCGCAAAGGAGGGATCGACCGCCGCCGATGGCGATGGCAAGAATAGCCCGTTTTCGGCGGCGCTGCTGAAACATCTCACCCGGCCTGGCCTCGATATCCGCAAGGCCTTTGGCTTCGTCCGGGACGACGTGATGAGCGCCACCGGCAACCAGCAGGAGCCGTACACGACCAATTCGCTCGGCGGTAATGACGTGGCGCTGGTGCCCGCTCCGGCGTCGCCGTCGGCGGCGAGCGGGAACGCCAACGCCGACGTTCGCCACGACTATGAACTGGCCGAACGGGTCGGAACAAAGGAAGCCTGGGATTCGTTTGTGGCGGCAAACCCGTCCGGCTTCTATACGGATCTGGCCAAGGCGCAGCGCAACAAGCTCGCTGCCGAAACGGTGCGGATCGCTGCGACCGAAAAAGCCCGCAATGCCGCGGAGGAGCGGGCAAGACTGGCCGCCGAGGGCGCCAAGGCCAGCGAGCAGGCCAAGGCTGCCGCGCAATCGAAGGCCGCCGAAGAGGCGAGGCTGGCAGCCGAAAAGAAAAAGCAGATCGAAGACGCAAAACTGAAGGCAGCGGAGCAGGCCAAGGTCGGCGAACAAGAAAGACTGGCGACTGAGAAGGCAAATAAGGAAGCCAGGATCGCGTCAACCGAGCAGGTCACGCCAAAACAAGATAAGCCTGATATCGATAAACCCGCGGCTCCGGCGGTCGCGGCGCTGACGCCGCCCGGCCCAGATCCTGCAGAGGCGCCAAAGTCCGATCGACCAGCGCAGCAGGACATTCCTCGGCTGCTGCAGTCCGAACTGCGGCGGGTCGGCTGCAAGACCGGTGAGGCCAGCGGCGAATGGAACGCATCGGCCCGCCGGGCGCTTTCGTCATTCAATGACAATGCGGGGACCAGGTTCGATGTGAAACTCGCCAGCCTCGATGCGCTCGATGCGGTTCGCGCCAGGACGGAGCGGGTTTGCCCGCTCGGTTGCGAACGCGGATTCCGTGTCGATGGCGATCGCTGCGTGAAGATCACCTGCGATGGCGGCTATGTCCTGGGCTCGAACGGCAGCTGCCAGAAGCGTCCGGAACCCACGCCAAGGGTCACTCAACGAGAGCGACGGGCGCCCGCAGCGCCAGGGGGCCGGGGCAGGTGCTTTGCCTTCAACGGCAAGCAGGTTTGCGAATAGGAGCTGCGCGTGCAGTCCGGGCGCGGCTGTTTTGTTCCGGTTGTCGCCCGCTCAATAAGCCTCACATTGGGTCCGCGTAATTTGCGGGTGAGAGCAATATGCGATTGCGCCCGATCCGCTAAAGAAAGTGTAAACGCGTTTGCCGGGCTTGAGTCGATCTTCGATCGTCATCTTGCAGTCGTTTCCGCGGATCGTCATCATCACAACGGTGATGTTGTTCGGGTAATCCCGAACGGCACGAAGCGAGTGCCTTCCCACCACATTGAGAGTGGTCGAGCCGCCAGGCGACTCAGTCCTGCGACCCAGGACGGCATTCAAATTGGTTCTTCCGCTTGTGCCCGATTTCACGTCAAGACTTGCCGTGCGATCGGCGGAGAGCACGGCCGTGCCTTCAGCATGAAAACGAAAGTTCTGTATCGGCGGCTGCTGGCAATTGGCGATACCGTCATAGCTGAAGCGGCCCCGGATGATGGGGTTTGCCGCTTCGCTCGGGGCAGACGCCATGCATGCCACGACCGCGAAGGCCGCAACTACGCAGGCCGACTTGAATTTCATGGTTTCGACCCCCCTCAGGCATTTCATTCCCAATGGTATTTTGGACTTAATTCGATGCGGCGGCGTCTGACAATATGCGCTCGCCAGCCGAGGGCGGCGTATTCCCAAATTGCTGTGTTTAAGACCGCTGGAACCTTCTATAAGGGGTTCTCGTTAAACCACGTCTCCCACCAGTGCGGACATCAACCCATGACCTTCACGCTTCCCACCCTTCCTTACGCCTATGACGCGCTTGCGCCCCATATGTCCAAGGAAACCTTGGAATATCATCACGACAAGCATCACCAGGCCTATGTGACCAACGGCAACAATCTGCTGAAAGGCACCGAATTCGAGGGCAAGTCTCTCGAGGAGATCGTCAAGGGCTCGTTCGGCAAGAATGCGCCGCTGTTCAACAACGCCGGCCAGCATTACAACCATCTGCATTTCTGGAACTGGATGAAGCCCAACGGCGGCGGCGCCAAATTGCCCGGCCGCCTGGAAAAGAAGATCACCGAGGATCTCGGCGGGCTTGAGAAATTCAAGACCGATTTCGCCGCCGCCGGCGTCGGCCAGTTCGGTTCGGGCTGGGCGTGGCTGTCGGTGAAGAACGGCAAGCTCGAAATCTCCAAGACCGCCAATGGCGAAAACCCGTTGGTGCATGGCGCCACTGGTGAACTGGGAGTATGTCGACCAGCTGTTCTCAAAGGTGGCCTGACACTGACTCTGTCATTTCGGGATGGTCCGAAGGACCAGACCGCAGATGTGCAATTGCACATCGGGGAATCTCGAGATTCCGGGTTCGATGCTTCGCATCGCCCCGGAATGACACCACGATTTTTCGTATTTTTTGGGCGGTGGCATCCAGCTGCCGCCCTTTCGTTTGCGCTGGGTTTTCCGATCCTTGCGGGGATCGCGAGCTTGCGGCAAAACCTGTGTCAGCTGGGTCGTATTCCGTCACTGCGGGGAAAAGCTAAGGATGAACTATCTCCTGGTCTTTATCGGTGGCGGTCTTGGTGCGTCGCTGCGTCATGCCATCAACATGATATGCGCGCGCGGCTTCGGCACGGCGTTTCCCTACGGCACGTTCATCATCAACATCACCGGCTCGACAGTCATGGGCCTGATCGCGGGCTATCTCGCGTTCAAGGGCGAAGCGTCGCAGCCCTGGCGCCTGTTCCTGATGACCGGCATTCTCGGCGGCTACACCACATTCTCGGCGTTCTCGCTCGATACGGCACTGCTCTACGAGCGCGGCGAGATCGGACTCGCACTGTTCTACGTGCTGGGGTCGGTGGTGTTTTCGATTGCAGGCCTGTTCGCCGGCCTCGCGCTGGTTCGCCATCTGGCGTGAACCGTTGGCCTTCGTTGGCCTTCTCCTTGGCAATCCCGCATGGGCCTCCATGAGGCACGCATGGGTCCCGTCACTGTTCCATTTGCTTCGCTGCGCGCGCGAGACTAAGCAGGTCCAGCCCCATCACGCGCCAGACCGATTGCCTTGTCAGAACTGCCTCTGAAAGACCCGGCGCCCGACGACGCCACCGACGAGCCGCGTCCCGGACGCATCCGCAAGCCGATCAGCTGGTCGATGATTGTGATTGCGGTGCTGGTCGCGGTCAGCGCCACACTGGTCTGGCGGCGCGACGGCATCGACGGCGTGCTGGAAATTCTGACCCACGACCTTGCGCTGTTCGGCGGCATTCTGCCGCGCGTGCTGGCGGGATGCCTGCTTGGCGCATTCATCGCCGAGATCTTGCCGCACGAGAAGGTGTCGCGCTCGCTGGGGCCGAATTCCGGGCTGAAGGGATTGCTGATCGGAACGGCGTTCGGGGCGATCCTGCCGGGCGGGCCGTTTACCGCCTATCCGGTGGCGAGCGCGCTGCTCACGGTCGGCGCCGATTTCGGCGCCACCATCGCCATGGTCGTGAGCTGGACATTGATCGGCTATGGCCGGGCTATCGCCTGGGAGTTGCCGATCATGGGGACCGACTTCACGCTGTGGCGCATCGTGATCTCGCTGCCACTGCCGGTTCTGGCCGGCGCGCTTGGCCGTTTCGCCTATGTCCGCATGTATCCGAAGGCCGCGCCGTGAGCGCGCTCATCATCGACATCATCCTGTGGGCCTCGGTTGCGGCAGTCGGGTTTATCGCCTGGCAACGTGGCCGGCTTATCCTCACGACGGCGGTGCGCGAAGGCTCCATGGACTTCATCAATATCGTGCCGCGCATCGCGCTTGGCGTGATCGGCTCGGGCTATATCGCGGCCGTCATTCCGCAGGAGGTCATCACCGGCTGGCTCGGCCCGGACTCGGGCTGGCTCGGCGTCCTCACCGCCGTGATTGCGGGCGCCGCGACACCGGGCGGGCCGGTGGTCGGCTTTTCCCTTGGCGCGGTGGCGCTGAAGGCCGGCGGCGGCCCGCCCCAGGTCATCGCCTATGTGATCGCGTGGGCGCTGTTTGCGTTCCAGCGGCTGTTGCTGTGGGAGATTCCGTTCATGCCGGCGCGTTTTGTCTGGTTTCGGGCCGCCGTGTCGCTGCCATTCCCGTTTCTGGCGGCAGCCATCGCAATGGCAATCGGCAGGCCGTAAGGGCTGGACCGGCTGCAAGGCTTCCTAAAAGGTGTTAGAACTACTATGTTTCGAGCATGACGCGACTACTTGAACAGGCCATCGAATCCGTGTCCGCTCTACCTGACGACGTGCAGGACGATCTCGCGCGGATTCTCTTGCAATTCGCGGGCGTCGAGCAACCGCCCTATATACTCTCGCCCGAGGAAGAAGCTGAGATAGACGCTTCGCTGGGTGAAGCTGAGCGCGGCGAGTTCGCGACGGATGAAGAAGTCCGCGCCATGTGGACCAAGCATGGCCTGTGAAAGTCCGCTTCACACGCCGGGCGCTCCGGCAGATGGCCGAAATTCTCGACTACGTTGAAGCCCAGTCGCCGCAGGGCGCGGAGACTGTCAAGAGACGGCTACAGGCCGTCATTGGTCTGCTCGCTGATCATCCCGACGCCGGACGCGTCACCAACAGGGGTAATCTCCGCCGGGTCGTCGCGAGTCCCTATCCTTATGTGATATTTTACCGATCGGACGCGACCGGGATCGTCATTCACGGCGTTCGCCACGCTGCCCGTCGTCCTCTCTAAGTCATTCGGACCGGTTAGGTTCGTAGACACCCGTTATGTTATAATATAACATTTTTCCATGGTTCCTTCTCACCCCCACAGCCACGGCCATGATCATGGGCACGTGCATGTTCACAGCCACGGGCCGGCAACGCCGCATCCGGCGCAAGCCGCACCGTGGTCGATCCTGCGCATGACCGTCGTCTCCCGGCTCGGCGCGGCGCTCGCGGTCAGCGCCGGGTTGTGGGCCGTGGTGTGGCTTTCGATGAGGTGAGCATGACCGCGCCATTGCAATTCCGAGACGTCACGCTGGGCTACGACCGGCACCCGGCGGTGCATCACCTCAACGGCGAGGTGGCCTCGGGCGCTTTGCTCGCGATCGTCGGTCCGAACGGCGCCGGCAAGTCGACGCTGTTTCGCGGCATCGCCGGCATCCTCAAGCCGCTGGCGGGGTCTATTGTGACAGGCGGTCTCGATCTCCGCGATATCGCCTATCTGCCGCAGACGGTGGACATCGACCGCAGCTTTCCGATCTCGGTGTTCGATCTGGTTGGCACCGGGTTGTGGCGCTCTACCGGATTTTTCGGCGGCATGGGCAAATCAGCCCGAGACAAGATCGCGCAGGCGCTCGCGGCGGTCGGCCTCAACGGCTTCGAGAACCGCAGCATCGGCACGCTGTCCGGCGGGCAGATGCAGCGCATGCTGTTTGCGCGGGTGCTGTTGCAGGACGCGCGCCTGATCGTGCTGGATGAGCCGTTCAACGCCATCGACGCAAAAACCTCGGCCGATCTGCTGGCGCTGGTGCGACGCTGGCATGCCGAGAAGCGCACGGTGCTGGCGGCGCTGCACGACATGGACCTCGTGCGCGCCAATTTCCCGGAAACCTTGCTGCTGGCGCGGGGGCCCGTGGCCTGGGGCGCAACCGCTGACGTGCTGACCGCTGAGAACCTGCTGGAAGCACGGCGGATGTGCGAGGCCTTCGACGACAGCGCCGCCGCCTGCGCCGTGGACGACATGCCTTCGCGGGCCGCCTGACCGCCATGATTTATGCTGCGCTGATCGCGCCCTTCACCGAATTCGAATTCATGCGCCGCGCGCTCGCGGCCGTGATCGCGCTTTCATTGGGCGGCGCGCCGATCGGCGTGTTTCTGATGCTGCGGCGGATGAGCCTGGTCGGCGACGCGATGGCGCATGCGATCCTGCCGGGGGCCGCGATCGGTTTCCTGCTGTCGGGACTTAATCTGTTCGCGATGACCGCAGGCGGATTGATCGCAGGTTTTGCCGTGGCGATTCTCGCGGGCGTGGTGGCGCGCACCACCGAGCTGAAAGAGGACGCCTCTCTGGCCACGTTCTATCTGGTGTCGCTGGCGCTGGGCGTGACCATCGTTTCGATCAAGGGCACCAATATCGATCTGCTGCACGTGCTGTTCGGCAACATCCTGGCGATGGACGACCAGACCCTGCTGGTGATCGCGTTCAACGCTACCATTACACTCATGGTGTTGGCGGTGATCTTTCGCCCGCTGGTGATCGAGTGCGTCGATCCGGTGTTCCTGCGCACCGTGAGCCGTGCCGGCGCGCCGGCGCATCTGGCCTTTCTCGCGCTGGTCGTCATCAACCTCGTCAACGGCTTTCATGCGCTCGGTACCTTGCTGGCGGTGGGACTGATGATATTGCCCGCGGGCATTGCCCGGTTCTGGTCGCGCGATATCACCGGCATGATCTGCATCGCGGTGGCGAGCGCGATGGTGTCGGGCTATGCCGGGCTGGTGCTGTCGTTCCAGACAAAAGTGCCGTCGGGGCCTGCGATCATTCTGGTGGCGGCGGGACTTTATGTTGTCTCGGTGTTGTTCGGCAGCGTCAGCGGCCTGGTCCGGCAGATGTTCCCCGGCCGGCACCTTGAAGCGTGACGTTCATGCGGCATCTCATCTGGTTCG
>WNGM01002074.1_pt1 | contig 19583 bp, 12 predicted proteins | sample 5400571 | NCBI WGS metagenome assembly WNGM01 (sample SAMN13153378, study PRJNA577476) | soil metagenome | isolation source: 100 cm soil or saprolite under Garry oak tree replicate 2 | place: USA:California | collected 2016-06-15 | reverse complement strand
GTCTGTGAGAGGGTAAGATATTCCATAAGGCAACGACCCATATTCCATGAGGCAATGGGTCAAAAAAGCCTGATAAAGTAAGATTATTCATGAGGCATCCTCTCCTCTCAAAGTAAGATTCTCCCATGAGGCAATGCGCTACCCATTACTATTATCGCTTAACAGTTTGGGCGGCGCGCAATGGATACCGCATCACGCTCGTGGTTGGCGATGTGATGGCGCTCTTTGAACGGGTGCAACTGTTTGCGCGCCTGGGATTGCGCGTGGCTCCCATTACCGGGACAACGAATCGCGAACTGCATATCAATCGCCTGTATCGTGCGCTTGCGGCGCGGCAAGAGGATCATCCGCTCCTTCACGAGCACAGAGCGTTTCGCTATACCAGTTCAACATGCTTACTAGACGGGCTCCGACACACAGCGACCCCTTTCTTACTGGATCCTCAACCCTGCCTCACGCTGCATCTTCCCTCCAGGAGAAAAAAATCGCTGGGAGAACCGGAGAAAAAATCGTATGCGTGCCCGTTATTCGCCGCCTGTCCCTATCACGAAGCTCAAAAAGACCTGGTCGATGCCTCCATTTGGATCGCTACCCCTGCCAGCTTGATTTATACCCGTGTTGCCCCGCAGATCAACACGGAGAATCTCACCTTTCTGGAGCTTGTCTGCATGGTGAGTGATATCGTCATTGTTGACGAAGCAGACCGCGTCCAGATGCAACTGGATCAAAGGTTTAGTCCGAGTCAAGTGTTGATGAGCAAGAAGAAAGATGCCTGGCTAGGTTATCTTTTAGCCCACGTGAATGAGCAATTGAGTTCGGGCGGATGCCGACAGGTGCGTGAAGAACCGGTACGCAAATAGGCCAGTATCTTAAATGTCGCTTCAACGGCCCTGCAGAGCATGTATAACCTGCTCCAGAGTCACCAGTCACTCTACAGCTGGATCAAAGGAGAACAGGACTACTTTAATGAACTCACGCTCCTTGAGAAAATGGCCGTTGAACTTTCCGGGGTGCCAGCGTCACAGGGCAATTCACCATTCCAGCATGCAGAGGTCAAACGTATCGTCGATGCCTTCAACGATTTTCTCAATGATCCCCTTGCGGAGGAGAGCAGGCACGACTTAGGATATATCGCTCTGGAAGCTATTGCCTCAACCAAAGCTCCCGTCCGCGCCCATTTATGTAAGTGGCTCAAAACCCTCGCGCCTCGTATCAGCGAGGAAGAAGAACTGCTTGCATACACGATTCGCTTGCAGTTTGTGCTGATGCTCGGTGTGCTCTCTCACTGCCTCGAAGCGCTCATCAACGATTGGAAACAGGTGGAAGCTGCCCTAGGACTGGAAGGCAACAATTCGATGCTTTTCCACCGTCCTCCCAAGGATTATGCAGCGCTCCTGCCTGACACCCCTATGGGCAATATCCTCGGCTACCAGTACCTTCCCTCCTCTGAGAACCAGAAGGATGCAGGGGAGCTTCGCTTCTTCCGCTGTACCGGTGTTGGTCGCGCGCTCTTACTCAATCTCCACACCTTGTTTGACGCGCACGGATTTGTCGGGCCGCATGTTTTGTTGCTCTCGGGAACCAGTTGGGCGGGAACCTCGCCCAGCTACCATATCCAGGTCCCGGTGACTGGTGTCCTGAGGGCTCCAGACGACGACATCGAGCAGATTGCACAAAGCACGTTCGAGTTCAAACACTTACACAGTCCGTACAAGAAAGATCCACTCTGGCTTTCCGGAAAACGGGCCGGGCAGGAAAGCGTGACCGCCCTGCACGAGATGCTTGATGCCCTTTCGCGCAAGGATCGCTTTACGACGAGCCTCCTTGAGCAGGAATGCGCGAATCTTCCTGAAGGCAGGAAACGGATTCTGCTGCTTGTTGGGAGCTACCAAGAAGCGCGTCAGGCCTATGAATACCTGGCCAAGCAACGCGAGGACTGGGAGGATCAGATGATGTACCTGGTTCCAGACGACGAAACCTTTGAAAGCGAATGGCAATCAGCTCGCTTGCAGCGCGGTATTGTGGATCGCTTTTCCAGTACGTCGGCCTGGCTGCTGATTGCACCATTGCTGGCAGTGGAACGTGGGCATAACATTCTCAATGACGAAAGGAAGGCAGCGCTTGGAGCGGTGTATTTCCTCAAACGCCCTCATCCCAGGCCCAATGATATTGCTTACCATATTCATTGTATCAATCGCTGGGCCGTCCAGCATGGAAACAATGGTGGCTGGCTCTCTTCGACCTGCCAGATGGCTTCGCCCCCACTCGAATTGGCGTCCAAGCAATTTCGAGCAGAGGCATATAAAGAGTGGAGACGCCTGTTACGTGTGCCCTTGATCTACAAAACAATGGGAGAGACTGATCAGGACGCGCTCACCTGGAGCCAGCTGGTCTCCATCTGGCAAGTTATTGGTCGGCTCGTGCGGGGCGGGTGCCCCGCGCGCGTGGTCTTTTGTGACGCCAATTTTGGCTCCGTGACCGTTGACGCGGAGGGCAAGAAACACCTCTATTCGGGTCTCCTCTTCGGGATGAGGGAGGTGCTCGCTCCCTATTTCGAGGCGACCCTTTCGCCAACCATGAACGCACGAGAAAAAGCCCTGGTGAGGATTCTGTACGAACCACTCTATCAGGCCCTAGAGTCACTCTCTATTCAGTTGTAAAGGAGACGCATATGAAACACCACGAGATACGTTCGCTCTCATTCCGGGTATCTGCTGATTGTCCTTCCTTTCCCCATGAATGTTCTGTCATGGCGCTTCCTCCAGCGTGGAAGCAGCTGCTTCGCCAGGCCCTGGCCCAGGCGGGAAACCGCCCAATTGACCAGGTTCGCCTCCCAATAGGCGTCTTAAATAAAGCCGTTCGTATGTTAATTCCAGATATCTCTTCTATCACTCCAAGCGCTGATCTCGACAAGGTGCAGACCTGGCTGTATGGATATGGAGATGAGCCGGCAACGACCCAGGCCCTTCGCTTGATTCTGCGCGCCTGGATCAACACGGCTTTCACTGAAGTGCTAGAACAGCAGCGAGACCAGTTAGCCGATGCGCTTGCCGATCATGAACTCCGCTGGGAAAAACGGACCTTGGACCTGGCGCAGTGGGAGATCGGAGACGAGGGCACCGCCATCATTCCGAAGCAGCAGCAAGAGTTGGATGGATTTATCCTCCTTCCTGACCTGGTCGCGACTCGTCTCAGTTCCCACGAAATGACATTTAGTTGGGGCGAGCAGTCCATCCGCTTCCGCCGCGTTCCAGTATACGCGCGGGAGATCGAATTGATCTCCTGGCCCCCACTTGAGTATACCGACGACGATGGAGTGATCTGGCCCTATTCTCTGGTGATGACCTTGACGCAACAAACCATCCCCTTTCAATCCTACCCTGTCCTCAACTGTGAATTAGGGATCAGGCGCTGGGCAGGCCCGCGTGTGTCTTCGTTCCCACGGAAAGAGGAAACCAGCGTCTACCTTGCAGACCGCGTCCCCTGGATCGACAGTCTTCATCATACCAGAAGTTTCCAGGTGGCCCCGGTCGCCTGGGAACGCATCCCTCTTGCAGAGCGGCAAGGACAGGAAAACGGGTCCAAGTACCGGTTAGCCTGGAACGGCGGACTCATCCGGTTACTCGACGACCTGCATGTGAAACCACGGGACAAATTCCCCACGCCAGAAGAACTCCGCGCCAATCCCTATGCCGCTATTAGAGCCGCGATTGAAAAAGAGGGCACGCCGAGCGCCGCGATTGTCTTTCGCAATGGTATCCATCCTGCTCATAAAGTGGGAACCGGTCTGATGCCAAGGGATCGGTATCTGTTCGCAGAGCAAATCAAACAACGCATCGGACAGGAGTTGATCTTTATCGATCCCTACAGAAGAAAAGACGTGTCCTTCACGGTTCCGTCTAACGTCTTTTTTGCCAAAGAGCCAAAATCATCTTCTCCCAGCGAGGAAATCTATGCGCAACGACGCAGCGTGATCGCGCGAGAAGTTGCAGGCGCCCTCTCCGTTGAGATTTGGCATCAATCGGATCGCGTCCGGCAAGCTCTCCTTACCGCCTTGCAACACTTTCTTGGCTGTCCTCTGTTCCACGTCAATGGGGAACGCCTGGTGAGCGAGACGCCAGAACTGCGCATTCAGGTGGTGGCTCGCTTGTTGGGAGCCATTGGAGATAGGCTCTCCATTACCTCTGAAAAAAAAGAACGGCGACAGGAACGCATACGAGAAGCCTTACGACAACGGGTACGAGCGGTGGAGAGCGCCCTTCCAACAAGCCCGCAGCAGGTCCTAGCATTCATTGAACTCGATAACGAAGAAGCGTTTCAGAGCGACGATGACCCCAAGCCCGCCCTGCGCAAGGGCTTTGCCATACGCCTGCGGCTCACCCAATTTATCACGCCTTACCAGGAAGACCCAATGTGGTCGAAGCAACGAAAGCACAAGGAGCAAACTCAGTTGGAGCACCGGGCTGACAGCGCGGTACGCGATCTCTTTCGCCAGCTGGGACTCTTAGCATTCCCACCAACCATCATCTTGAAAACGGCACTGGAAGAGATCCGTATGCCCGATCCCCTTCACTACCTTGGCGTCTGGGCAATCAAGCAGTATCGCGAGAGTAGCGCAACGCACATCGCGCAAGTGGTTCCCGTCTTTGTCCATATGGACTCGTCAAGCACGGAAGTTGTGGCGCTGGCACCGGGCTTCGAGACCTGGCTTTCCTATCCTGATGCCTTACTCGCGCTGGCGCAAGACCAGTATTTGGGCTACCAACAATCCGAGGAGGTGCTGCGTTTCGTGCTCACGACGCTGGAACGCTATCTCCCCGCCTTTGGAGATACGCTGCTGTGCTGTCATGCCCAAAATCTGCGGGGAATCTGGCCCTGGCTCACGAATGAAAAGATCACGAAACGTCTTCATCTGCCGTTGTCTGCCTACCCGCGGCTGCGCATTGTCCGTGAACGAACGGGAGAACATGAAACAGCGGAGTGGTATGCGCAAGGTGAAAACACTCCCTACGCCTCGAGTGCCGGCATCTTTCAAATCGGGGAGAGTGGACACGTCTTTGCCAGTATTCAAGACAAACCACCCGCTGGCAAGCGGAGCAAGGATTCGTCAAAGGTCCTGTCAAGAGTAGGCAAGGATAAAGAGAAACAACCGAAAACCTTTCCCCCGGATCCAACTACTCCAGCCTGGAACGCGGGGATAGGGGAGATGACCTTTTCTGGCGCTCATTCCAAAGAAGCGCCGTTATATCTAGGACTGACGAATCAACTCCGTCATGGGTTTGCTTCTCAGTATGAGTATCCAACGGTGCTTCCCTTTCCCCTCCATCTTGCCAAATTAATGGAGCAATACGTCCTCCCGCTCCCGGTGATCGCCCAACACAGGAGCAGAGAGGAATCACAAGAAAGCGTCTAACGCTTTACGAGGAGAAAATAGCGCCAATGTCCCTCCCCACGCAAACATTCCGTTCTTAGGCAAGGGTCAAATGAACTTGGCAGTTGATGAAACGAACATAATCTCAAGGAATGCAAAAGAAGCGTTCATCCAGGTAAGGGCATTGATGAGGGAGATGTAGGAATGAATACACGCGAGCATGCAGAGCAGATACATATGGTACTCAAGGCGCTTCCGCACTATCAAGTAAGCATGAAACGCGCTCAGTGGTTCCCCGAGCACAAAGCGCAGTTTGGAACAATAGATCCCTCATTTCGTGGGTGTTTGCCACCTGGAATTGAGCAATTGTACGCTCATCAAGCGCAATTGCTCTCTTTGACCTCCACAGTTTCAGCTGTAGCCCTTGCTACAGGTGTTGCTTCTGGGAAAACGTATGCGCTTGCTTTACCGTTTCGAATAGCGCGCCTCAAGCAGAAGCAAGCCACTGCCTTGTGTCTGGTGTCAACGAAGGCACTGGCCAGGCAATGGCAACGGAGATTACAAGCTTGGGATCCCACCTGGAGGGTGGAGATCTATACGGGCGACACGGAGGGCAAAAAATTCCGCTTGGCACAAGCAGATGTAGTCATTGTTACCCCGGAAAAGCTTCATCATGGGATTCTTCCTCAACACCAGCTCTGGCAAACCTTTTTGGGAAGGCTTCATTCGGTTATCCTGGACGACTGCCAGGAATACCGTGGTGTTTTTGGAAGCCATGTTGCCCTGGTCTTACGTCGACTACAACGAGTGCTCTTACACTACCGTACGACGCTCCCGCTCTTTTTGCTGGGATCGGCGCTGATGGGCAACCCTCGGGAACATGCCGAGCATCTGCTTGCCCAACCAGTCGAGCTGATCGATGCTGAGCAAAACGGATCAGCCTTTGGTGGCTGTCTGCATCTTCTCTGGCAACCGCCGGCATACCGATCACTCGTGGAGGAAACGGCGCTCTTGTTAGCAAAGATGGTGGAGCAGGGATACCGCGTGGTCGTCTTCTCTCATGCTCGGCAGTCGGTCGAGAAAATCGTGGATCGTGCCTATCGCCACCTTCCTTCTCATCTTCACCAGCAGGTTCGTCCCTATCGTGGAGGCTACACGCTCGACGAACGAGAGGAAACGGAAGAGCGCCTCGTGAAGGAACAGGTACAATGCGTAGTCACGACGCGTGCGCTAGAAGTTGGCTTAGAGATGGGGAAGATCGATGTCGTCATTATTGCGGGCTTCCCTGGAAGCCTGATTTCGTATTACCAACAGGCGGGCCGTGCAGGCCGCCAGTGGCAGAGCGCGCTCTGCGTATTTGTCCCACAAGTTGTCAACGCCCTTGACGCCTCGTTTCTGAACCACCCGGAGCGTTTATGGCAAGCTCCTACGGAGTCTCTCTGGCTGAATGCGTATAGTCCTGCACTTCTGACGATGCATCTTCGGTGCGCTGCCGCCGAACTTCCTCTCACGTTACAGGATGAAAGATGGTTTGGGAGACAGATGGATCTTCTCCTGAAGGAGTTGGTGCAGAATCGATATCTCATTCAGGACGATGACCACTATCGTGCCCACGAAAATATTGCCTCACAGGTTCATTTGCGCTCCTGGGGTCTCGAAGTAGCTATTTGGAAAGATGATCGACGGAATGTGCCACCTTTAGAGAGAACGGATCGATATCATGCCGTACTGGAGTGCTATCCCCAGGCGGTTTATTATTCACGGACCGTCCCTTACCGAGTGACTCGCTTTGAGCAAACACGGGATGAGATCCAGGTAGAACGGTTTTGGGGAGCGTACGAAACAAAGCCATTCTTGACAACGCAAGTGGATATTCTCAAGGAAGTGGAAGCGACTGATGATGGCCCCTTTCGGTGGGCAAGAGGAAAAGTACGTGTGACGCATTATGTGGTAGGATTTGGGAAAAAAAGGAAACAGGCCAACAGGGGCCAGGCTGCATTTCTCGGAAGAGAAGACTTTCCACAACCCTATTCCTATTCCTTTGAAACCAACGCACTGTGGATGACCTTCGCGGAAGAGTGGCTCAAACCTGTCCGCCAGGATCGAGTCAAGTCAGTGCTTCATGCGGTTGAACATGGGTGGCTGCTCGCCAGTCCGCTCCTCATACAGGGAGATAGGGATGAGATGAATGGGGTTTCGGTGACCCCACACCATCCTCAAACCCATCAAGCTTCAATTTTTCTCTACGAAGAATGTGCTGGAGGCAACGGATATGGAGAACGGCTCTATTCTCGTGTGCGAGAACTCTCGACCATGGCGCTTTCTCTTCTTGAAGCCTGCCCCTGCCAGGATGGTTGTTACCATTGTCTTCAAATACCGTATTGTCGATACTTGAACGAAAATCTGGAAAAAAGAGGTGCCATTCAGCTCTTCCATCGCCTGGAAAAACGTTTCCTTTAGCAGCCAATAGGCCGCTCATCAGAAATGACGCAAGCGCGGGTTGAGCCAGTGCGATGGAAGGTTGATAGCCTTTAGCGTTAAACGTGGCGTTACTACGAGCCGCAAGCGCAACGAGGCTATGAACTACCAGTGTAGATCCCCACTAGGTTGAGTCCCTTCCCAGAAATAATCATCGTTCGAAATGATGAGCTTGTGACTTCGTTTAGAGCGGCCGAAAAAGACCCCTTTCTTGAACGCGCTCTCCTGCAAAATTGTCCGCTCTCCTGCAAAGCCGGTGTCGCTCTATTGCAAAACATCCACCGCTCTCCTGCAAAGCCGGTGTCGCTCTATTGCAATTCCACAATCCGCGCGAATCGACGACGCTGGTTAGCAACAGCATTAACGATATCCAGTATCGCAGCTTATACCATTCTCAATGGAGCAGGACCTGCGGCGTTACGCGCCGGAATGATGGGCATATTACTGGTGCTGGCCCCACGCCTGGGGCGCATCTACAATATTTACACAGGCCTGGCTCTGACGGCGCTCCTTATGAGCCTCTTCGATCCTTTCGTCGTGTGGGATGCCGGTTTTCAGCTCTCTTTTCTCGGCACCCTGGGCATTGTAGTGTTCACACCCTTCTTTCAACGCTTGCTACACCCTATTGAACGCTTACCCCTGGGTCATTTCATTGCAGAAATTAGCGCGGTGACTTTGGCGGCCCAAATAGCTACTCTCCCCATCTTGTCGCTCGACTTCAACCAGGTTTCTTTCATTGCGCCCATCGCTAATATCCTGACGGTTCCCCTCCTGGGCACGGTGATCTTTATTGGCATCCTCATGTGTGGAGCAGGCATGCTTTTTGCACCTCTGGGTATACTCTGTGGCTGGGTTGCCTGGCCAATTCTCTGGTATATGAGCCACATCGTCACATGGTGCGCCGAAATCCCCGGCGCTTATATACCAGTGAGCAACCTGAATAGCGGGCTGGCATGGTGTTACTATGCCCTTCTCTCGCTTCAAAGGAGTGTCGTCTTCTACAAGTGGCTCGACAAGAAGCAAGCCCCCCACCAACATGCTACAGTTCTCCCGCTGTTATCACGGCGTACATGGCGCATATTGCAACTGAGCGCAGCCATGCTTGTTATTCTTGCGACCGGTGCAACGGTACTGGCGGCCCGACCAGGTGGGCAATTGACGATTACATTCTTGAATGTCGCTCCTGCCAATCAAGCCTCGCAAGGTGAAGCCATTTTGCTTTCTACAGCTGATGGTAAGACGGCGCTTATCGATGGTGGCCTGGATGCAACGTCGCTGGGCCAGGAGCTAGATAGCCGTCTGCCTTCCTGGCAGCGCTCGCTCGATTTTGTCATATTGACTTCGCCAAGATCAGATCACCTGAACGGTTTGTATGATAGATATAATCAGAGGACCAAGCTGATGGTATGAACTGCATCTGGGCTCCTGTGATACACTAGAGAGTCTTTGAAACGGTTCTGCTTCTCAAGAGGAGACCAGTCATATGACCAATGTCCGTTGGGAGTGTTACCCCTTGGTGGCACAAAATGAGACAGCACGTATCTGGTTGCAAATGCAAGCGCACCTGCAACTTGCCCCAAAAACGATTGATGCTTACGGGCGTTCTCTCAATGATTACCTGACGTTCTCTGAGCGGTTAGGTATAGTCCCTGAAGCAGCTACACGGGAGCAAGTGGCACTCTACGTACAGGACCTGGCGACCCGTCCAAATCCCAAGGGGGCAAACATCCTCGCTTTCGCTTCGAGTACAGGGCTAGCCAATGCCACGATGCAGCAACGTATCACCGTTGCTCGCCTCTACCATGATTACCTGGTAGAAAAACAATTCCGCTCAGATAATCCGGTTGGTCGAGGCCACTACGTACCTGGCAAAGGATTTGGGGGAAAACGAGATCGTGGTCTCATCCCATCCATGCACAAGCTTCCTTGGATACCTAGCGACGAAGGGTGGCAAGATGTGCTACGCACTCTCAAAGATGAGTCTCTCAGAAATCAGGTGATGCTTCTCCTAGCTTACGATGGAGCTTTACGACGAGAGGAACTTGTGAGGGTAGAAATTGGCGATTTTGATTTTGCCTATCGTCAGATCAGGGTACAAGCCGAACATGCTAAGAGTGGCAGGGAACGTGTGGTCGGATATGGAACAGTGACAAGCCGTTTTCTTGAGTCATACCTTCAGAGAAGACGTACGCTGAGCACACAACGCGGACCGCTCTTCCTCTCGGAGTCGAGACGCAATCCTGCGCAAGCGCTCTCACTTGTGATGTGGTCTAAGATTGTCCAAGGAATTGCGAAACGTACAAACCTCCCGCAATTCACCACGCATACTCCGCGCCATTTACGCTTGACCCATATGGCACGGGCAAAGATGGACTTGCATCAAATTGCGCTTTACGCAGGCCATCGCTCTCTCCAAACTACGATGCTGTATATTCACTTGAGTGGGGTAGAACTGACCGAAGCAGTCACACGGAGTCTGGCAGGCTTTGATCGCTGGATCGCCACGATCCTAGGAGAGACAACGCATTGAATCAGCAATTGCACCCTTATCCAAATCAGCATAAGACATGGCAATGGCCGTTCGACTTGACTCAATATGATCGCAATCCAGTGCTAAGCGAAACTGAGTCTGCCGAGCTAAACCGCCAATTCTGGCTGAGACACCAAGTACGTAGTCAGAACAAAACCGTCCTTCACCGACTGGTACAGCCGATCGATGATGTCTTAACATTCCTCAACGCTTCTGATAACATACGCAGAGACACAATTCGTTTCATGATAATCGCCATACACCGCCGGGGAACTCCGTTCTGGGCATGGTCAGTTGAAGAATGGGTAGAAATTCTCTGTCCCACTGCAACCGCATTTAATGTAAGTTATGGCCGGCGAACAAGTGATTACCATAACGATAATCGAGCGCGGCGAATATTCCCAATAATAGCCTACCTGCTTTGCTCTCTTCCTACTATCGAGCCTCTGCTTCACCTGGTTGCGATACACCCACTTGCTCGAAAAGTTTTCGGCGACGAGGCTGTAAATGAAGCGGTTCAGCAACTTACCACGATCTTAAAGAGTTGGGGATATCACTTAAAACACACGATGGACTACTTCACCGGCTGTATATGCTATCTGCTGCTACAAAACCGAAGTCCCTATCTTGAAGACCTCACCAGTGAGTTCCTTGAATTGGCTCAACAGACCTGCACTATTACTTGCGTGCGAACGAACATTTATCGTATCTCTCGTGGCTTGTCCGCTCTTGGCATAACCAACAAACCTCTCCCAACCTCAGGGCTAACAATGCCTGAACCAGTAGATAGCAGTGTGAGTATGTCTGAGGAGTGGTTATCTTGGTGCCAACGTTGGAGGGAGCAAAGCCCACAGCCAAGTCACAAAAGCGACTACAATCCACTCCTCCAAGTGGGTCGGTGGCTCAAGGTGTCTCATCCAGAAGTGACAAGCCCTGCACACTGGACATATGAGTTAGCAGCAGAATTTGTGGCTATGGTAAGTGATATGAAGGTAGGAGACTGGATAGATCAAAACAATCATCTTTGTGTAAAATCAGATAGGATCGGACAGCCTATGCGTCCTAATACAAAGGCAAAAATGCTCAAGGCGATGCGTGTGTTTCTGCGGGATTCCTGAGCAAGATAGTCGCGGAACCATTACAAGCCATCGCGCAAGGGCTACCATTGCCTCCATGCTCTACAATGCGAAGGAACCGTTGAACATCTTTGAACTCAAAGAGTACCTTGGACACAACGCCCTCTCATCTACACAGCACTACGTAAGAGTTGATCCTACCAAGTTAGCTAGCCGTGTAGCAAAAGCAGGATACCTGGAACAAAATATGGCAACCATTGAAGTGTTGCTGGATCAGGAGGCAGTAATGCGTGGAGCAGCAGCGCGGGGGGAAGTATGGAAATACTACGACCTCGGGCATGGGTATTGCACCAACACGTTTTGGGCTGAATGCAAACATCGCATGGCCTGCGCTCGCTGCCCATTCTATCGTCCCAAGAACTCAACAATGGATCAACTAGTGGAGGGCAAAGCTAACCTGGTCCGTATGCTGGAATTCATCAAGCTCACTGAGGATGAGCAATTGTTGGTGACGGAAGGCATTGAATTGCATCAAGCACTCATCGACAAATTGGCCGATATGCCTACACCTGCTGGGCCAACCCCACGAGAATTGGAAGCCAGCCGACAAGATGAGGTGACAGTGATCCCCATCAAGACGGTTCAGAGAAGCACGAGGAAGAACCAACCTAAACAGGATAGCTCTTTCGAGAAAGCTCCTTCACAGTGCACGGGGGGGCGTTAATGGAGACTAACCCCTAGTGTTCAGGGGGGCGTTATTGGAAATTTAGGGTTTAGGGTATTGCAATTGTGTAGGGTGTAGAGCGAAGCTCAGTTAGTGCGGGGAAAATGGTTCAAGAGATTATTTTGGTAGAGACTTAACTGTAGCATTAAGAGCTTTTAAGGCATTTACATCTTTTTGATATGTGGAAACATCTTCAGCCTGTTGAAAAAGGGTGAAATAAAGAGGGTGCGGTTCATTTTTTTGCAGAAAGGCGGGAGGTGGTAAACTAGAAGGAAAAAACGAGGAGAAAGAGACGAGAGCATGAAAGCCAAGAAGAACAAACGGCAACGTAGTGAGCAGATGCAACAGGTCAGCGCAGCACTGGGAGACCTGCTGGGGATGACCCAGTGGCGAAAAGAGCACCCGAAAGCGACGTGGGCGGAGATCGAAGCAGCGGTCGACGAGCAAATGAACCAGGTGCGGGCCCAACTGCTCCAGGACTTGGTACAGATGGGGGAGAGCGAGGACTGGCGCAAGATCCCAGCGCAGGAGCGTCCGCAGTGTGGCACCTGCGGGGAGTCGCTCTCGGCGCGTGGAGAGCAGACGCGCTACATCCAAACGACCGGCGGGCAAGCCGTCAAGCTGACGCGCACGTATGGAACCTGCCCCGCTTGTGGGGGAGGCTTTTTTCCCCCTCGATGAGCAGTTAGGGTTGCTAGCGGGAGGGTTGACGCCACGGGCGGAGGAAACGCTGGTACGCTTGGCGACGTGGATGCCCTACGCGCAAGCGCAGGAGCTGCTCTCTGACCTGGTGGGGATAGGGGTGAGCAAGGCCACGGCGCGGCGCGCCACGCTGGACACCGGGCAGGCCGCTCTCGCGCGAGATGAGGCGGAGGAGGAACGCCTCAAACGGGAGGTACCCCAAGCGCCTGAAGGAGCCGACAAGCAACAGCTGAGTGCGGATGGAGCGATGGTGCACCTGGTTGGGGGCGAGTGGGTGGAGGTCAAGACGCTCATCATGGGAGAGGTGACCTGTAATAAACGAGGGGAGATCTGCACGCAGGAGCTGTCCACCTTTTCGCGGCTGGCGGACGCCGAGCGCTTTACGCAAGCCTCGCTGGTCGAAACGCACCGGCGCGGGTTGGAACGGGCAACAGCGGTGTGTGCCGTGCAAGATGGCGCGGAATGGCTGCAAGGGTTCGTTGACTATCACCGCGCGGATGCGGTGCGCATCTTAGACTTTGCCCATGCTGCTGAATACATCAATCAGATCGGCCAAGCCGTGCAGGCCGCCGGAGGCAGGCTGCCAGCCACGTGGTTTGAGGGAGTGCGGCACCGACTCAAACACCAGGGACCCGAGCGCGTGCTCAAGCACCTGGCCTGGTTGGCCGCGCGCTATCCCAGTCCCACTATCCAGGAGAAACTGGCGTATTTGCAGAAACGCGAGGCGCACATGCACTACCCGACCTATCAGGCCGCAGGCTGGCCCATTGGCTCGGGCAGTGTGGAAAGTGCCAATAAGGTGGTCGTGGAAGCACGCTTAAAAGGAGCGGGCATGCGCTGGGGACGGCACAATGTCAATCGCATGCTAGCGCTGCGCAATGCCGTCTGCAATCGACGTTGGAACGAGACGTGGCAGGCTGCCAGGAGGCAGCGGCAGCAGAGTCGCCAACAACAGCGAGGCCAGCGCACCCAGGCGCGCGCTGAACAGGCCCTGAAGCGCTTGCTGACGCTGTGGCTCCGGTGCACACCTTCGACTCCACGTCCTGTGGCTGAACCCGCCCCTCAGTTGGCCAGCTCTCCGGCGGCCACTGCGGCAGCACCTCCTCGTGGTCCCCGCCGTCCAGCGGCCAATCATCCGTGGAGGCGGCCTCTGGGTGGCCGACCCAAGGAAGCTGTCCTTGCAAAAAAATGAACCGCACCCAAATAAAGACCGTTTGTTGTATTTGCTCTGTTTTTCAGGTACACTTTCTGATGGTACCCTCTCTTTCCAACATGGAGTCGTTTTCATATTGACCCCATCGTGCCTACAGTTTAGCGCGAACATCTCTTCTAGAAAGGAAGCCATTACCTTCAAACAAAGAAAAAGGAGCATTTCTCATGACTACTCAACGTGCATCCTCACGGCAAGCCGTTCCTCATGGCCTGCTGCTCTCCCCAAAAATGATTTCCCGCCGCACTGCTCTCGGCCAACTAGTAGGGCTCATTCTCGCAGGAGGCAGTATCGGACAATTCGCTACAGCGTGCAATTCGGCATCACCCAGCTCAGCTCCCACTTCTCATCCTCTAGGAACTCTTCTCTACACCTATCATGGACATGTTGGCGAGAAACGTACTGTGGGTACGGTGGCGTGGTCCCCTGATGGCAAGCGTATTGCCTCTGGAAGCTTTGATACAACAGTGCAAGTATGGGATGCAACAAATGGACGACACGTTTACACCTATCACGGCCATCTTAACCCTGTGCATGCGGTGACGTGGTCACCCGATGGCAAGCGCATTGCCTCTGCAAGCTATGGGGAGGTGCGGGTGTGGGATGCAGTTGACGGAGGACATACCTACATCTATCGTGGACATGATGGCGATGTGAATGCCGTGGCGTGGTCACCCGATGGGCGATACATTGTCTCTGGAGGAAGTGATTTCACAGTACAAGTATGGGACGCGGCAACTGGAGAACGCTTGATGAAGTATAGTAGGTATTCCGATAGTGTGAATACCGTGGCGTGGTCACCCGATGGCAAGCGTATTGCCTCCGCAAGCACTGATACAACAGCGCAAGTATGGGATGCGGCGAATGGGCGACACGCTTACACCTATCGCGGCCATCTTAAACTTGTGTATGCGGTGGCGTGGTCACCTGATGGCAAGCGCATTGCCTCTGCAAGCTTTGCGGAGGTGCGGGTGTGGGATGCAGTTGACGGAGGACATACCTACATCTATCGTGGACATGATGTCGATGTGTATGCGGTGGCGTGGTCACCTGATGGCAAGCGCATTGCCTCTGCAAGCTATGGAGAGGTGCGGGTGTGGGATGCAGTTGACGGAGGACATACCTACATCTATCGTGGACATGATGGCGATGTGTTTACCGTGGCGTGGTCACCTGATGGCAAGCGCATTGCCTCCGGGGGCACTGACGGCACGGTGCAGGTGTGGCAGGCAACAGAGAGCGCCGTGTTATGAGCTTTGCGGGGATACCCACCCCCCTAGTGTTCTGTAAACAAGATGGGCTTTTAGCCTGCTTCTGTTTGCAATAATGGCCTATTAGGCCATATGTTGATCGTCGCAGAAAGTAGCATTGCTGTCAATAAGCCCTTAAGGCAAACCACGCAGCTTGTCTGTCAAGTTTCACATTGTCCAGAGAAGGATAGGAAAAAGGTACTCGCTTCTTTCGTTCTCCTACGGAACTATGGTATCTTTCTCATATATCTAGTTCTCCTAACCAGAAATACAAACACAACAACATGAAGCGGGTATTTGTGCCAAAGCGGATACCCGCTTTTTGTTGTGTTGCTGTTTACCCATGCCTTCAACGTGATGCTACCCCACCTGTATTCTCTCAAATGGTGGAGTGTAGAGCGAAGCTATAACCGTGCGGGAAAACTCGTCTTCTTCAGAATTCTATGAATATGATGCGTTTCGTTCCCGTGCAGGAAGCAACTTCACTGCTTAAAATGGGGTCAAGGGGTTGACATCTGATTATACATAATGCAGGATGTTGTCAGTCGCTATCAGGTTGGCGAAGTATTGGACGCAGGGATGCTTCACCCGAGTACAGGAATCTCCATTATGTCCAGGTGCGCCAGGGAACAACGCTCTCTTTAGGAACACAAGTAGAGCTACAGGTGTTCTGGCCTCCCTCACCTCTGCACAAGGGAAGCAACGAGGAACTCGACAATGGGCTGGTTGTGCGTCTTATGGCGCCTGGTCTGCGCATGCTCCTGCTAGGTGCCACAGCTTTGAGCAAACATGCCCTGACCGATATGCTGGCCGATATCGATAGCAGTTACCTGAAAGCGGATATCGTACAGGTTGTGGCCGAGGTGGGCAAAGCCTTTCCGGCTGAGTTGAGCACGATTTTACAGGTGGCAAAACCCTCGTTGGTTGTGATAACACCCGCGGCGTTAAGTGCAATGCAGCGCAAGGCCACGAAAACATCCCCCATTACTTCTCTATCACAACTATTCCCAGGAGCATCATACCAGATCGTACAGACGGCCCAGGTAGGGACTCTAAAAATTTACACCAGCAACCAGAGATGGGCAATGAACGTATAAAAAATAAGCATTGCCGCCTCTATCCTGGTAGTGCTATGCAGGTTAGTTCTACAGATAGACGGTACCAAAGAGAGAGAAGGAAGCACCTTATCATGACTTGTGAACGCTGTGGAAAAGAGATATCTGACAGTGCCGCTATTTGCCCATCATGCGGAACTGTTGTCTCGTCAGCAAGGGCATCAGCTCCACCACCGGTAACCAGCTATGGACAGTTCCCACCTGGTGAGCATGGGAATTACAATGAGTATGCTGATCCTCACGATTCGCAGCCCATGCCAACTTACGATCAAGGGTATGCTCCAGGGCAAAGCTTCACAGCACCGCCGCCAATCTATACGCCAGCACAACAGGTCCCTGGGCCGTATAATCCTTATAATCCTCCCCCCATGTACCAGCCCAGTCAGGTTAATGTCACTATCGTCAACAATTTTGCCTCGTCCCCAAGTAAGAAGAGCAGTGCGCTGCTGGTAGAGATCTTCCTTTCGCTCATTGGTATCTATGGTGTCGGCTGGCGCATGGCGGGAAAAAAAACCGTAGGTACTGTACTACTCATCGGTAGCATTATCTACTGGGTTCTCGCTTTAAAGTTCATTATCTTAACCTGGGGCTTTGGTATCTTGTGTCTTTGCCCGGTGTCTTTCATCTTGATTATTGTCAACGCCATCCTGCTCAATAATTCGTTGAATCGGCAGGCGACCCAGTTTACCACAGCTCAAGCGCAGCAGATGCAGAGACCATCAAGGCAAATGCGACAGCAGTAAGAGAGCAGTTATTTGGAGAAGGCTAACCGGCGATATTTCTCTCGTGACTCTAACCAGGCCTCTTCGGAGAGGCCGAGCTTCTCGCGCAGGGCATCTGGCGTCACTCCTGCTTTGAGTTGTCGTACCGCAAAGGTATCGCGCAGCAATTGCAGAGTAACGCGCTTCTTAATGCCAGCAGCTTTCACGGCTCTTCCCAGGATATAGTTCAGGTTGCGATCAGTACAATCGAAGAGGTCACTTGTCGGATGATACTTAGCCTGATATTCCTTTAAGGTAGCAGTAAACCCGGCAGGAAGGGCAAGACGCCGTTCGCGGTGTTGTTTGCCCGTCGAGGCAGCAAAGTGAATGGTAATCGAGGGGGCAACTGGATCAGAGAGGTCGATGTGATGTAACTTCAATCCCATTACCTCTTCTTTCTTCAAACCGCCATGCAGCACAAGATAGACGAGGCAGTGGGAGCGAGGATCTTCGGCTGAGGCCTCCAGCAGACGTTGTACCTCATCCTCAAATAGCAACTCCGGCAGGGGAGGCAAGGGACGCTCTAAAGCCAGGCTGGCGGATGGGTCTTCGCGAATGACGTTTTCACGAGCCAGCCAGGAAAAGAAATTTTTGAGGAAGGTAACACGACGCGCCATCGTCTTGGGCGCAGGAACCTGCCCCTTTGTGCCAAATTTCAGCTTCATGAGCCAGTCTGTAAGCTGCTCTTTCGTAATACGCCCAACAGGGGTATCTTGACCAACAAAGCGGCTGAACATCTTCAGATCTGAGAGGAAACAGGTCACAGTATAATTGGATTTACCGCGCAGCATCAACTCTTGTTGATAAGGAATAGCGCATGCAGCCAGGCTGGATTGCTCGGTGAGCGGATTTGTGCGTACCAAAGGAGGGAATGGCTTCTCTAAAGGATCCGGTGGCTCAGTAATGATCGTTGATGCATCCGAAAAGAGGTTACTTTGCAAGACTGTACTATCATCAGTCACAAGGGCACTCCCCGTGGATTGGTTTTTATGTTCAGTGTCCTTCTGCATCATTTACTCCTTTTAGCAGGGCATCCTTGAGGGATACCCCTACAATGGCGTCTCGTTTTTCATTATAGCAGGATATAGCAACTTTGTTCAAATTACACGAGTTAATATAGCTGTTACATTCAACGATATGAAACGTCGTTAAACTGTGAGTTTGACTGAAATTACATTGATTACCAGGGATTGAGATCCATGAAGCGTTTACGGCCCTATTTACCTGCGCTGGGAATTTTCTGCCTGGCTTTGCTGGTGCGTATAGTTTATAACCTGACGGTCGCTCGGAATTATGTTGCGGGCTATGATTCACAGGCATATGAGAAAATAGCTGTGCATTTGTTACAAGAGCACTGTTTCTGCCTGGACCCTCATTCGGCGACAGCCGGACGCGCTCCAGTCTGGCCAGGCGTCATTGCCATTATCTATGCCTTGTCAGGCCCCAGGAACTTTTTTGTACGGCTCTTTTTGTGCTTTATCGGCTCAGGTACGTGTGCACTGGTCTATCTATGGGCAAAAGATATTTTTAGTAAGCGCATTGCCCTTGTTGCAGGCATTATTGCTGCCCTATACCCTGGACTCTTCATCTATGATGGTTGGTTATATTCCGAATCCCTTGTATACCTTCCTCCTTCTGGCCTTCTCTTACAGCTTGTATCTTTTACAGCGTACCTCAAAACGCCGCTGGATGATAGCGAGCGGTGTTCTGCTGGGGCTACTCTCGCTTACACGTCCAAATGGGCTGATTATTCTTGTTCTGGTTTTCCTCTGGGCGCTTTTCGCTGCACGAGCAAAAATCATATCCTGGCGGACAGCCTTCGAGAGCGTGACCCTTATTGCCCTTTTGGCGCTGGCTATTGTTTCTCCGTGGACGGCGCGTAATTACGTTGTCTCGCATCATCAATTCATTCCTGTGGCCACGGGTGATGGCATTGTACTGCTGGGCGCTTATAACGACCTGGTACTCTCTGACAAGACTCCCTTTAAGGGCCTGTGGACGCGGCCGAGCCTCACCAGCCCTCAATTAGTACGCGCAAATGGAGGCTGCGCCGCAGCTTGCGAGGTTCAGCGAGATACAGCCTACAAGCACCAGGCGGCACAGTGGGTGCAGAGCCATATCAATGACATGCCCTATTTGCTCGGCCTGCATATGCTGAAAATGTGGACGCCCGCTACACCCGAGGCAGACCTGCCCATGAATCAATTCCCTGAGCGCACTTCGTCCAGGATCGTTGCGGGCATGGTGGAATATCTGTCAATCCCTGTCTTTTTCCTGGCTGCGTCTGGCCTGCTGTTAACATGGAGGAAATGGCAACACCTGATGTTTATCTATCTGATTCTACTGCTGAGCATCGGGCAGTGCCT
>WNGM01005956.1_pt1 | contig 19586 bp, 16 predicted proteins | sample 5400571 | NCBI WGS metagenome assembly WNGM01 (sample SAMN13153378, study PRJNA577476) | soil metagenome | isolation source: 100 cm soil or saprolite under Garry oak tree replicate 2 | place: USA:California | collected 2016-06-15 | reverse complement strand
GTTTGGCGATCGGGCCGATCTCGTGCGCGACGTGGTCACGCAACTCGCGGGCGAGGCCGTCGCCTTCGGCGCTACCACCACGCAGGATCACGAACGCGACGATGCCCTGCCCAGTGGTCAGATCGCTCGCGCCGACCACCGCCGCCTCGGCCACCGCGGCGTGCGAGACGAGGGCGGATTCGACCTCGGTGGTGGAGATGTTGTGTCCGGAGATCAGCATGACGTCATCGACGCGGCCGAGCAGCCACAGGTCCCCGTCGTCGTCCTTCTTGGCGCCGTCCCCGGCGAAATAGAACCCCTGCTCGGCGAACCGTGCCCAGTACGTCGACCGGTACCGCTCCTCGTCGCCCCAGATCCCGCGCAGCATCGCCGGCCACGGCTCGGTCAGCACCAGCAGCCCGCCCGACCCGTTAGGTACCGGGACCCCGGCGTTGTCGACCACGTCCGCGCCGATCCCGGGCAGCGGTCGCGTCGCCGAACCCGGCTTGGTCGAGGTCACCCCTGGCAGCGGGCTGATCATGATCGCGCCCGTCTCGGTCTGCCACCAGGTATCGACCACCGGCACCCGATCACGGCCGATCACCCGCCGGTACCAGATCCACGCTTCCGGATTGATCGGCTCACCCACCGAGCCGAGCAGCCGCAACGACGACAGGTCGAACTTCGCCGGGATCGCGTCACCCCACTTCATGAACGTCCGGATAGCGGTCGGCGCGGTGTAGAGCAGAGTCACCTCGTACTTCTGCACGATCTCCCAGAATCGGCCCTGGTGCGGGGTGTCCGGGGTGCCCTCGTAGAGCACGATCGTCGACCGATTCGAAAGCGGCCCGTACACGATGTATGAGTGCCCGGTCACCCAGCCGATGTCGGTCGTGCACCAGAAGACGTCGGTGTCGGGCTTGAGGTCGAACACCGCGTGATGCGTGTACGACACCTGCGTCAGATAGCCGCCCGTCGTGTGCAGGATCCCCTTCGGCTTACGCGTCGTCCCCGACGTATAGAGGATGAATAACGGGTGCTCGGCGTCGTGCGCCTCTGGTGTGTGCTCGGTCGACTGACCCGCGACCACCTCGTCCCACCACACGTCGCGCCCGTCGGTCCAGTCGACCAGGTTGTGGCCGCGCCGCACCACGAGGACGTGCGACACGTTCGTCTTGCCCTTTGCGAGCGCCTCGTCGACGGCGGGCTTCAGCGGCGACACCGCGCCACGCCGGTAACCGCCGTCGGCGGTGATCACGAGCTTGGCGTCGGCGTCCGCGATCCGGTCGATGAGCGCCTGTGCCGAGAACCCGCCGAACACCACGCTGTGCGGGGCACCGATCCGGGCGCAGGCCAGCATCGCCACTACCGCTTCGGGGATCATCGGCAGGTAGATCATCACCCGATCACCCTTGCCGACGCCGAGTTCGAGCAGGGCGTTCGCCGCCTTGCAGACCTCGTCCCTGAGCTGGCCGTATGTGATCGTGCGCGTATCGCCCGGCTCGCCCTCGAAATGGATCGCCACCTGGTCGCCGCGGCCCGCCTGGACGTGCCGGTCGACACAGTTGTAGGCCACGTTCAACGTCCCGCCAGCGAACCACTTCGCGAACGGCGCATCCCACTCGAGAACCTGCGACCAGCGTGAGTCCCAGTGCAACCGATCAGCCTGCCGCTCCCAGAACCGCAGCCGGCTCATAGCCGCCTCGTCGTACACGTCGGCGCGCACATTCGCTGCGGCGGCGAACTCCGGACTCGGATCGAAATGGCGCTCCTCGTGCACGAGGTTCGAGAGCGTTTCGTCGGACACGATCATGACCTCGCAGACGAGTCGTTGGTTCTGTGCACGGTAGTGGGCCTGGCCATGACCGGGGAACCGTCCGCCGCTAGCCTGCCGCAGTGAACGATCCGCTCGCGCCGCTGCTCGACCTGCCGGGCGTCGCCGAAGGGGTCGACAGTGCGCGGTCCGCGGTCGACGCGCTGCTCACGAACCGGGTGCTGCGACGCCGCTCGGCCGATGTGTCCGCCGAATCCGCATTGCGGGGGGCGTGGGCATCGGCGTGGCTGGCGGGCACGCAGGTTCCGCTCGACGACGTCCGATCCGGCGCGGCGCTCGACCGTCCAGTCGTGCAAGGAGCGCTGAGGGTGCAGTCGGCCATCGGCACCCTGGCTGATACCTGGACGCGCGCTCCCCGGCAGGCGCTTGCCCGGCTGCACGCTCTGGCGGGCGCCGACCTGGCAGACGCGGCGCTGCTCGGTCGTCCAAGCGGCGGCGCCGAGCGGCTCGACACGCTCGTGGACGTGCTCGGCGCGACCTGGACCCCAAGTCGCTCGTCGTCGTCGAGGCAGGACACCGCGAGTTGCGCGCCGAGTACGACGCGGCGCTTGACGCCTACCGGGACGAGACGCCGGCCGGCTTGGCCCGGTGGCTAGGGCATTGTGCGGACGCCGTGGTGGCAGGCGCGCGAGAGGCAATGGCGATCTGCGAGGCGATCGCGCGCGGCTGAACTGCGCCCGGACATGGACGGCGGCGCCGCCGAAGCGGCGCCGCCTAACACCATCCGTCGGGTTACCAAGCGTGCGTCTGCCTCATGTCGTGCGCGGGCCGTTGGAGGGTCCGCGTCGACTCACCTTTCGCGTGGTGGGTTCGCCGCGTGGGTGCCCGGTGGACCGTGTCGGCCGAGGCTCGCTGGGGGCTGGACCGCCATCGACGAACCTCGTCCGTGATATTCATTGGACGCCCGGAACCGCGCACGGCACAAGACCTGCAGGCCGTGTAATTCGATCAATTCCGGATCAAGGTGGTCGCGCCTTACAGTCCCGGGGTGCGTCCGGCGCGGCGTCGCGTCGCGTACCAGGTGAGGCCGGCGACGGCGACGCCCGCGCCGGCTAGGGACAGTGTCGTCGCGGATCTGGGCGGGCGCAGGCCGGATATGCGCTCGCGCATCGGGACCGCGTTGCTGAACGTGAGCATCGGCCAGCCGCGTTCCAGTGCGACTTTGCGCAGCGCGCGGTCGGCATTGACGGCGGTCGGGTGACCGACCGATTCGAGCATCGGTACGTCAGTGGACGAGTCGGAGTACCCGTAGCAGTCGTCGAGGTCGTAGTCGCGGGATGCCGCGAGGTCGCGAATTGCCTGCGCCTTCTCGGGGCCGTACACATAGCGCGCGATCTCGCCGGTGTACTTGCCGTCGACGACGACCATCTGCGTCGCCACGATCTCGTCGGCGCCGACCATTGCCCCGATCGGCGCGACTATCTCATCGCCCGACGACGAGACGATGACGACGTCGCGTCCCTCCGCCTTGTGTTGCTGGATCAACTCGACGGCCTCGTCGTAGACGAGCGGATCGATGATGTCGTGCAGGGTCTCGGCGACCACGTCGCGCACCTGCGCCACGTCCCAGCCCGTGCACATCGCGGTGATGAAGTCGCGCATGCGATCCATCTGATCCTCGTCGGCGCCGGACAGGGCGAAGACGAACTGGGCGAAGGCGCTGCGTAGGACGGTCCGCCGGTTGATCAGGCCGCTCTGATAGAAGGGCTTGCCGAAAGCCAGCGTGCTCGATTTCGCGATGATCGTCTTGTCGAGGTCGAAGAACGCCGCGGTCCTGGCCACGATGATCGAGCATACGGACGGCGTTCGGTTTCCTCAGCATGGGAGCGGTCAGCGGCGGCATGTCAAATCCGCCGTCCACAGGCCGGTGGTTCGTCCACAGATCTCGTTTCGCCGTTTTCTTCGGCCCCCTCGGTCGGTTGGCTTCGACGTGTGGACGGGATCGCATGGCCGGTCATCGGCGTCGTGGGCAGTTGTGGCGGCGTCGGCGCGAGCACGTTCGCCGCAGTGCTTGCTGCGGTCGCCGGGCTGCGGCGGCGCAGCGTGCTGGTCGATCTCGATCCTGTGGCCGGTGGCCTCGACGTGCTGGTCGGTCTCGAGGGTGTGCCCGGGGCGCGGTGGTCCGGGCTGCTGCTCGGCGGTGGGCGGCTCGATCCGCTCGTCCTGGTCGACGGGCTGCCGCGCTGGTCGTCGGTCGCCGTGCTGTCTGCGGATGTGCTGCCGGAGCCGGATGCCGTGTCCCAACTGCTGGCCGTTGCCTGCCGGGCTGGTCCGGTCGTCGTCGACCTCGGGCGATGGGACTCGCCGGCGCGTGCGGCCGCCGTGCCTCGGTGCACGCTCACCGTCCTGGTATGCGGGGGCGACGTGCGGTCCGTGACGGGCGGTCGGATGGTGCGGAGCGCGGTCGGCGATCGTCCGATCGGCGTCGTGGTGTCCCGTTCTCGCGGCGGCGTCGCGCCGGCGCGGCGAGTGGCCGAGCTCGTCGACGCGCCGCTGATCGGCGTGATGCGTGCCCCGCCGCGGCATGGCGACGTGCCGCTTGACCCGCGATCGCCGCCGCGTGCGATGGCTCGCGTCGCGTCCGGCGTCTTGGACGCCGTTCGGCAAGGTGCGGCCGATGACTGAGAACAACCTGGTCGGTCGGGTGCGGCAGCGGCTTGCCGAAACCGGGTCAGGCGATCTTGTCGGCATCGTGCGTGACGAACAATCCGGCGCCGAGGTGATCGCCGACGACGCGGCACTGGCTGCTCTCGAGCGCGATGTGCTGGCTGAGCTTTCTGGCGCCGGACCGCTCGAGCCGCTCCTCCGGTTGCCTGGCGTCACCGACGTGCTCGTCAATCGGCCCGACGAGATCTGGCTCGATCGCGGTCGCGGACTCGAGCGTGCGCCGGTCCGCTTCGCCGACGATGTCGCCGTGCGTCGGCTTGCCCAGCGACTGGCCACCGCGGCTGGCCGGCGACTTGACGATGCGGCGCCTTTTGTAGACGCGGTCCTTCCGGACGGCACGCGCCTGCACGCGGTTCTGCCGCCGATCACTGGGTACGCCACGCTGTCGCTGCGGGTGCTTGCGCGGCGCCGTTTCGAACTCGCCGATCTCGTCGAGCGCCCGGTGGCAGCTCTGCTGCGCGCGATCGTCGCCGCTCGGCTCGCGATCGTGATCAGCGGCGGCACCGGCACTGGCAAGACGACCCTGCTCGGCGCCTTGCTCGGCTGCGTGCCTGCGGCGGAGCGCCTGGTCGTGATCGAGGACGCGCGCGAGCTCGTCACGTCGCATCCGCACGTCATCCGTCTGGTGACCCGCGCGCCGAATGTCGAGGGCGCAGGCGTGGTGGGACTGCGCGAGCTGGTGCGCCAGGCGTTGCGGATGCGCCCGGACCGGCTGGTGGTGGGCGAGTTTCGCGGGGCCGAGATGGTCGAGCTGCTCGTCGCGCTACGAGGGCGGCGCGGCAACACTGCACGCGAACGCGGCGGTCGACGTCCCGACGAGGCTGGCAGCGTTGGGCGCCCTCGGCGGTCTGTCCCGCGCCGCTGTCACGAGCCAGGTTGCCAGTGCGCTCGATGTGGTGGTTCACCTGCGGCGCGGCTCATCCGGGCGTCGACGTGTTGCCGAGATCGGGTTGCTCGAACGCGCCGGTGACGACCTGACCGAGTCGCCGGCGTGGTCATCGGGCCACGGCGCCGGCGCGCGGTGGGACGTGCTGGTCGAGCGGCTCACCGAGCGGGGCGTCGACTGTGCGGAGCTGCTGCCATGACGTTCGCGTTGCTTGCCGTCGCCGTTGCGGTGCTCGTGTGGCCGGCGACTCGCCGCGCGGACCTCCGCTTGCGCCGCCTCGTCGACGCCGCTCGCCTGGCCGGGTCTGCGGTACCGGCCGAGCGCGGGCGACGGTTGCCCGCGGTCCCGGCCCGATGGGCCGGCGTGCTCGTAGCCGTTGCGACGAGCGGTGCCGCCTTCGTGTGGCGTGGCCCAGCGGTCGCGATTGCGGCCGGCGCGGCTGCGGCAGTCATCGCGGCGTCGATCACGAGCGCGGCGGCCCGCAGGGATGCGCTCGCTCGCGACCGCGACCTGTCGGCGGCGCTGCGATTGCTGCGGGGCGAGCTCGATGTGGGCAGCCGCCCCGAGCCCGCGCTGCTGGCCGCGTCTTCGGTCGCGGGCGCGTACGGATCCGCCTTCGAGGCAGGAGCCGGGGCGGTGCGCGACGGCACCGACATCGTCGCCGCCATGTCCGGCGGCGGTACGTCGCGGCCCGCACCGGAGTTGGTAGTGATCGCCCAGGCGTGGGCGCTCGCCGGCGTCACGGGTGCGCCGCTTGCAGATGTGCTGGGCCGGGTCGACGACGACGTGCAGGCACGTCGAGCGCAAGTGCGGGCGGTCGCGTCGGCGCTGGCCGGGCCGCGCTCGTCCGCCGCGTTGCTCGCGGCTCTTCCGGTGCTCGGAGTCGTGCTCGGCACGGCGATGGGCGGCCGTCCGCTGGCCATCCTCTTCGACTCGGCCGGTGGCCAGTGGCTGCTGTGTGCCGGCGTGATGCTCGACGGCGCCGGGCTTTTGTGGACGTCCCGGCTGGTCACGTCGGCGGAGCGCGCATGAGCGTCGCATTGTGCTGGCTCGCCGCGGGCATCTGGCTGGCAGCGCGGGCGGCGCCCCGTGCGGGGCGACGACGACACGGCGGCGAACTCTCGCCGACGGCGCTGCGCTGCATCGCCGCTGGCGCCTGCGTCGTTGCCGACGTGGCGGCGTTCGGGCCCGGCGTTGGCGCTGCCGTTACGGTGCTCATCGCACCGCCGCTAGTCCTGCTTGTCGGGCACCTGCGCGGTCGGCAACGTCGGCGCGGCTTGCCCGACGACGCAAGCCGCGTGCCGTTGCTTCTCGACCTGCTGGCTGCCGCGCTGCGTAGCGGTCAGCCGATCTCGTCAGCGCTGGCCGCGGCGGCGGCGCTCGCCGGCGCTCGGCTCGGCGCGCAGCTCGGCCAGGTCGGCGGGCTGCTGCGCTTGGGCGCCGATCCGGCGCAAGCATGGGCATCGCTTACCGACCCGGCGTTGGCGCCGGTGGCGAGCACGGCACGCCGCAGTGCGGAGAGCGGCGTCCGCCTGGCACGTGGGTTCGAGCTGCTCGCCGACGAGCTGCGTGCGGACGCGCGAGCGGCGGCGGTGGCCCGTGCCCAGCGTGCGGGCGTCTGGGCCGTTGCGCCACTGGGCCTGTGCTTCCTTCCCGCGTTCGCGTGCCTCGGCATCGTCCCGACGATCGTCGGCATCGCGCATGGCGTCCTGAACGAGGCGATTCCATGAACGGCGTGGATCTGATGTCCAGGCTGGGGCTGGCGGGTTGGCTCAGTCCGCTGCTCCGATCGCGTGGCCGCTTCAAGCTCTCCGGCCGTTCTGACCAGAATCCGGGCACGCCAAGCGGTGACCACGGTCGGGGAGCGGTGAGAGACCCGGCGAATGCGCCGCTTACCCGCCGAAATCCCCAGGGGTCGGCGGGCGAATTGAGTATTCCAGCGGGAAAGCGGACTGCGTCGCGCTGCGGCTCACGCTGTCCGCTGGACCGGCGGTTGCGCGTTGGCGTCAGCGAGCATGGCAATGGCCGCCGCGCTGTCGACCGGTCGAGAGAACAGGTAGCCCTGGGCGAACAGGCAGCCCAGAGCCTGCAGCTCGGCGAGTTGCTCGGTGGTCTCGACGCCCTCAGCCACGGTCCGCAGGCCGAGTCCCTGGCTCATCCGGATGATGCTGCTGGCCAGCGTCGGCGTCGAGCCGGTGGTTCCCAACCGGTCGACGAAGCTGCGGTCGATCTTGATCGTGTCGATCGGGAGGTGTTGCAAGTGGCTGTAGGACGAGAATCCCGTGCCGAAATCGTCGATGGCCATGTGCGTGCCGAGTCCGCGCAGCGTGCGGAGGCGATCGACGAGCGTGATGTCGTCAGCCAGCACGCTCTCGGTGATCTCCACACACAAGGCCGACGCCGGCAGCCCGGTCTCTTGCAATGCAGCGCCTACGACGTCGACGATGTCGTCGGACTCGAGCTGGCGGGGCGAGACGTTGACGCTCATGACGATCTCGTGCCCGAACTGCTCGCGCATGACCATCGCCGCTGCACAGGCCTCGTGCATCACCCACGCACCGATCGGCACGATGAGTCCGGTCCGCTCGGCGTGCGGGATGAAGTTGTCCGGCGAGACCAAGCCACGTTCGGGGTGTTGCCATCGGATGAGGGCTTCGAATCCGACGATCTGCTGTGTCTCGACCCGCACGATCGGCTGGTAATACATGACGAATTCCTTGCGCTCGACCGCACGGCGCAGGTCGGCACGAAGCGTCAGCTCGTTTTGCACCTGCTCGTGCATGTCGGGGTGGAATCTCTTCCACGTCGCCTTGCCCGCGGCCTTCGCCGCGTACATCGCCAGGTCCGCGTCGCGCAGCAGGTGATCCACGTCGCTGGCCGGCGAAACGGCGATGCGTACACCGATGCTCGCGTGGCAACGCACCTCCGCGCCATTGAGCATCACCGGGCCGTCGAGGGCAGCGAGAATGCGATCGGCGAGTTTGTCGGCCATCGCCTCGTCGTCGACCAGCACGACGAACTCGTCACCGCCGAGGCGGCCGACGGTGTCGCCGGTACGTATGCAGTGGCGCAAGCGCTCGGCGACGATGACCAGCAGGCGGTCGCCCTCGGAGTGCCCGAGAGCGTCGTTGACCGCCTTGAAGTCGTCGAGGTCAACGAGCAGTACCGCTGGTCGGCTGCCGGTTCGCGCGGCACGGTCGAGCGCGCCGGTCAGGCGCTCGCGCACGCCGGCGCGGTTCGCGAGGTTGGTGAGCGGGTCGAAGAACGCCCAGTGCGACAGCTCGGCTTCGAGCGTCTTGCGCTCGCGGATGTCGCGGAGGTTGACGACAATTCCGCGAACGTCGGCCACATCGAGCATGGCCGTAGCCGTCGCCTGGACGTCGACCCAGCCGCCCTCGACGAACTGGCAGCGGATGTCGAGTGCCGGCAGGTGGCCCTTGTCGGCGGCGCGGGCGAGCCAGATGAGCAACGACTCGGCGTCGTCCGGGTGAACGAGATCGATGATCGGCGTGCCGGCCAGCGAGTCGGGCACGAACCCGAGAATGCGCTCGACCGCCGCATTGACCGTACGAATCGTGCTGTCAGGTTCGAGGACCAGGACGATGTCCTGCGAACCTTCGATGACGGCTTCGGCCCACACGCCCTGGTCGGCATCCAGAGCGAGGCCGACCGTACCGACGAGCACGTTGATCGGTTGGCGAAGCTTCTCGACGGCTGCCGACTCCGAAGCGGCCACTGCGAGTACGTAGCGCTGCCGGCCGCGGCGCACGACCGGCACCAGCAGCAGACCTTCGCTGCGCGCCGAACCGGGGGCGCGGAGTCCGAACGCGGCAAGACCGCCCGCAACGCTGACTGCCTGCCCGTCCACGAGCGCGGCGCGGGTGCGCTCAGGCAGCGCGTCCGCGGCGATGGTGAGCGTTTCGTACCCGGCGAATGCGCCACGGGTCTTGATCGCCGTGAGCCCGGACTCCGAGACGACCATGAGCACCGCGGCGGCGGCCGGGTCAGGCCCGAGCAGTGCGAGCGCGGCGTCGCACGCGGCGGCGTACACCTCGCCCCGGTCACGCGCAGCGGCCAGCCGGCAACTGGCTTCGGCGATCACCTCGTGCGCTTGTCGCTGGGGTTGCGGCGAGCGCGGCCGCGTCTCAGTGCGCATCGGCCGTCACCACCACCAGTTGCTCGGCCGGGACGTAGACCTGCACTGGCTCCTGGATCCCGGAGGCCATCCGCGCGTAATTGGCGATTCGTTCGAGCAGGCTCGACGTCAGCTCCTGGCCTTTGGCGAGCAGCTTCAGCCCGCCGGTCGTGCGGACGTCAGCCGCGAGCACCATGCCCACCTCGAGCTCGTCGGCCCGCAGATCCCTGGGCTCGCGGCGCGAGCGGTCAGCCAGCACCGATGCGAGCGCGTCGACCAGTTTCGGGTCGTACACGCCGGTACGCGCGCGCATCGTCTCGAGCGCGCTCGCCGGCTCCGTGCCGGCAGACTCCAAGCTGTCGAAGTCGGACGCGACGCGAAGCACCCGGCCGCCGAAGGGGATCGCCTCGCCAGTGCGTTCGTCGAAGGCCGACTGGCCGTCGTAGCGCGCGCCTTGGCTCAGGATCGCCTCGCGGACCTGGTCGATCCGCGGGATCCCGGCGAGGACCTGATCGGCGATGCCGGGCAGACGAGACAGCAGGTCGCGAGCCTCCGCGTCGAGGGGGAGGCCCTGCTCAGCCCGCTCCCTGCACGATCAGCGTCACGAGAGTGCGCAGCCGCGTCGAGCGTGCGAACAAAGCCGGGTTGGCCAGAGCCAGCACCTCGGTCAGCGCGCGGACGCTGCCGCGCAGTGTGTTGTCGAGCAAGTCGCGCTCGGCAGTGATCAGCCGGTACTGGTCGACGCCTGCCCGCAACGCGTCGACGAGATCCTCGCGGGCAGCCGGCTTGAGCAGCAGGCGAAGGATGCCGCCTTCGTTAACCACGGCGGCCGCACTGGCCAGGTCGGCCTGGCCGGTGAGCAGGATGCGCGATGTGTCGGGGCTCGCAGCGCGCGCCGCGGCGAGGAAGCGCGCGCCGTTCATCTGCGGCATCTGGAAGTCCGACAACACCACGGCGTACGGACCGGCGTTGCGGATACGCTCGAGCGCGAGTGCCGGGTCGGCGGCGGTGTCCACGGCGAACTCGGTACGCAGCCGCCGTCGCAGGCCGTCGAGCACATGCGGCTCGTCATCGACGAGGAGGATCCGGGCCAGGGTCACGTCGCTCACTCGCCGACACGGACCTTCCCGTGCTCGTCGCCCGGCTGGCCGCCGTGTGGCCGCGGCGTTGTGGCGCCGTCGATGTGCAGGGTGCGCGTGTCGTTGCCGAGGGTCCAGTCCGCCGCCGCCAGCAGGCTGGCGCCCCCCGCGAGACCTTGATGGGACGGTTCGACGACGCTGGGCCGCCGGGCTCCGTTCGTTGACGGCTGAGCGCGCTTCCCGTCCACCGGCAGGCGCACGGTGAACGTCGTACCGACAGCGTCTCCGGACACGAACGAGATCGAGCCGGCATGTCGGTCGGTGACGAGTGTGTAGGCGAGCGCGAGTCCCTGCCCGGTGCCGCGGCCAACCTCCTTGGTCGTGAAGAACGGCTCGAAGACGCGCCCGGCGATGTCCTTGGGAATGCCCGTGCCGGTGTCAGCGACCTGCAGCACGGCGTCCTCGCCGTCGACGAAGGTCCGGATGGTGATCACGCCGCGCCGAGACGACGTGCCCACCTTGTCGGCGATCGCGTGCGCGGCATTGACCACGAGGTTGACCAGAACCTGGTTGATGTCGCCTGCATGGCACCACACCGGCGGCAGGTCGCGGAGCTCGACGGCCACGTCGGCGACGTGCTTGACCGTGTTGCTCGCGACGACGAGCGTGTTGCGCACGGCCCCGTTCAGGTCGGTCGGCGACTTGTCGTCGTTGCCGGGATGCCCGAACGCCTTCATCGCCCGGACGATTGCCGCCACGCGTTCGACGCCTTCGAGGGTCTGCGCGATGGCCTGCGGCACCTCGGCGGCCAGGAAGTCGATGTCAACCTGGCTCGACGGCACGGTGGCTTTTAGGACGTCGTCGAACGCGTCGCCGATGAAGCGCACGTTGTCGCCGATGAACTGGATCGGGGTGTTGATCTCGTGCGCGATGCCCGACGCCAGCTGGCCGACCGACTCCAGCTTTTGTGCGTGACGTAGCTCGGCTTCGAGCCTGGACCGCTCGGTGACGTCGTGCAGGTTGGCGACGATGCCCGCCACGGCTGGATCCTCGAGAAGGTTGGCGAACGAGGCTTCCATGAGCAGGTAGGAACCGTCGTCGCGGCGGATTCGGCAGTGCAGTGAGTCGCCTGCGTCCTCGTCCGTGGACAGTTCACGGAGCCGGTCCAGCACCGGATCCTGGTCGACGGGATGCAGCAGGTCGCCGAGCGGCGTCCCGGTCAGCTCGTCCTCGGCCACGCCGAGAATGGCGAGCGACGCCGGGCTGACGTAGCGCAGCTTGCCGTCGACGTCGCAGACCAAGGTCAGGTCAGACGAGTTCCGGACCAGCGCCTGCAACCGGCCGGCTGCCGCAAGCTGCGCGGCGTGCTCCACGCTGCTCGACGACCTGCGCCGCAGCGACGCGGCGTAGGCGAGCAACAGTCCGACGCCGAGGATCGAAGCGCCGCTGATGACGATCACGGTCGCCGGGGTGAGCGTGTCCTCGGCCCGGTCCGCGCGGTGGGTGAGGGTGGCCGCGGCGGGCGCCAGCAAGCTGGTAGGGCTCGAGCCTCGCGGATCGTCCGGCGCGTCGGAGCCGAGGCGTTCGTATGCGGCCTGCACGACGGTCTGGTCGAATTGCGCCGCCTGGTCGAGCTGATGCTGCTTGATGAGCTCGAGTTCGCGCGCGACAGCGGCGCTCAGGTCCGCGCTGGCCGCCTGGATGCTCTTGCCGACCGGCGTGAGTTTCGTGAGCGCCGCGGTCTCGCGCGCGAGCTCGCTGCGCAAGGCGACGCTGAATTCGGCATCGGCCGGCCGCAGTGGGACGCCGTAGGCGTTGCCCTTCAGGACGAATCGCTCGGCGTCGATCAGGTGCGAGATCCGGGCCAGATGAATCTGCGCCTGGCGCTGCTGCTCCTGTTCCTCGGCGAGAGCGAGCACGCCGAAGATCACCGCGACGACCAGCCCGAGGATGGCCACGGCTACGCCGCCTGTCGTCAACCGCTGGTGGAGCACGCGCGATCCGCTACGCGCACCGGCAGGCACGCCGAATGGCGCATCTGCCGGGCTGCCCGCAGCCGAACGCTGTGTCATCAGGGTCCCTCGGTTATCGCACCGGCCCGGTGCTGTGTCCTGTGCAGCACCGAGCCGGTGTGGAGCGGTCCCCGACGAACAGGCTCTGCATTCGTGAAGTGAGCGTTAGCCTGTTGATAGAGAGTATGCGCTGCGCCAGGTGACTCGGTAAGGGCGAAAGTCCGCTCGAATCGGACGCAGCTACGCTGCTGCAGAAAATTCAGCGAGGTATCGACCGATTTGCCGAGTTCGGTTCTGGACGTGAATCGACTGGTAACCGCCGTTCTACCCGGCAAGATCATGACTGGCCCGAGGCACTTGCGCGAACGGCTCGTGTGCGGCGCCTGTCGCGCTGCGTGTTCACCGCGGTCACTGTGCCGATGCATCGGCGGTGGCGGCGCGCCGCTCGATGCTCGCCACGATGATCCGGTTGCGGCCGGCGTCCTTCGCGGCATACAGCCCGTCGTCCGCGGCGCTGACGAGGTCGTCCGGTGTGTCCGCGGGCCCGACGACGCAGCCGCCGCTGACGGTCACGCTGATGGCCGGGCCGCTTGTCTCGGACGTGTCGAACGGCGTCGCATCGACCGACGCGCGGATCCGCTCCGCGACGTGTAGCGCGCCGTCCAGATCGGTGCCCGGCAAGATCACCAGGAATTCCTCGCCACCCCACCGGCCGGCAACGTCGCCAGCGCGCAAGTGTCTGGTCATTCGCTCCGCGAACTCGCACAGCACGTGATCGCCGGCCGCATGCCCGTACGTGTCGTTGACGCGCTTGAAATGGTCGATGTCGAGCAACAGCACGCCTAGGTCGCGTTGCGTGCGCCGTGCCGTGCTGTGCTCGCGGGCGAGTTGGTCCTCGAGATGGCGCCTGTTGTACAGGCCGGTGAGCATGTCCGTCCGACTCACCCGCTCCAGGTCGGCATTGCGCTCCAGAAGCCGGTCCTGCAGCTTCTTGACGTGCGCCGCCGAGCCGACGCGCGCGACGAGTTCGGCCGCCTCGAACGGCTTCTTCAGGTAGTCGTGAGCGCCGGCCCGCAGCCCAGCGACCATGTCGTCCATGCTCGTGCGCCCGGTCAGGAACACGACCGGGATGTCGGCGAGTGCCTCGTCGCGCTTCAGCCTGGCCAGAACCTGGTGGCCGTCGAGACCTGGCATCTCGACGTCGAGCAGCACGACGTCCGGTGGCGACTGGACGCACGTCGCGACGGCGGCGTCCCCGTCCGCGGCCTCGACCACGTCGTAACCCTCGTCCTCCAACCGGGCGCGGACGACTGCCCGCACGACGAGCGAGTCGTCGGCGATCAGCACAGTCGCGTGCGAGCTGTTCACAGATGCCCTGCCAGCGCATAGGGATCGGCGATCAACATCAGATCGCCGTCGCTCTCGACGGTGCCTGACACGAACAGGCGGGCCTGGCCCTCGGGGGCGCTGCGGATGTCGTCCTCATCGATCCGGCGCAGGCCGATGACCTGATCGACGAGCAGCCCGAAACGCTTCGCCGACGCGCCGTCGGTCTGCACGACGAGAACGTGCGAGCCGGCGGTGCCGAGCGGTGAGATGACGGTCAGCGGCGGCTGGCCGGGGATCAGGCCGGCGACGTCGCGCCCGGGGTCTGGCAGGGCGATCATGCCGGTCGTGGCGCGCACTGCACGCGTCGCCTCGACCGGCATGCAGTACGACGCATCGCCGGTACGGAAACAGACCATCGTGATCATGGCGCCACCACCTGTTGTTTGCTGGCCAGCAGGCCGAGCAGCTCGTCGGCGGCGTAGCCCTCCATCGCGCTGTCGACGTGCCCCTCCTCGCCGTGCAGCAGCGCTCGCCGAGCCGCGCCGAACGCGCGCTGTGCCGAGGGCTGGTCACCGGCGGCCTCCAGAGCAAGGCCGAGGTGCAGGTGGGCGATCGCGTCGTCCGGTGCGAGGTAGGCCCACTTGCGGAACGCGACGATCGCAAGCTGCGTGTCGCCGGCGTCGAGGGCCCGCTGCCCGTCGCGGGCAAGCCCGTTCGGCGACTCGGCCTTGACCGGGACGGCCGCCAGCGCCGGCCGGTGTGCGCGAACGGCGCGCCGGGCCGAACGAGCTGGGGGCTGCTCGACCGACCGCACCGGCACGAGCACCGGCCCCGGCACCGGCCCCGGCATGCGCGCGGGCGCGGTCCGGTGCCGGTAGATGAATGTCTCGTCGATCCGCACAGTCTCGAAGCGGTCGCTGACCGGCCAGATCGACTCGGCCGATCCGAGGAACAGGTAGCCGCCCTGGGGCAGCGCGTCGGCAACCTGATCGAGGAACGCGCGCGTGCGCTCCGGCGAGAAGTAGATGAGGACGTTGCGGCAGAAGACCACCTGCGCCGGACGCACTCGGTCCGGCAGCGGATCGACGAGGTTGTGGCGCATTGTCGAGACGCGGGTACGGATGGCGTCGTTGACCTGCCAGCCCTTGCCGGAGTGCGTCATGTGGCGAGCCAGCCGGGCCGGCGACAGGCCGGACACTTCCCGCGGCGCGTAGCGTCCGGCGTCGGTCTGCTGTAGCGCGGCCGTCGACAGGTCTGACGCGATCACAGTGCCGGCGATGCCCTGCTCCTCGAGGACCATCGCCAGGCTGTACGCCTCCTGCCCGTTCGCGCAGCCGGCGCTCCAGATCGTGACCGGTTGCGAGAGGTGGGGCAGCACGTCGCGGGCGAGTACCTCGAAGTGCTCGGGATGACGGAAGAAGCTGGTCTCCTGGACGGTGATCCGGTTGAGCAGGCGCTGCAACGCGTCCGGTTGGGTCAACGTGCCGGCGTAGGTAGTCAGCTCGGCGCCGGTCGCGGCCGCTTCGTCGCGGATGCAGCGCCGCAGCCGCCCGCGCAGCGTCGGCTCCGGGCGCAGGCCGATCTGCGCGTTGAGCAGCTTGGTGACCTGGTCGACGACGGCGTCCAGCTGGTCGTGGCTCATACCCGTGCCCCGATCCCGGCGGCGCGCACGGCGTGACGCACCGCGGCGGCCAGTTGCGAGAGCGGTCGCAGATCCGTGACTGCGCCGAGCCGCTGCGCCGCGCGCGGCATGCCGAACACCGCGCAGGACTCCTCGTCCTGCCCGAGCGTGTGGCCGCCCCGATCGTGGATCGCCAGCAACCCGCGCGCACCGTCCTCACCCATGCCGGTCAGCAGCACACCTACCGCGGCGGGTCCTGCGTACTCGGCTACCGAGGCGAACAGCACGTCGGCCGACGGCCGATGCGTGGTGACCGGCTGCGGGTCGAGTTCGAGGTGGTGGTTCGCGCCGAGGCGAAGGTGGACGCTGCCGGGTGCGAGGTAGACCCGGCCGGGACGGGCGAGCTGACCGTGCTCGGCCATCTCGACGGGCAGCGCGGAGACCCGCGACATCCAGCCGAGCAGCCCGCTGGCGAACTCCGGATGCAGGTGCTGCACGACGAGTACGGGAGCCGGCAGCCCGCCCAGGCTGGCGAGAAGCGTCGCGAGCGCGCTCGGCCCTCCGGTCGAGGCCGCCATCGCGACGATGGGCGGACGGCCGGTAGCCGGCGCCGCGACCGGCCGCAGCGTCCGGGCGTGGCCGCCGCGCAGGTGGCGGATCACGTGAACCGTGCTCAGCCGGCGCACCGCATCACGCAGCTCGGCGCCCGAGGCCGGCGTCCAGGCAGCAGGTGCGGGCAGCGCCTCGAGCGCGCCCGCGACAAGAGCGTCGACCACGGACGGCGAATCAGGCTGGGCGGTGCCGGGCGCGAGCACGAGGATCGGTGTCGGCGTGCGGCCCATGATCTTCTCGATGACCTCGCGGCCTCGTCCTGGGCCGACGGTGAGGTCGAGCACGACGATGTCCGGACCGGTGCTGGCAACGAGAGCCAGCGCGTTCGCGCCGTCGGAGGCGTGACCGACGACCTGGATGTCGCGGTCGCGCTGCAGCACCGGGGTGATGCGCGCGGCGTCGGCCGGGCTGGGGACGACCACGACGGCGCGGATGATGCTCATGAGCCGGGCCTGTTCATGCGCGCGCCCCGAGCAGGCGGTTCACGGCGGCGAGCAGGCTGCCTTCGTCGAATCCGCTCTTGATGATGTAGCCGTCCGCGCCGGCGTCCAGGCCGCGCTGCCGGTCGGTCTCGCTGGACCGCGAGCTGAGGATGAGGACGGGGATGTTCGTCAGCGACGGGTGCGCCCGGATCGCCTCGGTGAGCCCGAAGCCGTCCATGTTCGGCATCTCGATGTCGGTGAGGACCAGGTCGCTCGGCTCTTCGGCGAGCCGTGAGAGCGCCTGCTTGCCGTCGTTGGCGACGCGGACGTCGAAGCCGGCCCGCTCGAGGATGCTGCGCTGCAACTCGCGGACGGTCAGCGCGTCGTCGACGACGAGGATCCGGCGGCGGGTCGCCTGCGCTCCGTCGGCGGACGGACGTGCCGTGGTAACCGGCGCGGCGTGGCGTGCCCGCTGGATCAACCCGGGCGGGTCGAGCACGACGAGGACCGAGCCGTCCGGCTCGACGCTCGCTCCGGCGACGGCCGGCAGGTGTGGCAGCAGCCGGTTGAGGCCCTTGAGCACGACGTCGCGCTGGCCGACCAGCCGGTCGACCTCGAAGGCGTGCCGGTGCGCGGTGTCCGCGAGTACGACGATCGAGCCGCCTGAGACGTCTGCGGTGGCGTCCAGGCCGATCGTGCCCGCGAGCGTCGAAACCGGCACCGGCCGGCCCTCCACCAGCACGACTGGACGGCCCTCGGCGTGGTGTTGTGCCGATGGGTCGTTGCGCTGCGACAGCACGACACGGTGGAACGGCAACGCGAAACGCTGGCCGGCCGTCTCGACCAGCAGGCAGCGCAGCACGGCGAGCGTGATCGGCACGACGATCCGGAACTCGGTGCCGCCGGCCGGCTGGGAGCGAACCTCCACCCGTCCGCGTGCCGACTCGACGTTCACCCGGACCACGTCGAGCCCGACGCCCCGCCCCGACACGTCGGTGACGAACGACGTGGTCGACAGCCCGGAGTGCATGGTGAGGCGGAGCAGCTCGTCCTCGGTCATGCCGTCGGTGTCGACGCCACGCTTGGCCGCCTGCCCGCGCACGGCGTCGACGTCGATGCCGCGGCCGTCGTCGGTGACCGCGATGATCACCTCGGACCCGAGCTGCATGGCGTGCAGCCGGATCGTTGCCTCGGGCGGCTTGCCCGCGGCCTCGCGCTCCGCGGGCGATTCGACGCCGTGGTCGACGGCGTTGCGCACGAGGTGCAGCAACGAGTCGGACAGCTGGTTCAGCACGCCGCGGTCGAGCTCGGTGTCGCCGCCCCGCACGTCCCAGCGGATCTTCTTGTTCTGGGTGCGCGCCAGGTCGCGCACCGCGCGGTGCAGCTGGTCGGTGATGGTGGCGACGGGCACCATGCGGGTGCGCATCGCGCGGTCCTGCAGATCGTTCACGGATCGGGACAGGTCGTTGAACTCTGCGCAGGACGCCGGGTCGACGCCGAGTTGATCTTTGAGCATGCGTCCCAGGCGAAGGTGCGCGGTGGCCGATTCGCCGACCAGGCGAACCAGCTCGTCCAGGCGCTCCATCGGAACCATCACCAGGCCGGACTTCTCGCCGGTCGGCGCCCGCTTCTCGGGCACGGTCTCGGTGACCGGTTCGGGCTCAGCCACCGGTGTGGGCTCGGGCTGCGCGTGGGCCCCGTTCCCGACGGCCGGCACGCTGGGCACACCCTCAGTGCCGGCGATGACCGCGCTCAACCGGTCGGCACCGGCGAGCAGGACGTCGATAACGTCCGGCGTCACGGAGCGCCTCTGCGAGCGCAGGTCGTCGAGGAGCTCCTCGAGTTCATGCGCACAGTGGCTGACATCGTCGAGTCCCGCCACGGCCGACGAGCCCTTGATCGTGTGGACCTCGCGGAAGATCGAGCCGACGAGCTCGGCGTCGCCACCGGTCTGTTCGAGTTCGAGCAGCAGCTCGCCGAGGTTGGCCATCCGCACCTCGGCCTCCTGGGCGAACAGCGCGCGTACCTGCTCGATGGCGATCATGCCGAAGCCACCTGGATGTCGGCGCCGCCAAGGCGTTCGGCCCCGAGCAGGACGGCAGGATCGATCAGCACGACGATGCGGCCGTCGATGTTGAACGCGCCGGTCGTGCCGGGCAGCTCCGAGGCGGCCGTTGCGGTGTCGAGGACGACGCGCTCGGGCGTTCCGGTCGTGGCCAGCCCGGCCGGCCCCTGCGGGGTGTTGACGACGACGGCGAACTCGACAGCGTCCACCGTGCCGACGCCGAGCAGCGCAGCCGTGTCCAGCAGCGGGACGATCTCGCCGCGCAGGTTGAACAAGCCGAGCACCATCGACGGCGCGGTCACCAGCGGGGTGACCGGCGGAGCGGCCACGACCTGGCGTACCCACTCGGCCGGCAGCGCGTACGCGTCGGCTCCTACGGGCATTAGCACGGTTTGCACAGGGTCACCGCGACCCGCTGGAAGGCGCGTTGGACGCGCCGTTGGACGACCCGTTGGCACGCGGCCCGTTAGTGGCGCCCGCGGCGGTCGCTTCGAGCGTGCCGGCCAGGTCGGCGAGGTTGCCGCTGGCGGCCGCGATCTGCTGGGCCGTCGACGACACCTGCCGGCTGGCGTCGGTGAGCTGCTCCATCGTCTCGACGACCTGGGCGGTCGCGCTTCGCTGCTGCTGGGTGGTCAGCCGGACCTGGCCGTTCGCCTCGGTCACCGCGTCGAGCAGGGCCAGGCCCTGCTGCAACTGCTTGGTGCCCTTCTCCATCGCCATCACGGTCGCGTTGGTCTCGCCCTGCACCGCGCCGACGATCGCGGCGATGTCGCTCGCGGACGCCTTCGAGCGCTCGGCGAGGCGGCGCACCTCGTCGGCCACGACGGCGAAGCCGAGACCGTTCTCGCCGGCCCGCGCCGCTTCGATTGCCGCGTTGAGCGCGAGCAGGTTGGTCTGGTCGGCGATCTCGTTGATCAGCTCGAGCAGCCGGTCGATGTCGTTGAC
>WNGM01002941.1_pt1 | contig 19608 bp, 14 predicted proteins | sample 5400571 | NCBI WGS metagenome assembly WNGM01 (sample SAMN13153378, study PRJNA577476) | soil metagenome | isolation source: 100 cm soil or saprolite under Garry oak tree replicate 2 | place: USA:California | collected 2016-06-15 | reverse complement strand
ATCCACCGGTTTGGTGATGTAGTCGCTCGCGCCGGCCGCGATCGCCGACTCCCGGTCGCCGGGCATCGCCTTGGCGGTGAGGAAGATGACCGGCAGGTCGGCGAACCGGCGGTTGCGCCGGATCGCCCGGGTCGTCTCGTACCCGTCCTGGTCCGGCATCATCGCGTCCATCAACACGATGTGCACGCCGGGGTGTTCGGCGAGCGTGCGGATGCCGTCGGCGCCGTTGTCGGCGTAGAGCACCGTCATGCCGTGCAGTTCCAGCGCGCTGGTCAGGGCGAACACGTTGCGCACGTCGTCGTCCACGATCAGTACGGTGGCGCCGTCGAGCTGGCTGGCCGCCGGGGTGATCAGGCGCTCCGGCTTCGTCGACGGGCGCAGGATCGCCGGCATGGTGCGGGCGGTCGGCAGCACGGCGGCCGGGGGTACCGCAAGCGGGGGCGCCGTGCCGGTGAAGGTCTCCGGCAGCAGCACGTCGGGCAGGTACAGGGTGAAGCTGGAGCCGGACTCCGGGGCGGAGGACACGGTGATCGCGCCGCCCAGCAGCCAGGCCAGCGACCGGCTGATCGACAGGCCCAGCCCGGAGCCGCCGTACTTGCGGCTGGTCGTACCGTCGGCCTGCTGGAACTGCTCGAAGATGAGCGCCAGCTTGTCCTCGGCGATGCCGATGCCGGTGTCGGTGACCGTGAAGGCCACCACACCGGTCGCGCCGCGCAGGGCCGGTACCTCGAAGGTCAGCTCGTCCGGGGTCGCGGCGGCGACGTGCAGCGTCACCGAGCCGGTGTCGGTGAACTTGACGGCGTTGGAGAGCAGGTTGCGCAGGATCTGCTGGAGCCTCTGCGGGTCGGTGACGATCGTCGGCGGTACCGCGCCCTCGACATCCACGGCGAAGGCGAGGCCCTTCTCCTCCGCCTGCGGCGCGAAGGCCTGTTCGACGTAGGCGCGCACGTCGTCGACGGTGACCTCGGCCGGCTCCACGTCCATCCGGCCCGCCTCGATCTTGGACAGGTCGAGGATGTCGTCGATCAGCGCGAGCAGGTCCGAGCCCGCCGAGTGGATGGTCTGGGCGAACTCGATCTGCTTCGCGGTCAGATTGCTTTCGGAGTTGTCGGCCAGCAGCCGGGCCAGCAGCAGCAGCGAGTTGAGCGGGGTACGCAGCTCGTGGCTCATGTTGGCGAGGAACTCCGACTTGTACTGGGACGCCTGGGTGAGCTGGACGGCCTTCTCCTCCAGGCCGCGCCGGGCCATCTCGATCTCCCGGTTCTTGGTCTCGATGTTGGCGTTCTGCTCGGACAGCAGGGTGGCCTTCTCCTCCAGCTCGGCGTTGGTGCGCTGCAGTTCGGCCGACTGCTCCTGCAGCTCCTGGGCCAGCCGCTGGGACTGGGCCAGCAGCTCCTCGGTGCGCCGGTTGGCCTGGATGGTGTTGAGCGCGATGCCGATCGTGGCGACCAGCCGCTCCAGGAAGGCCAGGTGCAGCTCGGAGAAGTCGGCGACCGAGGCGAACTCGATCACGCCGAGTACCTCGCCCTCGAACAGGACCGGCAGCACGACCAGGTCGGTCGGCGCGGTGTCGGCGAGGCCGGACCGGATGCTGATCCGCCGGTTGGGCGCCGCGTTGACCCGGATCGTGCGGCGGGACAGCGCCGCCTGCCCGACCAGGCCTTCGCCGGGGGCGAAGACCACCTGGTGGTCCGGCGCCGGGTACCCGTACGCCGCGGTGAGCGTCAGCCGCAGCTCGCCGTCTTCGTTGCTCACCAGGAAGAACGCGCCGAGCTGCGCGTCGACCAGCGGGGTGACCTCACCCATGATCATGCCGCAGACCTCGGTGAGATCGCGCTGGCCCTGCAGCAGGCCGCCGATCCGGGCCAGGTTCGAGTCCAGCCAGCCCTGCTCGGCGTTCTTCTTGGTCGTCTCGCGCAGGGTCACGATCATCTGGTTGATGTTGTCCTTGAGCTCCAGCACCTCGCCCTGCGCGGCGACGTTGATCCGCTGGGTCAGGTCGCCCCGGGTCACCGCGGTGGACACCTGGGCGATCGCGCGCAACTGGGTGGTCAGCGTGCCGGCCAGCTGGTTGACGTTCTCGGTCAGATCCCGCCAGGTACCGGCGACGCCCTTGACCTGCGCCTGGCCGCCCAGCTTCCCCTCGATGCCGACCTCCCGGCCCACCCGGGTCAGCTCGTCGGCGAACGACGAGAGCTGGTCGACCATCGTGTTGACCGTGTTCTTGAGTTCGAGGATCTCACCGAAGGCGTCGACGGTGATCTTCTGGCTCATGTCGCCCTTCGCGACCGCCGTCGTCACCTGGGCGATGTTGCGTACCTGGCTGGTCAGGTTGGAGGCCATGAAGTTCACGTTGTCGGTGAGGTCCCGCCAGGTACCCGAGACGCCCTTGACCTGCGCCTGGCCGCCGAGCTTGCCTTCGGTACCGACCTCGCGGGCCACCCGGGTCACCTCGTCGGCGAACGACGAGAGCTGGTCGACCATCGTGTTCACGGTGTTCTTGAGTTCCAGGATCTCGCCGAAGGCGTCGACCGTGATCTTCTGCGACAGGTCGCCCCGCGCCACCGCCGTCGCCACCTGGGCGATGTTGCGCACCTGGCTGGTCAGGTTGGAGGCCATGAAGTTCACGTTGTCGGTGAGGTCCCGCCAGGTACCGGCCACCCCGCGCACCTGCGCCTGACCGCCCAGCTTCCCCTCGGTACCGACCTCGCGGGCCACCCGGGTCACCTCGTCGGCGAACGACGAGAGCTGGTCCACCATGATGTTCACGGTGTTCTTGAGCTCGAGGATCTCGCCCCGGGCATCGACCGTGATCTTCTGTGACAGGTCGCCCCGGGCCACCGCCGTCGCCACCTGGGCGATGTTGCGCACCTGCGACGTCAGGTTCGAGGCCATGAAGTTCACGTTGTCGGTCAGGTCCCGCCAGGTACCGGCCACCCCGCGCACCTGCGCCTGACCGCCCAGCTTGCCCTCGGTACCCACCTCGCGGGCCACCCGCGTCACCTCGTCGGCGAACGAGGACAGCTGGTCGACCATCGTGTTCACGGTGTTCTTGAGCTCGAGGATCTCACCCCGGGCATCAACGGTGATCTTCTGCGACAGGTCGCCCCGGGCCACAGCCGTGGTCACCTGGGCGATGTTGCGGACCTGGCCGGTGAGGTTGGAGGCGAGCTGGTTCACGTTCTCGGTGAGGTCCCGCCAGGTACCGGCCGCCCCGCGCACCTGCGCCTGACCGCCCAGCTTCCCCTCGGTACCCACCTCGCGGGCCACCCGGGTCACCTCGTCGCCGAACGACGAGAGCTGGTCCACCATGATGTTCACGGTGTCCTTCAGCTCCAGGATCTCGCCGAGCGCGGCCACCGTGATCTTCTGCGACAGGTCGCCGTTGGCCACCGCCGTCGCCACCTGGGCGATGTTGCGTACCTGGTTGGTCAGGTTCGACGCCATCGAGTTCACCGACTCGGTCAGGTCCTTCCAGGTACCGGCGACGCCCGGTACCTCGGCCTGACCGCCCAGCTTGCCCTCGGTACCCACTTCGCGGGCCACCCGGGTGACCTCCTCGGCGAACAGCCGCAGGGTGTCGGTGAGCGAGTTGATGGTGTCGGCGAGCTCGGCGACCTCGCCCTTGGCCGATACCGTGATCTTGCGGGACAGGTCGCCGTGGGCGACGGCCGTGGACACCTCGGCGATCGAGCGCACCTGGTTGGTCAGGTTCGCCGCCATCTGGTTCACGTTGTCGGTGAGGTCCCGCCAGGTACCCGACACGCCGCGCACGTCGGCCTGCCCGCCCAGCTTCCCTTCGGTACCCACCTCGCGGGCCACCCGGGTCACCTCGTCGGCGAACGACGAGAGCTGGTCGACCATGGTGTTCACCGCGCGCCCGATCCGCAGGAACTCGCCGCGCAGCGGCCGGCCCTCGATCTGGTTGGCCATCTTCTGCGACAGGTCGCCCTCGGCCACCGCCACGATGACCCGGGCGATCTCGGTGGTCGGCCGGCCCAGGTCGTCGATCAGGCTGTTCACGGCGTGGACGCCATCGACCCACGCGCCTTCGAAATGCTCCTCGTCCAGCCGCTCGGTCATCCGGCCCTCCCGGCCGACGACCCGGCTGATCCGCAGCAGGTCCCGGTTGCGCAGTTCCTGAAGATCGACGACGTCGTTGAAGCCGTCGACCACCTCGCCGGCCAGGCCGGTCCGGCGGGACAGCCGCACCTTGAAGTCGCCTTGGCGCACCCGGCGCAGCGCATCGGCCAGTTCGGCGAGTAGAGCGGCGTCCGCACCCGTGGTGGGTGCGTGCTCGACCGTAGTCATGTCACTCCTCACGGTCGTCAGGGCAAGGCACGGTCAATCATCACCCGAGCGGGTGGGCCAGCGCGAGCCAGGCGGTTGGCTTATTGGCACCCTTCGGTGGACACTGCTCTCGTGCCAGCCACCGTGGTTCGCCGGGTCCGCCTCCCGGCCGATCGTCGCGCGCCAGGGGCCGCCCGGGAGATCGTCCGCGCCGCGTTGACCGAGGTCGACCTGACCGAGTTGCTGAACGAGGCACTGCTGCTCACCACGGAGCTGGCGACCAACGGCGTGGTGCATGCGGGTACCGAGATCGATCTTGAAGTGGTCGCCGACCACAACGAGTTGACAGTCACCGTGACCGATTTTGCCGAAGGCCTGCCCACCCGGACGACCCCGAACGGGTTAGAGCTGGCCGAGGGCGGCCGGGGCATGCTGCTGGTCGACCACTTCGCCAGCAGCTGGGGTACCACCCACCAGCCGGCGGGCAAGGGCGTCTGGTTCCGGCTCACCCGCGGGCGGCGGCCGAGCACAGAGCCGTCCGGTGCGGTACCCCCGTTCGGGGCGCCCAGCGCGGCGGCGCTGGCCGCGCTCGCGCACAGCGAGCTGCGCCTGTCCGACGCCGCCGCCATCGAGCCGGCGGCCGCACGGCTGCTGACCCGGCTGTGCGGGGCCGTCGCGGCGACCGGCGGGGTGGTCCGCCTCGACCAGGCCGACGAGGGCGGGCTGGCGCCCACGGCCGAGTACGGCGTGCTCAGCGTCGATCCGGAGCGCCTGGTGACGGTACCCCTGGCGGTGTCCTGGCCGTGGCGCGGCGAGCTGGTCATCAGCGTCGGCGAGGCGCCGAGCCCATACGCGCAGCCGCTGGCCGAGTTGGTGGCCGAGCGCCTCGGGCTGGCGCTGGAGAACGAGCGGCTGCGCCGCACCGACCTGCGCCGCCAGGCCTGGTTGACCTTCCTCGCCGAGGTCAGCGAACTGCTCGCCCAGTCGCTCGACATCGAGCTGACCCTGGCGCTGATCCCGCGGCTGGTGGTACCGCGGCTGGGCCAGTGGTGCGCGATCTACAGCGCGGACGAGTGGGGCGACCCGCGTTACGCCGCCGCCGCGCACGTCAACGAGGAGCTGGTCGGCAAGCTGGTCGAGCAGTTGCACCAGGTCGGCCCGGACGGGCCGATGAGCCGGCTGCGCGACGCGGTGCGCACCGGGGTGCAGAGTGTGCTGCAGCCGCCGGTCGAGGGCTTCGCGGTACCGCTGGTCGCCCGCGGCCAGCGGCTCGGCCTGCTCGTCGTCGGGCGCTCGGTGAACCTCCACCAGGACGGCGAGGAGTTCGCGATCATCGATGACGTCGCCCGCCGGGCGGCGCTCGCGATCGACAACGCGCGCATCCACGCCGAGCGCACCCGGGTCGCCCAGACCCTGCAGAAGTCCCTGCTCCCGCCGGCCCTGCCGGCCGTGGACGGGATCGGCTTCGGCGCCGAGTACGTGCCGACGCTCGGGGACGCCGAGGTCGGCGGGGACTTCTACGACCTGGTACCCATGCCGGACGGCCGCTGGCTGGTGGTGATCGGCGACGTGTCCGGCAAGGGCGTCCAGGCGGCCACGGTCACCGGGCTGGTCCGGGACGTGATCCGGGTGCTGGTCCGGGACGGCCGGGCACGACCGGCCGGTCCTGCTCGCCGCCGACGGAAAGGCGATCTTCGTCGGTACCCCGGGTACCGCGCTCGGCCTCCTGCCGCAGGTCAAGTCGCCGAACCTGGTGGTACCCCTGGGTCCGGGCGACACCATGATCTTCTACACGGACGGGGTCACCGAGCGGCGGCGCGGCAACGAACTGTTCGGCATCGAACGGTTGCGGGCGGCCGCCCGTACCCTCGCGGGGTTGAGCGCCGGCGCGGTCGCCACCCGGCTGCGCGCGACGGCGCTGGCCTTCTCCGCGGAGCCGCCGCGCGACGACATCGCGATCCTCGCTCTGCGCAACGACGCGGAGGCAGCCGGCCCGTGGCGGGCGGCGTCTGGACCGACGAGCGCCCCGACGCGGGCGGCGTCTGGACCGACGAGCGCCCCGACGCGGGCGGCGTCTGGACTGAGGAGCGCAGCGACGAGGGAAGACGGCGCCTGAGGAGCGTCGGGGCCGCGCGAGCGAAGCGAGCGCCAAGAGCTAAGTTTGCGGGCGTGACGGACTCCCCACCGGCGGCCAAGAAGGTGCCGCGCGAGCGAACCTTCCACGGCGACACGGTCATCGACGAGTACCAGTGGCTTGCGGACAAGGACGACCCGGACACGGTCGCGTACCTCAAGGCCGAGAACGCGTACACCGAGGCGGCCACCGCCCACCTGGCCGAGCTGCGGGAGACGCTGTTCAACGAGATCAAGACCAGGACCCAGGAGACCGATCTGTCGGTACCGGTCCGCAAGGGCGGGTACTGGTACTACACCCGGATGGTCGAGGGGCGGCAGTACCCGATCCAGTGCCGGGTCGTCGTCCACCCGGACGAGACCGACCCGCCGTCCACCGAGCTGTCTCGAACCCCGCCACCCCGCCCGGTGGACGGCCGGTCGCTGCCCGGCGAGGAGGTCCTGCTCGACGGCAACGTGCTGGCCGAGGGGCACGAGTTCTTCGCCCTGGGTACCTTCGACGTCTCGCCGGACGGCCGCTGGCTCGCGTACTCGACCGACTTCGCCGGCGACGAGCGGTTCACGTTGCACGTCAAGGACCTGACCACCGGCACGGTACTGCCCGACGAGATCACCAACACGTACTACGGCTCGGCGTGGTCCCTGGATGCATCGACGCTCTTTTATATCACCGTGGACGACGCCTGGCGCCCGTACCGGGTCTGGCGCCACGTCGTCGGTACCCCGCCGGACACCGACGCCATCGTGTACGAGGAAGCCGACGAGCGGTTCTGGGTCGGCGTGGAGCTGAGCCGGTCCGAGCGGTTCATCTTCGTCGACGTGCACAGCAAGGTGACCTCCGAGGTGCACTACCTGGCCGCCGACGCGCCGCTCGACCCGCTGGCCGTGATCGCGCCGCGCCGGCAGGGCGTCGAGTACGCCGTCGAGCACCATGGGCACCGGTTCCTGATCCTGCACAACGACGGCGCTGAGGACTTCGCCGTCGCATATACCTCCGTCGATGCGCCGGGTGAGTGGACGACGCTGATCGAGCACCAGCCCGGCACCCGGCTGCTCGCGGTCGACGCGTTCAGCATGTACCTCGTCGTGTCGCTGCGCCGCGACGGGCTGACCGGGCTGCGGGTGATCCCGCTGTCCGGCGGTGCCTCCTACGATATGGAGTTCCCCGAACCGATCTACTCCGTCGGGCCGGACGCCAACCCGGAGTACCAGACGGACTCGTTCCGGCTGCACTACGTCTCGCTGGTCACGCCGGACTCGGTCTACGACTGCGACCTCGCGACCGGGGCGCTGACCCTGCGCAAGCAGCGGCCGGTGCTCGGCGGGTACGACCCGGACGCCTACGAGCAGCACCGCGAGTGGGCGCTGTCCGACGACGGTACCCGGGTGCCGATCTCGGTGGTCTGCAAGCGTGGCACGCCGCGCGACGGTACCGCCCCGGCCGTCCTGTACGGCTACGGCTCGTACGAGATCTCCACCGATCCGTGGTTCTCCATCCCTCGACTGTCCCTCGTGGACAGGGGCGTGGTGTTCGCGGTGGCACACGTGCGCGGCGGCGGCGAACTGGGCCGGGCGTGGTACGACCGGGGCAAGATGCTCGCGAAGAAGAACACGTTCGTCGACTTCCTGGCCGGCGCGCGGCACCTGGTGAAGGTCGGCTGGACGTCGCCGGAGCGGCTGGTCGCCCGGGGCGGGTCCGCCGGCGGGCTGCTCGTCGGCGCCGTGGCGAATCTGGCGCCGGACGCGTTCGGCGGGTTCGTGGCCGAGGTACCGTTCGTCGACGCGCTGACCACGATCCTGGATCCGTCGATGCCCTTGACGGTCACCGAGTGGGAGGAGTGGGGGAATCCGCTGGCGGATCCCGAGGTGTACGGGTACATGAAGTCGTACTCGCCGTACGAGAACGTGTCCGCTGGCTCGTATCCGCCGATTTTGGCGGTGACCAGTTTTAACGACACCCGGGTTTTGTATCACGAGCCGGCTAAGTGGGTGGCTCGGCTGCGCGCGCTGTCCCCCGCTTCCGACGTCCTGCTCAAGACTGAGATGGGGGCGGGGCACGGGGGGCCTTCCGGGCGGTACGACGTGTGGCGGGAGGAGGCGTTCGTGCTGGCCTGGATCCTCGGTTGCGCTCTGGGGTGGCGGGGCGACGTCCCCACCGAATCCCGTCAGGCTTGATGTCTTCGGTGTGCACGCCGCCGACCTGGCCCCGTCCCCGGCAGGCTCGGTGGAGACCCGCAGCGTCGAGCAGCAGGCCGAGGACACCTTCATCGGTACCACCGCCCGCACAACTGAGAAAGGCCTGCCACCCCGCCACGCGGTAGCGTTTGCCTATGGCAATCGCGACGATCAATCCAGCCACCGGCGAGGTGGTCAAGACCTTCGAGGCGATGTCGGACGCGCAGGTCGAGGAGCGGCTCAACCGGGCGATCGGCGGGTTCGCAGCACTGCACGGCACATCATTCGCGCAGCGCGCGCAGTGGATGCGCGCAGCCGCCGACCTGCTCGGCGCCGAACGCGAGGGCATCGCGGCCACGATGACCACCGAGATGGGCAAGACGCTCGCCGCCGCCAAGGCGGAGGTCGATAAGTGCGCGACCGGGTGCCGGTTCTTCGCCGAGCACGCGGAGCAGCTCCTCGCCGACCAGCCGGCGGATGCGGCGGCGGTCAAGGCAACCCGGGCGTACGTGCGGTACCAGCCGATCGGGCCGGTACTCGCGGTCATGCCGTGGAACTTCCCGCTCTGGCAGGTCATCCGGTTCGCCGCCCCGGCCCTGATGGCGGGCAACGCCGGCCTGCTCAAGCACGCGTCGAACGTGCCGCAGACCGCGCTGTTCCTGGAGGACCTGTTCCGCCGGGCCGGCTTCCCCGACGGCGCGTTCCAGACCCTGCTGCTCGGCTCGGACAAGGTCGAGGCGATCCTGACCGACGACCGGGTACGGGCCGCGACGCTGACCGGCAGCGAACCCGCCGGGCGGTCGGTGGCCGAGATCGCCGGGCGGGTACTCAAGAAGACCGTGCTGGAACTGGGCGGCAGCGACCCGTACGTGGTCATGCCGTCGGCGGACCTGGCCAAGGCCGCCTCGGTCGCGGTCACCGCACGCTGCCAGAACAACGGCCAGTCCTGCATCGCGGCCAAGCGGTTCATCGTGCACGCCGACGTCTACGACCGGTTCGCTTCGCTCTTCGTGTCGGGCATGGCGGCGTTGACCGTCGGCGACCCGATGGACGAGGGTACCGACGTCGGCCCCCTGGCCACCTCAGCCGGCCGGGACGGGGTCGCCGGCCAGGTCGAGGACGCGGTCGCGAAGGGCGCCCGGGTGCTGTGCGGCGGTACCGTGCCGGACGGCTCCGGCTGGTACTACCCGCCGACCGTGGTCGCCGACCTCGACCCGTCGATGCGGATGTGGTCGGAGGAGGTCTTCGGGCCGGTCGCCGGGCTGTACCGGGTCGGCTCGTACGAGGAAGCGATCGAGCTGGCCAACGGTACCAACTTCGGGCTGGGTTCCAACGCCTGGACCACCGACCCGGCCGAGCAGGAGCGGTTCGCGGGCGACCTGGACGCGGGGCAGGTCTTCATCAACGGCATGGTCACCTCGTACCCGCAGCTGCCGTTCGGCGGCGTGCGCAACTCGGGATATGGTCGGGAGCTGTCGGAGCACGGGATCCGCGAGTTCTGCAACATCAAGACGGTCTGGATCGGCTGAGAGGAAGAGGTTGGCAAGCGAGCGTAGCGCCGTCGTACTGCTCAGCGGCGGTCTTGACTCCGCGACGGCACTGGCGATCGCGATCCACGAGGGGTACCGGGCACACGCGCTGAGCTTCCGGTACGGCCAGCGTCATGCGGTGGAGCTGGCGGCCGCCCGGCGGGTGGCCGGGAAGCTGGGCGCGGCCGGGCACGAGATCGTCGACATCGACCTGCGGCCGTTCGGCGGCTCCGCGCTGACCGACGACGCGATCCCGGTACCGCACCACGACCGGGCCGCCGAGCTGGACACGGAGAGCATCCCGATCACCTACGTGCCGGCGCGCAACACGATCTTCCTGTCCTTCGCGCTGGCCTGGGCCGAGGTACTGGGCGCCGAAGACGTGTTCCTCGGGGTCAGCGCGGTGGATTACAGCGGGTACCCGGACTGCCGGCCGGAGTACGTCGCCGCCTACGAGGCGATGGCCAACCTCGCCACCAAGGCGGGCGTGGAGGGTCGCCAGCACCTGACGATCCACACCCCGTTGATCACGCTGAGCAAGGCGCAGACCATCCAGCGGGGACTCGAACTGGGCGTGGACTACGGCTTGACGCACAGCTGCTACGACCCCGTCGATACCCGGCCGTGCGGTACCTGCGACTCGTGCCTGTTGCGCGCGCGGGGCTTCGCCGAGCTCGGGCTGACGGATCCAGCCGCCTGATGGAGATCTTCCGCGAGTTCACGTTCGAGGCGGCGCACCGGCTCCCGAACGTGCCGGCGGGGCACAAGTGCGCCCGGCTGCACGGGCATTCGTACCGCGTCGAGATCCACCTGCGCGGCGACGTCGATCCGGTCGCCGGCTGGGTCACCGACTTCGGGGACGTGAAGACCGCCTTCGGTCCGCTGCACGAGCAGCTCGACCACAACTACCTCAACGAGGTACCCGGGTTGGAGAACCCGACGAGCGAGGTACTCGCGCAGTGGATCTGGCAGCGGCTGGCCGGGCAGCTTCCGCTGTCCGCCGTGGTCATCCGCGAAACGTGCACCTCCGGCTGCGTGTACCGCGGTGAATAAGCTCCGCCAGTTCCGGCAACGGATCGCCGCGGTGTGGGGGGTACGGGAGAGCGACGTGGCGGGGCTGCTGACCGGCGCGCGGGCCTCGACGGTACGGGTCAACCGGCTGCACCCCGACCCGCCGGAGCCGGCGGGAGTCGCCGTGCCCTGGTGCGCGGATGCCTACTACTGCACCGACTACTCGGGCGCCGTACCGCTGGCCGACGAGGGCAAGGTGTACCTCCAGAACGCGTCGAGCCTGATTCCCGTGGTGGCACTGGATCCGCGGCCCGGTGAGGTCATTCTGGACGTCGCAGCCGCGCCGGGCGGCAAAGCCTTCCACCTCGCCGCGCGGGTCGGCAACGACTGCGAGCTGTGGCTCAACGACGCCGTCCGGCCGCGTGCCGAGAAGCTGCGCGCGCTGGCCGAGGTGTACCGCGTGCGATACGAGAAGCTGACCACCTTCCCCGCGCAGTACCTCGACAAGGAGCTGCCGGCCGAGTCGTTCGACCGGATCCTGCTCGACGTCCAGTGCTCCGGGGAGGGACGCATCGACCTCCGCCGATCGGATGCGCTGCGGTACTGGTCGGTGGAGCGCATCGAGAAATACAAGTTCCTTCAGACGAGGACGCTCGACGCCGCGTACCGGCTGCTGCGTCCCGGCGGCACCATGCTCTACTCCACCTGCACCATCTCACCGGAGGAGAACGAGTACCCGGTCAGCCAGGTCCTGCGCCGCCACGCCGACCTCGACGTGGTACCACTCGGCTTCACCGAGCCGAACTTCCGCCCCGGGCTGGCGGCCTGGCGCGACCACCGGTTCGATCCGCGCCTCGCGCGCGCGGTCCGGGTCCTGCCGACCGATGCGTTCGAGGGCTTCTTCGCCGCCAAACTGATCAAGATCTAGGATCGAAAGTATGCCCGAATCTTCCCCAGGCACCATCACGGCTCTCGGCCGGGAGGTCCGCGGGCCGATGGACCACCTGGAGTGGTTCCCGGCGCCGCAGTCCTGCACCCGGGTCCGGTTCAGCTCCGACGAGCTCAGTTCGCTGTGCCCGATCACGGGGCAGCCCGACTTCTCCAGCGTGGTCATCGAGTACGAGCCGGACCAGCGCTGCATCGAGTCGAAGTCGTTGAAGCTGTACCTCTGGTCGTTCCGGGACAAGCCGGCGTTCGCCGAGGCACTGGCCGGCGAGATCGCCGCCGAGGTACAGCGGACGATCGAGCCGCGCCGCGTCACAGTCGTTGTCACGCAACACGTCCGGGGCGGGATCGTCACGGAAGCGACCGCGGAGCTGCCGTGACCCTGCTCGTGTCCGAGGTGTTCGGGCCGACGTTCCAGGGCGAAGGGTTCTCGCTCGGCCGGCGGGCCGCCTTCGTCCGGCTCGGCCGGTGCAACCTCGACTGCGGCAAGGGGGCGGGCGCGACCTGGGCCTGCGACACGCCCTACACCTGGGACTGGGAGCGGTACGACCCCGCGGCCGAACTGGCCGAGGTCACCGTCGACGAGGTCGTCGCCCGGGTCGCGGCCATGGGGGTGGACCGGGTCGTGGTCACCGGCGGCGAGCCGCTGGTCCAGCAGCGCCGGCTGGTACCGTTCCTGGCCGCCGCCCGCGAGCGCGGCTGGGCGGTCGAGGTCGAAACCAACGGCACGATCGCGCCGCTGCCTGAGGTGGCCGCGCTGGTCGAACGCTTCAACGTCTCCCCGAAGACCGCCAACAGCGGGGTACCGGCTTCGCGGGCGCTGCGCCGTCCGGCCCTCGAAGCCTTGCGGGACACCGGTCGCGCGGTGTTCAAGTTCGTCGTCGCCGACGTCGCCGAACTCGACGACGTGGCAGAGGTCGTCGACACCTTCGGGCTGTCGCCGGTGATGGTCATGGCTGCCGGTACCACCTCCGAAGAGATCCTGGACCGCGGCCGGAAGTTGGCCGACCCGGTGCTGGCCCGCGGCTGGCATCTGACCACCCGGCTGCACGTGTTGCTCTGGGGCGATGAGCGATGCCGCTGAGCATGACCACCCGGCGGGGGGAACTGGCGCTTCCGCAGTTCGTGCCCGACGCGACAAGAGCGGTCGTGCGCGGCGTGCCGGCCGCGCTGCTGCCCGCGCACGGCGTCGAGGCGGTCCTGGTGAGCACCGTGCACCTCGCGAGCCAACCGGGCACGTCGGTGGTGAAGGCGCTCGGCGGGGTGCACCGCTTCATGGACTGGGCCGGGCCGTTGGTGTCGGACTCCGGCGGCTTCCAGGTGTTCTCGCTGCTGTCCGGGCAGAAGGGGCTGGCCAGCGTGTCGGATGCCGGCCTGTCGTACCGGTTCTCGCCCAAGCAGCGGTTCCGGGAACTGACCCCGCGCAGCTGCATCGAGACGCAGTTGCGGCTGGGCGCGGACGTCATCTACTGCCTGGACTACTGCACGCATCCGCAGGCGCCCGACGATGAGCAGGAGCGCAGCGTCGCGCTGACGATCCGGTGGGCGGCCCGGTGCCGGAAGGCTTATGACGAACTGCTCGCCGGCGTCGCGCCCGAGCAGCGGCCGAAACTGTTCGCCGTGGTGCAGGGCGGGCAGGATCGGGGCCGGCGGGTGCGGTGCGCGGAAGCGTTGGTGGAGCTGGGTTTCGACGGGTACGGGTTCGGCGGGTACCCGATCGCCGACGGGCAGCTCGTCGACGAGGTCGGGCTGGTGGCCGAACTTCTGCCGGCGGACAGCCTGCTGCACGGGCTGGGTATCGGTACCCCGGAGAACCTGGTCCGCGCGTGGCGGGCCGGGTACACCATCTTCGACTGCACGCTGCCCACCCGCAACGGGCGCCGGGGTGTGCTGTACACCGCGCTTGATCCGTCCACATTGGGCAGTCGGACGGTGCGGATCGGGGACGAGCGCTGGGTCCGCGCGACCGGTCCGGTGGATCCGGCATGCGACTGCCTGCTGTGCGGCCGCTATTCGGCCGGGTACCTCGCCCATCTGTTCCGGGTCGAGGACACCCTCGCCGGGACGCTCGCCTCGCTGCACAACCTGCGCTTCTACACCCGCCTCACCGAGGCCCTGCGCAAGCAGGTGGCGCCATGAAGGTCGAGGCGGTCATCCAGCGGCTGCGCAGTGCGCCGAAGTACCGGGCCATCCACCCGGACACCATTGCCGACGTGGTACGGCAGGAGAGCGTGCACGCCGCTGACAAGGCCGACCTGGAGCGCCGGGCCCGCCTCAAGCTGCACCGGGTCGCGGCCGGGTACCTGTTCACCGCCCGCCCGGCGCACCTGTTGCGCTCCCTCGACCGGTTGGGCGCCGCGGACCTTCGCGAGTTCTGCCGCACCGCGCTCGGCGCGCACTTCTCCAGCGCAGAGCGGCTGCCCGACCTCGACCGCTTCTACCCCACCGTGTTCGCGGCCACCGGCCCGGCGGCCGTCGTCGCCGACCTCGCCTGTGCGGTGAACCCGTTCAGCCTGCCGTGGCTGCGCGACGTCAGCGACGCGCGCTACGTCGGGTACGATCTCAATCTGTCCTATGTGGAGCTTGACCGGGCGTTCCTCGCCCGCCGGTACCCGGACTGCGCGGTGCACTACCGCGACGTGCTTGTCGACCCGCGATCCATCACCGCCGACGTGGCGCTGCTCCTCAAGACGTACCACAGCATCGAGGAACGGCAGTCCGGTGCCGGCCTGCGCCTGGTCGCGGAGCTGGGTACGCGGACGGTCGTGGTGTCGTTCCCGCTGAAGTCCATGCGCGGCCGCAGCGCGCCGTTCTGGCAGGTGCAGATCGGTCAGCTGGCCGCTCTTGGGGAGCAGCGGGGCTGGGGCTTCGACCGGGTACTGCTGCCGACCGAGGAGCTGGTGGTGGTACGGAAGGACGGCGGCCATGCCCCGCCGGCCTGATCCGGTCGCGGTCGCCGAACAGATCCTGGCCGCGTCGAAGTACCGCCATCTCGACGAGGCGTTCGTCCGGCGGGTGGCCGGCGAGGCGGCGGAACGGTTCCGCGACAACGCCGATGCCGTCAAGTACGCCAAACGCAAGCTGCACCAGGCGTTCGGCGCGTTCCTGACCGGCTCGCCCGGCGACGCGGTACGCAGGTGCGTGGAAGCGATCCGGTCCGGTACCGGCGTCCGCGATGCGTGCCTTTCGGCGATGCGGGCGCACGCGTCGACCGCCGAGCGGATCGCCTGGCTGGATCCGTTCTACGAGCAGGTCGCCGGGTGGTGCGGCGAGCCGCACTCGGTCGTCGACCTGGCCTGCGGGCTCAACCCGCTGGCGCTGCCGTGGCTGCACGTCGCGCCCGAAGCCCGGTACTGGTGCTGCGACATCGACCGGGATCTGGCCGCGGCGCTGGCCCGTCTCGACGGGGTGTTCCCGGTCGAGGTGCAAGCGGAAACCTGCGACCTGCTCGCGGCTGCATCCCCGCCGCCCGCCGACCTGGCGCTGCTGCTCAAGACCCTCACCACGCTGCAGCAGCAGCGCAACGGCGCCGGGGGCCAGGTCCTCGCGGCGCTGGACTGCCCGCACGTGGTGCTCTCGCTGCCCCGGCGCAGCCTGTCGGCCCGACGCTCCTATGTGGACGACCCGCTCACGCCGGCTCTCGCGGACGGCACGTACCGGCTGGCCGACCAGGCGGTGTTCGGCGACGAGCTGGTGTGCCACCTGGTCCGGCCGGCATGATGGGGTTTCTCGTCATCGTCGGTACGCCGATCGGCAACCTCGGCGACCTCACTCCCGGAGCGAAGGCGGCGCTGGCCGCAGCCGACGTGATCTGTGCAGAAGACACCCGGCGTACCCGCAAGCTGTTGAGCGCGTTCGACATCCACCCCCGGCGGCTCGTCTCGGTACGGGAGCACAACGAGGACCGCGAGTCGGCACGGGTACTGCGCTGGCTCGCGGAGGGGCGGCGGGTCGCCTACGTCACCGATGCGGGCATGCCGACCGTGTCCGATCCCGGCCAGCGGCTGGTCCGCGCCGTGCTCGACGGCGGTGGCCGGGTCGCCGCGGCACCCGGGCCGGATGCCGCGACGACGGCGCTGCTGCTCAGCGGTTTCCCGCCGGGCCCCTGGTGCTTCGAGGGCTTCCTGCCGGTCAAGGGAACCGCGCGGGCGCAACGGCTGTCCGCCGTCGCCGGCGAGCGCCGGACCGTCGTGCTGTTCGAGGCGCCGCACCGGCTCCTGCGTACCCTCGGCGACCTGGCGGCAGTCGCCGGTACCGGCCGCGCCGTCGCCGTGGCGAACGACCTCACCAAGCGCTTCGAGCGGGTCTGGCGGGGGCCGGTCGGCGAGGTGCACGCGGAGCTGGCCGCGACCGAGCTGCGCGGCGAGTTCGTGATCGTTGTCGGTCCTACGCCGTCCGCAGAAGGAAGAACGCCTTGAGGTATTCCGACTCGGGGCAGTAGATCGAGACCGGATGGTCCGGGCCGGCGCCGGTACGCGCGAGGATCTGGTACGAGGTACCGGAGTCGAGCGCCGCGGAGTAGATGATCTTCTGGTACAGGTCGATCGGGATCAGACCCGAGCAGGAACAGGCGAGCAGTACCCCGCCTGGTTTGACCAGGGCCATCGACAGGCGCAACACGTCCTTGTACCCGCGTGCCGCCCGGTCGACGTCCCCGCGTTTCCTGGCGAACGCCGGCGGATCGCAGATGACGATGTCCCACAGCTCCCCGGCCGCGACCCGGTCCCGGACATCGGTGAACACGTCGGCCCGCACGAAGTCGGCGTCGTCCACCGGGAAGCCGTTCGCCCGCCGCAGCTGCCGGGCCGCCGCGAGGGCCGCCCCGGACGTGTCCACGTCGACCGCGCGCGACGCGCCGCCGGCGAGCGCGGAGACGGAGAAGGCACCGGAGTACGAGAACAGGTTGAGCACCCGCCGGCCGCGCGCCATCGTGCGTACCTGCCGCCGGTTCTCCCGCTGGTCGAGGAAGAACCCGGTCTTCTGCCCGTCGGCGAGGTTCGCGATGAACTGCAGCCCGTACTCGCGGAACTCGCTCGTCGCCGGCCCGTCCGGCGCCGGCCGGCCACCTGCGTCATGCCGCGCGACGAGCCGCTTGGGCGAGAACACCTCGTGGTAGAGCCGGAGGATCTCGGCCTCCCGCGCCACCAGGCCGGCCGCGGTGAAGACCACGACGTCGCAGTCGCCATACCGGTCGGCGATCAGGCCCGGCGTCTCGTCACCCTCGGAGTGCAGCAGCCGGAAGCCGGTCGTGTCCTCGGACACCACCTGGTACCGCAGATCCAGTGCCCGCTCGAAGCGGCTGCGGATGAGTTCCTCGTCGAGTACCTCCGCGCCGAAGGCCCACAGCCGGGCGGCCAGGCTGGCGGAGCCACCGTCGAACCCGGACGCGAGGCGGGCACCCGCGGCATCCCGTACCTCTACCCGACCGTCCGATCGGTCGCCGGCGGAGTCCGCGATCGCGCCGCTGAAGAGCCAGGGATGGCGGCGGCCGACGGACGACTCCCGCCCCGGCCGCAGCGTCACCACACGCATTGCTGAACCCTACCGTCCACCGACAAGGCCCAGCGCCCTCGCCCGGCTCGCCGCCTCGCGACGGGTCCGGGCCTTGAGCTTGTCCAGTACCGCGGCCACATGGCTGTCCAGAGTGCGTACCGACAGCACCAGCCGGGCCGCGATCTCGGCGTTGCTCAGCCCGTCGGCGAGCAGCCGGGCGACCTCGACCTGCCGCTCGGTCAGCCCGGCCGGATTGTCGCGCGTGGACGGTACCGGCCCGCGCGGGATCCGGGTGACGCCGAGTTCCCTGAGCCGCACCCGTACCCGGTGGGCCAGCGGCTCGGCCTCCAAGGCGTCGAGGGTCGCCAGCGCGGTGCGCAGGTCGGTCGGAAGAGGTCGACACCGTCGCCGCGACCGTCGACGGGTTCCTGGCCAAGCAGCTCATCTGAGCGGCGCGCGGCCAGGCCGACCTGGGTGGCGGTGATCAGTGTGGGCGCCGGTTGGGGGTGTGTCAGGAGCGTGGAGGACGCAGACCGGTGGTCAGAGTACCCACGGGTCGGTGTCGGCTGCGCCGCGCGGAGCGTCGGTGACGGCGGGCGGCGGCCGACGATACCGCCGGACGAGGCTCGCAGCCCAGCCGCACACCCGCCCGAGGACCCCTGGCACGCCAGCGCCAAGCCGCGTCACGTCCTGCGCTCGAGGGCCTGTGGGGACATCACGCGGCAACGACGACGCTGCCACCAGCCACCTCGGCAGCCCGAGCATGCGCAGAACGTCCCCGAGCCGTTCGGACTCGATGACGCTTTCCGGGTCGAGCTCCTCCGCCAGCAGTTCGGCCAGATCTTCGGCGGCCTCCGGGTGCCCACAGGCGGCGGCGAAGGCGGCGGCGTGCTCGACGCCGAGCGGGTCGGGCAGGGTGTCGTCGTCCGTACCGAGGCCGTGGGACGGGTCGCTGACGTAGCGGCCGACCTCCCCGCGGTCCACCCATAACGTCAGCAACAGCTGCCGGTCGGCAACCACCCGGACGGCGAGCACCGTCGCGGTGAGCCGGTCCGCCAGCCACTCGCCGACGCCGACCACGCCGCGGCGGCCAGCGGCGACGGTCCCGTCACCGGAAGCTGCGACAGCGACGAGCCAGCCATCCTCCGGCTGTGCGAGCCAGCCGCTGAACCGGCCCTCCCGCAGTGCGGCGAGCACGTCCTGCCGGGTGCATGGACGGCCGGCCGGCACGCCGTCCAACCGGACCACGAGGCCCGCGTAGGTGTAGCCGGACGGCCTGCCCACATCGCCGCGGGGCCGCCCAGCGGATACGTCATGGCTGCAGAATGCGCCCGATGAGCCGTTCCGGCAGCACCACCGGCAGCGGTCCTTTGGTCAGCAGGTGACGAGCGCCGGACGAGTCGTCAGAGCTGATGTTGGACCGGTGGCCTGGGAAATTTCGGGCGTCCTATCGTGCGGCCTGCGGATGATCTGGACGGACAGGTCAGGCACTGCGCCGGTCGCTTCCCGACCCCATCGGCCGGTGGCCGTTGACCCGGCCCTCCAGGCGCCGTTCCAGGCCGAGGGTCAGGTACCCGCGGGCGTGGTAGCCGTGCAGTTCCCGGGACAGGCTGCGCGCGGCCACGATCAGCGGCGGCTGGACCAGCCGGAAGTCCCGCGGGTCGGCCACGGTCAGCTCGAGCGCGGCGGCCACGCCTCCGCCGGCGCCGAACGCCGGTACGGCCACCGCGGAGGCGGACAGGTCCAGCTCCCGGCGGGACACCGCCACACTCGTGAGCCGGATGGTGGCCAGCGCCCGGCGCAGCCGTTCGGGCGAGGTGAGCGTGAACGGGGTGTACCGCGCCAGCCCCTTGGCCACCACCGCGTCCACCACGTGCGGCGGGGAGAACGCGAGCAGCGCCTTGCCCATCGCGGTCGCATGCGCGGGCAGCGTTTCGGACTCGAAGACCATCGAGACGGGGTGGTTGCCCTCGGCCTTCTCGATGTACGCGACGTCCAGGCCCTCCAGCACCCCCAGCCGTACCGTCGAGCG
>WNGM01011104.1_pt1 | contig 19609 bp, 11 predicted proteins | sample 5400571 | NCBI WGS metagenome assembly WNGM01 (sample SAMN13153378, study PRJNA577476) | soil metagenome | isolation source: 100 cm soil or saprolite under Garry oak tree replicate 2 | place: USA:California | collected 2016-06-15 | reverse complement strand
CGGAGCACGCCCCCCGTGTGGAGCCGCCCGTCGATGGCCGAGCCCACCTGCACGACCGCCCGCCCCCGCCCCACCCAGACGTCACCGGTGACGTGCGCCCCCCGGAGCAAGGTCACGGTCCCGTCGAGGGCCACCACGTCGCCATTCACAAAGCCCGAGACCAGGACCGGCCCATCGAACACCACCACGGATCCCCGGACCGTCCCGTCCACGTCGGCGCTGCCGTGGACCACCACCACGTCGCGGGAGACCTCGCCCCGGCTGACGTGGACGTCGCCGGACAGCACGATCTGGACGTGCGGCCGGCCCCCCGCCGCGGAGGCGTCGGCCCTTGCGGCGAAGGCGCTGGCCATGCCGAATCCGGCCCAGCCGGGCACGATCGAACCAACGAGGAGGAACGGGATCAGACGACGCACCGCGAGCATCCTAGCGGCGGCCTTCGAGCCCACGGAGGAGGGTGCGGGAAGCCGGCAGCCTGGGCGATGTTCAGGCGCTGCGGGCGGGCCTGCCCGGCGCCTCGGTCCAGGCCCAGCCCCTGGCCTCATCGCGATCGAAGGCGGCCCCGCAGCGCCCGCACGCGAACCGCTCGTAACGAACGCCGGGACCGAGGTCCACTCGCTGGACCCGGGTGAATCGGCGCGTCTCGCCGCAGCGGGGGCATTGCTCGTCCGGCATGTTCCCTGCAGGTGATTCCCGGCCCCCACCGTTTCAACCGTCGCCGGACCCTCGCGCCGAAGATTTTCCGGGCGGCTAAGGATTTCCGGGGCGTTCCGCCGATACAGACAAGAGATGCAGCCGGCCGAGGGGGTCGATCGCGCCGCCGTGCCCGGCCGCGCCCTGGTGGGCCGGCTCGCGGCCGTCCTCCTCCTGGCCTGGGGGCTGGTCGCCGCGATCAGCCGGCTCCTACCCGGAGGGCCGGAGACCAACCGGCCCGGCCTGCTGGCCGTCGCCGTGCTGGCCATCGGGGCCGGAATCGGCGCCTGGCTCACCCCGTGGGAACGGTGGCCGAGGGCCGCCGGCCTGTGGCTGGCGCCGGTCGCACTGGCCCTGGTCGCGGCGGGTGACGCGCAGGGTGGCGCGGCCACCCCCGCCGCCGGGGTCTTCGTGGTCCTCGTGTTCGCCTGGGTGGGCTTGGGGAATCCGAGGTGGACGTCGCTGAAGCTCTCTCCCCTGGCCGCGCTGGCCTCCGTGCTGCCGGTCCTGGCCCGGACGGGCGACCACGGGATCGGACTGGGGACGGCCGCCGTGGTGGTGCCGGTCGCGGTCCTGGTCGGCGAATCGGCCGCGTGGCTCACGGGGTCGCTCCGGCAAACGGCCGCGGAGCTGGGCCGCCGGACGGCGCAGCTCGAGCTGATGCGGGGGATCGCTTCCGCGTCGAACGAGGCCCGCTCGGTGGAGGAGGCGCTGCGCCGGGCCCTGGACCTGGTGTGCGGGCACACCGGGTGGCCGGTCGGGCACGCCTTCGTGCTGGACGAGGACGGCGGGACCGGCCTGGCCTCCTCGGGGATCTGGCACCTGGCCGACCCCCGGCGGTTCGAGACGTTCCGAGCGGTGACCGAGGCCACACGGGCCGGCGGTGCCGCCGGCCTGCCCGCACGGGTCCTGGCCACCGGCCGGCCGGCCTGGGTGGCGGACCTCGCCCGCGAGCCCACCTTCCTGGACGGGACGGTCGCGGCGGAGCTGGACATCCGGGCCAGCTTCGCCTTCCCGGTGCTGATCGACCGGCAGGTGGCGGCGGTGCTGGAGTTCTTCGCCAGCCGGCCCGCGGAGCCCGACCACGCGATGCTGGAGATCATGGCCGACGTGGGGGCCCAGCTGGGCCGGGTGGTCGAGCGCCGGCGGGCGACGGAGGCCGTGCGGTCGGAGGAGATCGCCCGCCGGGCCCTCCACGACTCCCTCACCGGCCTGCCCAACATGACCCTGTTCACCGACCACCTGACCAGGGCTCTGTCCCGGCTGAGCCGCCGGCCCGGCACGGTGGGCGTGCTGTTCGTGGACCTGGACCGGTTCAAAGCCGTGAACGACACCTACGGCCATGCCGCCGGCAGCACGCTGCTGGTGCACGTGGTCCGCCGGCTGGAGCAGATGGTCCGGCCCACGGACACCATCGCCCGCTTCGGCGGGGACGAGTTCGTGGTGCTGTGCGAGGACCTTCCCGGGAAGCAGGAGGCCCTCCGAATCGCCGAGCGCATCACCGTGGCCCTGGCCGAGCCGTTCGAGGTGGACGGCCGGCGGCTGTCGATCTCGGGGAGCGTGGGGGTGGCCATGTCCCAGGAGCCCGGGCGCGACCCCGAGGAGCTGGTCCAGGACGCCGACGCCGCCATGTACCGGGCCAAGCGCCACGGGCGCAATCGCTACGAGCTCTTCGACGCCCGGATGCGCTCGCAGGCCCGGGGGCGGCGCCGGGTGGAGACCGCCCTGCGCGATGCGCTCCAGCGCGGCGAGCTGCGCCTGTGCCTCCAGCCGGTGGTCCGCCTGGAGGACGGCGCGGTGGTGGGGGCCGAGGCGCTGGTGCGATGGCGCCATCCCACGCGGGGCCTCCTGGCCCCGGCGCAGTTCCTGCTGGTGGCGGAGGAGTCGGGGCTGATCGTGCACATCGACCACTGGATGCTGGGGCACGCCGCCGCCTGGCTGAAGAGCCTCCAGGACACGGCCGGCAACGAGGGTGACGGGGACCCGTTCTGGGTGAGCCTGAACGCGTCCGCCAGGCTGTTCGAACAGGCGGACCTGGCCGAGATGGTCGACCTGGCCGTGCGCTCCGCCGGCATCGACCCGGCCTCGATCTGTCTGGAGGTTTCGGAGACCTCGCTGGTGGACGATCCCGAAGCCGCTGACGACCGGATGCGCGCCTTGAAGGATGTGGGGATCCGCCTGGCCGTGGACGGGTTCGGGACCGGGTTCGCCTCCACGGGGTTCGTCAACCGGTTCCCCGTGGACATGGTGAAGATCGCCCGCCCGCTGATCGGGGGGCTGGGCTCGTCGGGCCGGCACGCCGTGATCGTGGAGGGGATGGTGCGCATGGCGCGGGCGCTCGGCCTGCAGACCGTGGGCGAAGGAGTGGAGACCGAGGAGCAGGCCGCGGCGCTGCGCGGGATGGGGTGCCAGATGGCCCAGGGCAACCACTGGAGCCGACCGCAGCCGGCGGAGTCCTTGGCCCGGATGCTCGAACGGCAGGAGCGGGGCGCCGGTTCCCGTCGCGGGCTCCAAGGCGCCTAGGACGTGTCTCCCTATTCGCGGCCCACGTGAGTGCGGCGGGCTCGCGGTTCAGGGGATGCCATCGAATGATTCGGAAACCGGGAAACCGTGCTTGATGGCTGACCGGAGGACGAGTCGAAACGGGCGGCCGCCGAGGTGGTCATCCAGCACCGATGCCTGGAACCGCTTCCCCTCGCACTCCTCGCAGGTGGTGGCGACGCCGGCCATCATCGCCAGGTCGGTGTAGATGACGCCGACGCCGTTGCAGTTTGGGGCAGGCGCCCTCGGAGTTGGCGCTGAACAGCGCCGGCTTCACGCCGTTGGCCTTCGCGAACGCCATGCGGATCGGGTCGAGCAGTCCGGTGCACGTCGCCGGGTTGCTCCGTCGCGAGCCAGCAGATCGGGGTCTGGTCGACCGACACCACTCCGTCCCGGCCCGGCACCGAGCCGTGGATCAGTGAGGCTCAGTCCTCAGCCCACCGCTTTCTTCACGAGCGCGCCGATCTTTGCCTCTTCGGCGGCGGTCAACTCCTTCAGCGCGAAGGCGACCGGCCACAGGGCGCCTTCGTCGAGGTTCGCCGCGTCGCTGAAGCCGAACGTCCCGTACCTCGTCTTGAACTTCTGCGCGCTTTGGAAGAAGCAGACGACCTTGCCGTCTTTGGCATACGCGGGCATCCCGTACCAGAGTCTCGGCGAGAGGGCTGGCGCGCTGGCTTTGATGATGGCATGGAGCCGCTTGGCCATGACGCGATCCGGTTTCGGCATCTCGGCGATCTTCGCGAGCACGTCGCTTTCCCCTTCTGTCTTGTCCCCGCTCGGGCCGCGGCGCGCGGCCGCCTTCAGCTCTCGCGCGCGCTCCTTCATCGCGGCTCGTTCCTCGTCCGTGAATCCCTTGGACGTCTTGCCGATCGCGGTGGTGCTCTTGGCGGACTTCTGCGTGGCCTTCTTTGCAGGTTTCCTCTCAGCCATTGCGAAGCACCTCCGTGCGCCGAACGAGGCCCAGCCGCTTGACCTCCGGGGATGATAAGGGACGAACCGTCGCGAGAACCGAGCTTGCGAGCGAGCCCCGAAGTGGTCGTCGCAGCCCCGCCATGAACAGGCTCGCTCGCTTGCCGTCCCGCTCGGCGTCGTCCCTGTCGCTGTGGCCGGCTGACTCGACGATGGTGCGGCGCTCGATCCCCACTGTCCACCAGCCGTCCGCCTTGTAGCCCCGGCCTTCGCAGCGCGGACACATGCCGCCGGTGCGGGTGAAGGTGAACAGGACCCGCAGCGTCGCGTTGGCGTCGGTGGCGGTGCCGACCGTGGAAGGCGATCACGCCCTCGGCCACTCGCGCGGCGGCTGAGCACGAAGATCCACGCCGCGGTCGACGGACGGGGCCGCCCGCTGGCCATCCTGCTCACCCCCGGCCAGGCCGGTGACGCGCCGATGATGTTGCCGCTGCTCGCGCACCTGCGTGTCCAGCGCGATCCCCGAGCCCGACGACCAGAAGGCCCACCGCAAGCGCATCGGCTCATCCGGCGGCCGACCGGTGACCCACGACCGCACCGCCTACCGCGGACGCACCGTCATCGAACGCGCCTCCAACGGCTTCAAACACCGGCGCGGGCTGGCCACCAGATACGACAAGCACGCCATCGTCTACCGCGGCGGCCTCGTCCTCGTAGCCGTGCTGCTCTTGCTCACCGACTTGGTGACACGTCTTAGCCCGGAACGAACGCTGCCTTCCGACCCCGGCCTCCGGCGTACACTTCGCCGCCATGCGGCGGGAGGACCGGGTCGAGCGCGACTTCTGGTGGCGGACCGGGGTCTACACCGTGGGGACCATCGCCCGGGCCTGCTTCGACGTCAGCTTCGTGGGCATGCACAACATCCCCCGGCAGGGGGCCGCCATCCTCGCCTCCAACCACATCAGCGTGATCGACCCCGTGATCATCGCGCTCGGTCCCTCCTACCGCGGCCGGACCGTCCGGTTCCTGGCGGCGGTCGAGATGTTCGAGAAACCGCTGGTCGGGGCAGGCCTGCGCCTGATCAAGCAGATCCCGGTCCGCCGTGGCGCACGCGACTTCAGGGCGCTGGAGGAAGCCGCGGGCGTCATCGCCACCGGCGCGCTGGCCGGCATCTTCCCGGAGGGCGGGGTGGGGCCGGGGCCGCTCCAGCCCGGGCGCCACGGGGCGGCCCGCATCGCGCTTTCCGCAGGCGTGCCGGTGGCGGCCCCGGGTGGCGGCGGTGTTCGGCCCACCCATCACCCCGGTGGGTTCGGCCCGCAACCCGCAGGATGTCCGCGAGCTCACCGAGCGCGTCATGGGTGAGATCGCCCAGGCCCTCGACCGCGCCAGGCACATCGCCGGGCCCTAGGACACCGAGGAGGACCACGCTGTGCCCGAAGATCGAGCTGCACGTCCATCTCGAGGCGACCATCGCCCCGGCCACGCTGCTGGAGATCGCCCGGCGCAACGACCAGCCGCTTCCTGCCCGGACCGTGGAGGAACTGGCCGAGCTGTACCGCTACCGCGACTTCGACCACTTCATCGAGGTGTGGATCCTCACCACGAACTGCCTGCGCACCCACAACGACTTCCGGCAGGTGGTCCTGGACTATGCCGAGGAGGCGCAGCGGCACGGGGCGGTCTACCTCGAGGGCATCTTCTCGCCCATCGAGCGGACCTGGCGGGGCGTCGGGTGGGATGAGATCTTCGGCGGCTACTGCGACGGGGTGCAGGAGGCTCGGGACCGGTTCGGCATGGAGGTCCGGCTGACCCCGGACATCACCCGGGACGCACCCCTGGAGGACGCCATGACGGCCGTCCGGTACGCGGCGAAGTACCGCGACCGTGGGATCGTCGGCATCGGGCTGGGCGGGGAGGAAAGCCGCTACCCCCCGGAGCCGTTCGAGCCGGCGTTCCGGGCGGCCAAGGACGCGGGGCTGGCGTCGGTGCCGCACGCTGGGGAGGTCGTCGGGCCGGCGTCCGTCCGGGGCGCGCTCGACGCGCTGCGGGCCGACCGGATCCGCCACGGGATCCGGGCCGAGGAGGACCCCGGGCTGCTCCGGGAAATCGCCGGCCGGGGCATCGTCCTCGACGTGTGCCCCACCTCGAACCTCCGGACCGGGGTGGTCCGCACCCTCCAGGAGCACCCGCTCCCGCGGCTGGTCGCCGCCGGCGCCCGGTGCTCGGTCTCCACCGACGACCCCGAGATGTTCGACACCGACCTCACGCGAGAGTACGAGGCCGCCACGTCGCTCGGGCTCTCGCCGAAGCTCTTCTACGACGCGGGGGTCGCCGGCGCCCTGTGCGACGAGCCCACGCGCGAGCGCCTTCGCGGGATCGGCGATGGGTACGACTGGGCCGCGAAGAAGCCGTGACCTCCTAGCCCTGGAACGCTCGAACCTCGTCCATGGTGAACGCCCTCAGGGTCTCAGTCGAGGCGTTCCCCCGCTCGGCCACGATGAAGAGCAGCTTCGCCGCCGTCGCGTCGTCCGGGGCCTCCACGATGGCGATCTGGTCGTACCGCCCCATGGTGGCGTAGTTCCCCAGGTTCTTCCCGCCCAGGGCCTCGATGCGCTTGTCCACCTCGGCCACGCGGTCGGGAAGCGAGCTGGCCTTGGACCGACCCTGGTCGGTCCACTTGATCAGCGAGATGTAGATCGGCACGTTTCCTCCTCTCTCGGGGACGGCTCGACCATGGCACATGCCGCTCGCCCCACGCAAACGTCCACCCGTGTCCGGCTTGGACCGCTATCGTGAACACGTGCCCACGACGCGTCGACCGGCACCGTCCGAGCCGTCCCGACGCCTCCCGAACGTGCCGGAGGGGCGGCGCCGGGTGGTCATCGAGGGGGTCACCCCCGAGATCGACGGGGGGCGCTTTCCCGTCAAGCGGGTCATCGGAGAGACCGTGGCGGTGGAGGCCGACGTGTTCGCCGACGGGCACGACCAGCTGGCCTGCGTCCTGCGGTTCCGGCGGGACGACGACCCCCTGTGGTCGGAGGCGCCGATGGAGCCGATCGGCAACGACCGGTGGCGCGGCGCCTTCACGGTCGAGGACCTGGGCCGGTACCGCTACACCCTGCGGGGCTGGATCGACCGCTTCGGGGGGTGGCGCCGCGACACCACGGTGAAGATCGAGGCCGGGCTGGACGTGACCGTGGAGCTCCTGGCGGGCGCCGAGATGGTGGAGCGGGCGGGCGGCCGAGCGGTGGGCGCGGACCGCAGGGCCCTCCGAGAGTTCGCCGCCGACCTGCGGGCGGGAGGCCCGGTGGGCGAGAAGGCCGCGCTCTCGGTCGAGCTGGCCGAACGCATGGAACAGCATCCGGACCGCCGGTTCTCCACCTCCTACGGCAAGGAGCTGGAGGTCGTGGTGGACCGGGAACGGGCCCGGTTCGGCGCGTGGTACGAGCTGTTCCCCCGGTCCACCAGCCCCGAGCCGGCCCGGCCGGGGACCCTCCGCGACACCATCGCCAGGCTGCCGTACGTGGCCGAGATGGGATTCGACGTGCTGTACCTGCCCCCCATCCACCCCATCGGGCGGACCCACCGCAAGGGGAGGAACAACGACCCGGCAGGCCAGCCTGGCGACCCGGGGAGCCCGTGGGCCATCGGTGCGGAGGAGGGCGGAGGACTTCGACGCCCTGGTCGCCGCGGCCCGGGACCATGGCCTGGAGATCGCCCTGGACGTGGCCTACCAGTGCGCGCCCGACCACCCGTGGGTCCGGGAGCACCCGGAGTGGTTCCGCCGCCGCCCGGCCGGCTCCATCCAGTACGCGGAGAACCCCCCCAAGAAGTACCAGGACATCTACCCGCTGGACTTCGAGACCGACGCCTGGCGGGAGCTGTGGGCGGAGCTCCGCGCGGTCATGGAGTTCTGGATCGCCCGCGGCATCCGCATCTTCCGGGTGGACAACCCCCACACCAAGGCCCTGCGGTTCTGGGAATGGGTGATCCGGGAGCTGAAGGCCGAGCACCCCGAGCTGATCTTCCTGGCCGAGGCGTTCACCCGGCCGCGGCTGATGTACGGGCTGGCCAAGCTGGGGTTCACCCAGTCCTACACGTACTTCGCCTGGCGGAGCACCAAGCAGGAGCTCACCGACTACTTCACCGAGCTCACCCAGACCGAAGTCCGGGAGTTCTTCCGTCCGAACCTGTGGCCGAACACCCCGGACATCCTGACCGCCGAGCTCCAGAACGGCGCGCGCTCGACGTTCATGGCCCGGCTGGTCCTGGCGGGCACGCTGGGGGCCAGCTACGGGATCTACGGGCCCGCGTACGAGGTGATGCAGCACGAGCCGATCGCGCCGGGCAAGGAGGAGTACCGGAACTCCGAGAAGTACGAGGTCCGCCACTGGAACCTGGGCGACCCCCGCAGCCTGGCGCCGTTCGTGGCCGCGGTGAACCGGATCCGCCACGACAATCCGGCGCTGCAGTCCGATCGAGGACTGGTGTTCCACCCCACCACCAACGACCTGCTGATCGCCTACAGCAAGGCCACCGCCGACGGGTCGAACGTGGTGCTGACAGTGGTGAACCTCGACCCCCGGTACCGGCAGTCCGGGTGGGTCCACCTGTGGCTGGACGACCTCGGTGCGCCCCGGGACGGGCCGTTCGCGGTGGAGGAGCTCCTGACGGGAGCGCGGTACCTGTGGCGGGGCTCCGCCAACTACGTGGAGCTCGACCCCGCCATCCTCCCGGTCCACGTCCTGCGGGTTGGCTCCGCCGAACCGGCCGGGGCGGCCTGATGGCGGGCCGCCGTCAGGCTCCGGCCAGGGCCCGCCCGCTCCCCACCGAGACCAGCGTGACCCAGTGGTACCGGGACGCCGTGCTGTACGAGCTGCACGTGCGGGCGTTCGCCGACGCCGACGGCGACGGCATCGGCGACCTCCGGGGGCTGATCGATCGCCTGGACTACCTGCAGGACCTCGGCATCACCGCCCTGTGGCTCCTGCCCTTCTACCCGTCGCCGCTGCGGGACGACGGCTACGACATCTCGATGTACAAGGGGATCCACCCCTCCTACGGGACCCTCCGGGACTTCCGCCAGCTGCTCCGGGAGGCGCACCGGCGGGGCCTGCGGGTGATCACGGAGCTGGTGCTGAACCACACCTCCGACCAGCACCCCTGGTTCCAGCGGGCCCGCCGGGCCAGGCCGGGAACCTCGGCCCGGGACTTCTACGTGTGGAGCGACACCCCCGACCGGTACCGCGACGCCCGCATCATCTTCAAGGACTTCGAGCCCTCGAACTGGTCCTTCGACCCGGTGGCCCAGGCCTACTACTGGCACCGGTTCTACACGCACCAGCCCGACCTCAACTTCGACAACCCGGAGGTCCGCCGGGCCATGCTGGCCATCCTGGACTTCTGGCTGGAGATGGGGGTGGACGGGTTCCGGCTGGACGCCATCCCCTACCTGTTCGAGCGGGAGGGCACCAGCTGCGAGAACCTCCCGGAGACCCTGGGGTTCCTCCGGGAGCTGCGGGCCCAGATCGACGCCCGGTTCGAGCACCGCATGCTGCTGGCCGAGGCCAACCAGTGGCCGGAGGACGCGGTGGCCTACTTCGGGAAGGGCGACATGTGCCACATGGCCTTCCACTTCCCGCTGATGCCCCGCATGTTCATGGCCATCAGGCAGGAGGACCGGTACCCGATCGTGGACATCCTCCAGCAGACCCCCCCCATCCCCGAATCCGCCCAGTGGGCCTTGTTCCTCCGCAACCACGACGAGCTGACCTTGGAGATGGTCACCGACGAGGAGCGGGACTACATGTACCGGATGTATGCCGAGGACCGCCAGGCCCGGATCAACCTGGGGATCCGCCGCCGCCTTGCGCCGCTGCTGGGCAACGACCGCAAGGTCATCGAGATGATGAACGGCCTGCTGTTCTCCATGCCCGGGACGCCGGTCATCTACTACGGCGACGAGATCGGGATGGGCGACAACATCTACCTGGGCGATCGCAACGCCGTGCGCACGCCCATGCAGTGGTCGGCGGACCGCAACGCGGGGTTCTCGCGGGCCAACCCCCAGCGGCTGTACCTGCCGGTGATCATCGACCCCGAGTACCACTACGAGTCGCTGAACGTCGAGGCCCAGCAGAACAACCCGAACTCGCTGCTGTGGTGGATGAAGCGCCTGATCGCCCTGCGCAAACGGTACCGGGCGTTCGGCCGGGGGTCCATCGAGTTCCTGTTCCCGGAGAACCGCAAGGTCCTGGTGTACCTGCGGAGGTACCAGGACGAGCGGAACCTGGTGGTGGCGAACCTGTCCCGCCACGCCCAGTACGTGGAGCTCCCCCTGTCGGAGTTCAAGGGGATGATCCCGGTGGAGCTGTTCGGCCACACGGAGTTCCCGCCCATCGGGGAACTGCCGTACTTCCTGACCCTGGGGCCCCACGCTTTCTACTGGTTCGCCCTGGAGCCCAAGCCGGCCCCGGTCAGCCGGGAGCCGCGGATCCCGGAGCTGGAGGTCACGGGCCCATGGGCGGAGCTGCTCACCGGCGGCGGGACCGAGGTGCTCGAGACCATCCTCCCGGGCTACCTCCGACCCCGCCGGTGGTTCGGGGCCAAAGCCCGGCGGGTCCGCTCCCTCCACGTCGAGGACGCCATCCCCGTCCCCGCCGCCTGGTCGGTGCACGGCTCGCGGGACGGGCAGGGCAAGCATTCCCGGAAGGACGAAGCCACCCCGGCCGGGTACCTGACCCTCATCCACGTCGAGTACAGCGAGGGGGACCCGGACACCTACGTCCTGCCCCTGGCCCTGGCCTCCACCAAGCGCAGCCGCGAGCTGCTGGAGGGACACAAGTACGCGGTGGTGGCGAACGTCCGGGCCGACGAGGGCCAGCGGGCCCTCATCGACGCGCTGTGGGACCGGGACTTCTGCGTGAGCCTGCTCCACGCCATCGTCCGGCGCCGCCGGGCCCAGGGCCGGCAGGGACAGGTGGTGGCGGTGCCGTCGGCGGGCCTGCGCCGGCTGAGCGGCGCCGGGCGGAACCACGAGCCCACGGTGCTGTCCGCGGAGCAGAGCAACACGTCGGTGGCCTACGGGGACCGGTTCATCCTGAAGTTCGTGCGGCGGCCCGAGGAGGGCCTCAACCCCGACCTCGAGATCGGCAGCTTCCTGACCGAGCGGGGGTTCGCGCACGTCCCCGCCGTGGGCGGGCATCTGGAGTACCGACGGGGCCGGGGGGAGCCCACCACCCTGGCCATCCTCACCGGGTTCGTGCACAACGAGGGCGACGCCTGGATGTACACGCAGGACGCTCTCCGGGCCTTCCTGGAAGGGGTCGCGGCCCGGGCTCCCGAGCTGCCCGACGGTGAGCTCGAGCTGCCCAGTCTCCTCCCCGACGTCTCGCTGACGGAGCTGTCCCGGATGGAGCCGCCGGTGGTGGCGTTCGACACCATCGGCGCCTACCTGGAGTCGGCCCGCCAGCTGGGCAGGCGCACGGCCGAGCTGCACCTGGCCCTGGCCTCCGACCCGGACCACCCGGACTTCGCCCCCGAGCCGTTCTCCCCGCTGTACCTGCGGTCGCTGTATCAGAGCATGCGCACCCAGGCCACCCGGACGTTCCGGACCCTGCGGAGCGTGAGCGCCGACCTGCCGTCGGTGAAGTCGGTGCTGGACCTGGAGTCCGAGATCCTGGAGCGGTTCCGGCGCCTGCTGAACTCCAGGATCAGCGCCAGCCGCATCCGCTGCCACGGCGACTACCACCTGGGCCAGGTGCTGTGGACGGGCAAGGACTTCGTAATCATCGACTTCGAGGGGGAACCCGCCCTGCCCCTGGGGGAGCGGCGCATCAAGCGGTCCGCGTTGACCGACGTGGCCGGGATGCTGCGGTCGTTCCACTACGCCGCGTTCATCGCACTGGGCCGGGAGCCGGTGGGGGTGGGAGAGCGCCCCACGGCGCTCGAGCCGTGGGTGCAGTTCTGGTACCGGTGGGTGTCGGCGACCTTCCTGCGGTCCTACCTGGATGCCGCCGGGTCGGCGCCGTTCCTGCCCCAGGACGGCGCCCAGCTCGAGCTGCTCCTGGACACGCTGATGCTGGCCAAGGCCGTGTACGAGCTGCGGTACGAGGCCAACAACCGCCCCGAGTGGATCCACATCCCGATCCGGGGAACGCTCGACCTGCTGCGATCCGGCCGTTGAGCTCCCGGGCCTCCTCGCTGCGGGACCTCCGCCGGCTGGCCCAGGCCTGCGGCCTCCAGGTCTCCTTCACCGACACGGAGAAGCGCCGGCGGCGGGCCTCGGCCGACGGCCTGCGCGGGACCCTGGCCGCCATGGGAGTCGCCGCCGGCACCGCTGCCGAGGTCGAGGAGTCCCTGCGGGCGCGGGCCGCGGCGCGGTGGGCCCGGCCCCTGGAGCCGGTCACGGTAGCCTGGCAGGGAGAGCCGGCGGTCGCGGAGGTCCGGCTTCCGGCGGCCTCGGCGGGCCGGGGGGTGCGAGCTCGGATCGAGCTGGAGGACGGAGGGACGGTTCCGGTACGGACGGACCCGGGGGCGGCCGTCCGCGCAGGAGACGACGGGTTCGCAGTGGTGGACCTGGCACTTCCGCCACTGCCGCTCGGGTACCACCGGCTGTCCCTGGAGCGGCCCCCCTCCGACGCCACCTCGCTGGTGGTCTCGGCCCCCATGCGGTGCCCGACCCCCCCTGTACGCGCTGCGGACCAGGAGGAGCTGGGGGACCGGGGACTTCACGGACCTGGCCTCCCTGCTGGCGTGGACGGAGGACCTGGGCGGCAGCACCGTGGGCACACTGCCGCTGCTGGCGTCGTTCCTGGATCAGGACGACCCGTTCGAGCCGAGCCCCTACTCTCCCGCCAGCCGGCTGTTCTGGAACGAGCTGTACCTGGACGTCGAACGGATCCCCGAGCTGGAGCGCTCGCCCGAGGCCCGGGCCTTGGTCGAGAGCCCCGAGTACCGCCGGAAGATCAGCCGGGCCCGCTCGCTCGAGCTTGTGGACTACCGGCTGGTGGCCAGCCTGAAACGCGGGGTGCTGGAGCTGCTGGCGCACCGGTTTTTCGCGGAGGTATCGGGACAGCGCACCAAGGAATTCGCGGCATTCCTGGACTCCGGACAGGACGTCGTCGAATACGCCTCGTTTCGGGAGATGGGAGAGCACTTCCGCCGGCCCTGGCAGGAATGGCCGTCCCCCTATCGCGACCGGAAGTCCTCCCTGTTCAGCGAAGCTGACCCGGCCCGATATCACGTGTACGTCCAGTTCCTGGCCCACGAGCAGCTCGCGGAGCTGGCCACGGCCAACCGTGGTCCCGGCTCCGGCCTGTACCTGGACATGCCGCTCGGGGTGCACCCGGCCGGCTACGACACGTGGCGAGAGCGCGACGCGTTCGCCCAGAACGCCTCCGGCGGCGCTCCGCCCGACTCGTTCTTCATGGGCGGGCAGAACTGGGGCTTCCCGCCACTGCACCCCGAGCGGATCCGCGAGCAGGAGTACCGCTACCCCATCGCCGCCATCCGGCACCTCCTGCGGCTGGCCGGCGTGCTCCGCCTTGACCACGTGATGGGGCTGCACCGGCTGTACTGGGTCCCCTACGGCCTGGACGCCACCCAGGGCGTGTACGTGCGCTACCGGGCCGAGGAGATGTACGCCATCCTCACCCTGGAGGCCGCGCGGGCCAGCGCGCTGGTGGTGGGCGAGGACCTCGGCACCGTGCCGCCGGGCGTCCGCGCCGCGATGTCCCGCCACGGCGTGCACCGAACCCACGTGCTCCAGCTGGAGGCCATCGACCCGGAGGACGTGCTGCCCCGCCCGCCTAGGGGCTCCGTGGCGTCGCTGAACACCCACGACATGTGGCCGTTCTCCTCGTTCTGGACGGGGGCGGACATCGACGAGGGAGAGGCCCTGGGGTTCCCGAAGGACGCCGCCCGGCGGGCTCGGCAGGACCGGGCCGAGATCCGCTCGGCCATGCTGGCCGCGCTCCGCGACGGCGGGTTCCTGCGACGGGTTCGCGGCGTCGGCACCGAGGATGCGCTCCACGCCTGCCTGTCCTTCCTGGCCTCGAGCCCGGCCCGGCTGATGGTGGCGAACCTGGAGGACCTGTGGGGCGAGGGCCGCCCGCACAACCACCCGGGAACGTGGCGGGAGCGGCCCAACTGGCGGCGCAAGGCCGCCCTCGATTTCGAGGCGTTTGGCACGCTTCCCGCCGTGGTGGGTACGCTGACGGAGATGGACCGACTCCGCCGAAGGCGAGGACGCCGATGAGCCAGCGCGTGGCCAACGGGGTCAGGCACCAGACGCTCCTGACCGACCAGGACGTGTACCTGTTCAACGAGGGCACGCACGGCCGGCTCCAGGACAAGCTCGGCGCGCACCACGTGGCCACGGCGGACGTGACCGGCACGCACTTCGCGGTGTGGGCCCCCAACGCGGAATGTTCGGTGGTGGGCGAGTTCAACGGCTGGGACCCCGGCTCGCATCCCCTCCGGCCGGTGGGGTCGTCCGGGATCTGGGCCGGGGTCGTCCCCGGGGTGGGAGCGGGCTCCCTGTACAAGTTCCACGTGGTCCGCCGCGACGGCGGGTACCGCGTGAACAAGAGCGACCCGTTCGGCCTGTTCTTCGAGACGCCGCCCCGCACCGCGTCGATCGTGTGGGACCTGTCGTACGAATGGGGCGACGGGGACTGGATGGCCGGGCGCCACGAGCGGAACGCGCTGGGCGCCCCCACGTCCATCTACGAGGTCCACGTGGGGTCGTGGATGCGCGACCCGGCCGATCCCGGACGCTTCCTCGGCTACCGGGAGCTCGCCCCCCGCCTGGTCGACTACGTGTCGAGGATGGGGTTCACCCACGTCGAGCTGCTGCCGGTCATGGAGCACCCGTTCTACGGGTCGTGGGGATACCAGTGCACCGGGTACTTCGCGCCCAGCAGCCGGTTCGGCACGCCCCAGGACTTCATGTGGATGGTCGACACGCTGCACCAGGCCGGGATCGGGGTGATCCTGGACTGGGTCCCCTCGCACTTCCCCACCGACGAGTTCGCGCTGGGCTACTTCGACGGCACCCACCTGTACGAGCACGAAGACCCGCGCAAGGGCTTCCACCCCGACTGGAACAGCTACATCTTCAACTACGGCCGGAACGAGGTCCGCTCGTTCCTGCTGTCGAGCGCGCTGCACTGGCTGAGCACGTACCACGCGGACGGCCTGCGCGTGGATGCCGTGGCCTCGATGCTGTACCTCGACTACTCGCGCAAGGCCGGCGAGTGGATCCCCAACCAGTTCGGAGGCCGGGAGAACCTCGAGGCCATCTCGTTGCTGCGGACCATGAACGAGCATGTGTACCGGGACCACCCCGACACCCAGACCATGGCCGAGGAATCGACGTCGTGGCCCATGGTCTCGCGGCCGGTGTACGTGGGCGGGCTGGGGTTCGGGATGAAGTGGGACATGGGGTGGATGCACGACACGCTGGACTACCTGGCCAAGGACCCCGTGCACCGGCGGTTCCACCACAACCGGCTGACCTTCCGCCAGCTCTACGCGTTCTCGGAGAACTTCGTGCTGCCCCTGTCGCACGACGAGGTGGTGCACGGGAAGGGCTCGCTGATCGGGAAGATGCCCGGGGACGAGTGGCAGCGCTTCGCCAACCTCCGGCTTCTCCTGGGCTACCAGTACGCCCAGCCCGGCAAGAAACTGGTGTTCATGGGGGGCGAGTTCGGCCAGTACGCCGAGTGGGGTCACGACCGCAGCCTGGACTGGCACCTCCTGGAACGCGGGCCGCACGCCGGGCTCCAGCGGTGGGTCCGCGACCTCAACGCCCGGCACCGGGACGAGCCCGCCCTGCACGAGCTGGACACCGACCCCGCCGGGTTCCAGTGGGTGGACGCCAACGACAGCGAGCACAGCGTGATCTCGTTCCTGCGTCTGGACCGGTCGGGCGGCGCCGTCCTGGTGGTGTGCAACTTCACCCCCATCCCCCGCCAGGGCTACCGGGTCGGGGTGCCGTACGGGGGGTTCTGGCGGGAGATCCTGAACAGCGACGCGGGCGAGTTCGGCGGCAGCGGGTGGGGGAACTACGGCGCCGCCCAGGCCGAGCCGTGGTCGGAGCACGGACGGCCCTTCTCCGTCTCGCTTACGCTTCCACCGCTCGGTTGCGTCTTTCTCAAGGGAGAGGGAAGCCAATAGCCACGTTCGACGTGCCGGGGGCCGCGGCGAACCCCGACGGCAGCGCGCGCTTCCTGGTGTGGGCCCCCCGGGCCGAGTCCGTCGAGGTCGTCCTGGGCGGCGACCCGGAGCGAGCCACGGCGCTGGAGCGGGGCGAGCACGGGTACTTCGCCGGCACGGTGCAGGAGGCGCCCCCCGGCACCCGGTACCGGTTCCGCCTGAACGGGGACCCCGACCGCGTGCTGCCCGACCCGGCATCCCGGTTCCAGCCGGAGGGCGTCCACGGCCCCTCGGAGGTGGTCGGTCCGGCCGAGGACGGGTGGGACGCCTTCGAGTGGCAGGGCCTGCCGTTCGAGGAGTACGTGGTGTACGAGCTGCACGTCGGCACGTTCACCGAGCAGGGGACGTTGGACGCCGCCTCCATGTACCTGGACGGGCTGGTGGACCTGGGCGTCACCGCGGTCGAGGTCATGCCGATCGCCCAGTTCGCCGGGACCCGGAACTGGGGCTACGACGGCGTCTTCCCCTACGCCGTCCAGGACAGCTATGGCGGCCCCCAGGCCTTCCGCCGGTTCGTGGCGGAATGCCACCGCCGGGGCCTCGCGGTGGTGCTTGACGTGGTCTCCAACCACGTGGGCCCGGAGGGGAACATCCTGGGGGAGTTCGGGCCGTACTTCTCGGACCGCTACCGCCAGGCCTGGGGCCGGTCCATCAACTTCGACGGGGCGGGCTCTGACGAGGTCCGGCGGTTCTTCCTGGGGAGCGCGCTGTCCTGGCTGGAGGAGTTCCACGTCGACGCCCTGCGCCTGGACGCCATCCACGCCATCCTGGACCTCTCGGCCCGGCCGTTCCTCCAGGAGCTGGCCGAGGCCGTCGACGAGCTGTCCGGCCGGGTGGGGCGCCCGCTGTACCTGGTGGCGGAGAGCGACCTGAACGACGCCCGGTTCGTCACCCCGGTCGACCAGGGCGGCATCGGATTGCACGCCCAGTGGAACGACGACTTCCACCACGCCCTGCACACGCTGCTCACGGACGAGCGGGGCGGCTACTACCTGGACTTCGGGACGGTCGGGCACCTGGCCCGGGCCTTCACCGACGGCTACGTGTACCAGGGGGAGTACTCGGTGTTCCGGGACAGCCGGCACGGGAACTCCTCCGCGGCCGTCCCGGCCGCACGGCTGGTGGTGTTCGCCCAGAACCACGACCAGGTGGGGAACCGGATCCGGGGGGACCGGCTGTCCACGCTCGGCTCGCTGGAGGCCCAGAAGCTCGCCTCCGGCGTGGTCGCGCTGTCACCGTTCGTGCCCCTGCTGTTCATGGGGCAGGAGTACGGCGAGACCGCGCCGTTCCCCTACTTCGTGAGCCTGTCCGACCCCAAGCTGGTGCGGGCGGTCCGCCGGGGCCGGGCCACCGAGTCCCGGTCCTTCGGCTGGGCGGACGAGGCCCCCGACCCACAGGACGAGGCTACCTTCGCCTCGGCGCGCCTCCAGCGAGCCCTCCGCGAGGAGGAACCGCACCGGACGCTGCTGGAGTTTCACCGCGCGCTGCTGGCCCTCCGGCGGGGCCATCCCGCCCTGGCCCACCTGTCCAAGCAGGACATGGCGGTGTCGGCCGACGAGGAGGCCCGGGTCCTGGTGGTCAGGCGGCGCAGCGGCACCAACGAGGTCCTGGCCGTGTTCCACTTCGGCGACGGGTCCAGGGTCGCGGTGGCCGGGCTGGAAGGGCGGTGGCAGAAGCTGATGGACTCGGCCGACCAGCGGTGGGGCGGACCCGGCTCCCAGACGCCCGACGAGTTGGGCGAGGACGAGCGCCTTCAGCTGGGACCCACCTCGTTCGTCCTGTACGGCCGGACGGGCGAATAGCCACGGTGCGCTGAGCGTGCGGGTCTGGCCGGGAACCCCCTATCCGCTCGGCGCCACCTGGGACGGCGAGGGCGTGAACTTCTCGATCTTCTCCGAGCACGCCACCGGCGTGGAGCTGTGCCTGTTCGACGCGCACGGCGACGCCCGGATCGCCAACCGAATCCCCCTGCGGGAGCGGACCGACCTCATCTGGCACGCGTACCTGCCGGACGTCCGGCCGGGGCAGCTGTACGGCCACAGGGTGGACGGGCCGTACGAGCCCGAGCACGGCTACCGGTTCAACCCCAACAAGCTGCTGATCGACCCCTACGCCAGGGCAATCAGCGGCACCATCCAGTGGGACGACTCGCTGTACGGCTACACCATCGGGCACGAGGACGACGACCAGTCCTGCGACCCCCGCGACAGCGCCGGCCGCATGCCGAAGTGCGTGGTCATCGACGAGGCGTTCGTGTGGGGCGACGACCGTCCGCCCCGGACCCCCTGGAACCGAACGGTCATCTACGAGACGCACGTGCGGGGCATGACCATCCGCCACCCGGGCGTGCAGAAGCGGGTCCGGGGCACGTTCCTGGGGATGGCCTCCGACCCCATCATCGACCACCTGCGGGCCCTGGGGGTCACCGCCGTCGAGCTGATGCCGGTCCACCAGTTCGTGGCGGACCGGCGGCTGGTGGAGATGGGCCTCACCAACTACTGGGGGTACAACTCGATCGCCTTCCTGGCCCCCCACTCCGGGTATGCCACCGCGGGGCTCGGGCAACAGGTCCACGAGTTCAAGTCGATGGTCAAGACCCTGCACCGCGCGGGCATCGAGGTGATCATCGATGTGGTCTACAACCACACCGGCGAGGGGAACCACCTGGGGCCCACGCTGTCGCTGCGGGGCATCGACAACCAGGCCTACTACCGGCTGAACCCGGAAACCCCCCGCCACTACATGGACTTCACGGGCACCGGCAACAGCCTGAACATGCTCCATCCCCGGACCATCCAGCTGATCATGGACAGCCTCCGGTACTGGATCACCGACATGCACGTGGACGGGTTCCGGTTCGACCTGGCCCCGGTGCTGGCCCGGGAGCTGTACGAGGTGAACCGGCTGGGGACGTTCTTCGACATCATCCAGCAGGACCCCATCATCTCCCAGGTCAAGCTGATCGCCGAGCCCTGGGACGTCGGTCCGGGCGGCTACCAGGTGGGGAACTTCCCGGTGGGGTGGGCGGAGTGGAACGGGAAGTACCGCGACTGCGTGCGCAAGTTCTGGCGGGGCGACCCCGGGCAGGTCCCGGAGCTGGCGTCGCGGCTGTCCGGCTCCAGCGACCTGTACGCGGCCAGCGGCCGGCGGACCTACGGCGCCATCAACTTCGTCACGGCACACGACGGGTTCACCCTCCATGACCTGGTGTCCCACGACCACAAGCACAACGAGGCCAACGGCGAGG
>WNGM01003031.1_pt1 | contig 19621 bp, 21 predicted proteins | sample 5400571 | NCBI WGS metagenome assembly WNGM01 (sample SAMN13153378, study PRJNA577476) | soil metagenome | isolation source: 100 cm soil or saprolite under Garry oak tree replicate 2 | place: USA:California | collected 2016-06-15 | reverse complement strand
GGTTAGGGCCTAAGCATCCGTGCGCGAAATGCGGCACGGATACGCCGGGCATCGCGATCGGTGGCCTGTGCCCGAGCTGCACCAGGCTGCTCGAGCGGCGCGCGAGCAAGATTGGGCGGCTGGTGGCAATCGGCACGACGGTGCCACTGGCAGTGTATGTGGCCCTGTCACTGCCCGTGGAGCGGACGGCGCGCGTTGTGGGCGCGGCAAGTGTGCTCCTGTGGTACGTGTTGACGTTTCTCATAGCAAAGCGCGTAACACTGGAGTGGATCAAATGAAAATGCGGAATGGGGAATGCGGATTGCGGAATGTATTGGCGGGCGTCGTAGCGGTGCTGTGCGTTGCTCTGCCAGCTGCTGCGCAGACATCCCTTTCTATCTATAGAGACGGCCGCGTGGTCGTGCGGCGCACGCTGCCGCAAGCGCTGCAACAGGGCCGCAATGCCCTGACGCTCCGGCTCGATGCGCTGGATCCGGCAACCCTGTTCTCCACCGACACAAGTGTGAGTGTGGCTTCCGCCACGGTTCGATATCCGACGACCAAGGCCGACGCTCTGGCGCGCGCGATCGGGCAAACGCTCTCGTTCGTGCGCAGTGTGGGCGATACGGTGAAGGCCGGCGTGGTTCGCGTGGATCCGCCGCAATACCGGTTGGCGGATGGGCGTCTGCTGCTCGAGCAACCAGGCGAGCCGCTGTTCCCGGCCGAGCTCGTTCGGACCGGTCCAGAAGCTCAGGTGGTGCTCGACGCAGCGCGCTCGCGGCAGCGCATCGAGATCGCGTACGTGGCACAGGGCGTAACGTGGGAGGCCTTGTATCAGGTGCTCGTGACAGGTGCCAGGTGTCAGGTGTCGGGCACCGCGACGGTCATGTCGCAGTCGCTGCGCGCTGATAGTGCCGACGTCCAGCTCGTCGCGGGAGCGATCAGCCGCACCCGCGGGCCCGCGGCGATGCCGGCCCCGATCGCGCTGATAGTGCCGACGTCCAGCTCGTCGCGGGAGCGATCAGCCGCACCCGCGGGCCCGCGGCGATGCCGGCCCCGATGATGGACCGGATGATGGTGGCGGGTCGAGCGGAGGCAAAGATGGATGTCAGTGAGCAGGCCGTCGGAGAGACGCACGTCTACCAGCTTCCCGGTCGCCTTTCGATCGAACCCAACGCCGCGGTGACCACCGCACTCTTTCCGCACAGCTCGGCGCCTGTCATTCAGGAGTTGATCGTCCCCGGGGTGTTGCCGTGGCGGGGCTGGATCGGTCAAACACCCGAGCCTAATCGTGTGCCGGTCCAGGTGTGGTACACGGTCAAGCGCGCGCTCAAGACCGCGTTCGGCGACCGGCCGTTGCCCGCCGGCACGGTGCAGCTCTACCAGGCCGACTCCAGTGGCCGGGTGCAGCTCATTGGTGAAGCTTCAAATGATCACACCGCTCCGGGGCGCGATCTGCGGGTGCAGTCGGGCGATGCATTCGACATCACCGCCGAACGAGTGCAAACGGACTACAATCAGGAGCAACTCCCACCCGAGCGTCGCGGGATGCCGGCCCGCCAACGCGTGACTGCCTCCTATCGTGTGACGGTCAGCAATGCCAAAACCGAGCCGGTGACCCTCGATGTCCGCGAGGCGCACTTCGGCAACTGGAAGATCACGGAGAGCAGTGTGACGTCTGAGAAGCTCTCCTCGACGGAGTCGCGATTCCGCCTGTCCGTGCCCGCCGGCGGCACCGCGACCCTGACGTACACCGTGCAGCTCGAGTCATGACGGTTCAGATCGTTCACATCGGCGACCTGCATTTCGGCGGACTGGCCGATGTGCCGGTCGTCGAGGCGTTGGAACGGATGCTCCCCGATTTGCGTCCTGACGCCATCGTGATCGGCGGCGATCTCTCGCAGCGCGCGCGCCACGGCGAGTTTCAGCGCGGCCGCTCGTTCGCCAATCTCGCGCGCGAGACGGCGCCGGTCCTGGTCATTCCCGGCAATCACGACGTGCAATGGTGGCGCCGGCCGCTCATCCCATTCGGCACCGACGCCGTCTACCAGAAATACCGGAGCTATTTCGGCGCCGACCTGACGCCGACGCTGGCGATCCCGGGCGGCGCGGTGATCGCGTCGGCGCTGACGGCGCATGGCGTCGCGTGGGGCTCGCTCACGGCGCGGCTGCGCGATATCGCCGTAAAGGGTCATTTGCCCAAGAGCGAAATGCAGCGTGTGCAGGCGATCTTCGCGAAAGCTGAGCCGGGGCTGCCGCGGGTGCTCGTGATCCACCACAATCTCTTGCGCGGCAATCTCTCCAAGCGCATGGGACTCGCGCGCTGGCGCCGCGCGCAGCGGCGCATCGTCGAGGCCGGGACCGATGTCGTGCTCTGCGGCCACGACCATGAGGAAGGCGCGGAGATGCTGGACGGCCGTGTGGCCGTATCCACGGCCGGCACCCTGTCGACTCGAGCGCGCGGCGGGCGGCCGGTCTCATTCAATTTCGTCACGATCGATCCCGCGGCGGTGCAGGTCACGTTTTTCCGCTGGGATTCGGCTAAGCAACGCTTCCAGCCTTCAGATACAGCCGCGTTTGCTCGAACAACGCCCAGCCTCGAGCCCCAAGTCGCAAAGTAGAGTTGCACAGACGGCGAAGTTGCGAAGCGGCTCCAAGCTGCCAGCTTCCAGCTGAGCTGTGTAGCTTGTTCCTCGGCGCTTGTAGCCACTTGTAGCTTCGCCGTCTGTGCAACTTTTCTAGGAGCTTGTGACTAATGGCTTCAAAGTTCCACGGCGTGGATTTCTACGATGTCGACGGACTCTTGAGTGAGGAAGAGCGCGCGGTCCGTGACACTGTGCGGCAATGGGTCGATGAAAACCTCATGCCGGTGATCGGCGAGGCCTATGTCGTCGGCAAGTTCCCCAAACAGCTCATCCCCGGCATGGCGGCGTTGGGGCTCTTCGGTGCGAACCTACCTGAAGAATACGGCTGCGCCGGCCTGAACAACGTCGCTTACGGCCTGATCATGCAGGAGCTCGAGCGCGGCGATTCGGGCGTGCGCTCGTTCGCCTCAGTCCAGGGCGCGCTCGTGATGTATCCGATCTACGCCTTCGGCTCGGAAGAGCAGAAGAGGAAATGGCTGCCGCAGATGGCGAACGGCAACGTCATCGGGTGCTTTGGTCTCACGGAGCCCGACTACGGCTCCAATCCGGCCGGCATGATCACCGTCGCCAAAGAGACGAAGGACGGCTGGGTGCTGAACGGCGCCAAGATGTGGATCACCAACGGGTCCACGGCGCAAGTCTCGATCGTGTGGGCCAAGACCGGCGGGCTCGATCAGCCCGACTCGATTCGCGGGTTCATCGTCCCCACCGACACCAAGGGGTTCTCGGCGAAGGATCAGAAGGGTAAGCTCTCGCTGCGCGCCAGCGATACGAGCGAGCTGGTGCTCCAGGATGTCCATCTGCCCACGGACGCCCTCCTGCCCCAGTCCGGCGGGCTCAAAGCACCGCTGATGTGCCTCACCGCGGCGCGGTATGGGATTGCCTGGGGCACCGTCGGCGCAGCCATGGCGTGCTACGACGAGGCCGTGAGCTACGCGAAACAGCGAGTGATGTTCGGCAAGCCGATCGGCGGGTTCCAGCTGCAACAGGCGCGGCTCGCCGACATGCTGACGGAAATCACCAAGGCTCAACTCTTGTGTGTGCAATTGGGAAGATTGAAAGACCAGGGTACAGCGACGCCGCAGCAGGTTTCGCTTGCCAAGCGCAACAACGTGAACATGGCGACCGAGGTCGCGCGCGAAACGCGTCGCCTGCTTGGGGCGAACGGCATTCTCGCCGAGTACCAGGCGATGCGGCACCTCGCCAACCTCGAATCGGTCTACACGTACGAAGGGACGCACGACGTCCACACCCTGATTCTGGGGCAGGAGATTACCGGGCTAAGCGCCTTCAACTAGAAACCGTCGCCGGTCCCAGCCCGTATGTCAGCCATGCCGCTCATGCTGGTGTTGTTGTTGGCCCAGGCCCAGGGCGCCGCCCCCGTTCTCGTCGATATCCGTGATCTCACGCCTCGCGAGTACCGGGCCAGCGCCTTCGTGTTGACGGCGCCGCAAGACGTGCAGATCACGGCCGTCGGCGCCGAGCCCTGGCCCGATCGGCTGCGCCAGCGCGATGAGAAGCATTGGCAGGACGACGACCAGACCACCTGGCCGGCGGCCGCCTGGATTCTCGACGCGCGAACCCGCGCGGTCGTGTGGGACCTGCGGTCTGCCGAGACGCGTCGGGAATCGACTGGGCTGCGGCGCTTCTCCGGTACCGTGCACCTGCCGGCCGGAACCTACGAAGCCCACTACGCCTCGTATCCTGCTTCCTCTGTTTCCTTCAATGGCGATTTCAATCTCAGCCTGAACGACATCATTCGGCTCGGCCGGCGCGCGAAGTACGGCGGCCCGTACGTCGAGAACGGATTGTACCGGGAGTTCGGACTGACGATCAGCGGCGCTGGTGGGCCGGCGCGTGCGGCATCGCCAGAGGACCTCGCCGCCGCCCGTGCGGCGTACACGGCGTCGGCAATCGCCACCGTCGTCCCCGAGCGCAACAGCACGGCCAGAAAAGGTTTTGAGATCACCCGTCCGACACCGGTGGAGGTCTATGCGATCGGCGAGCTGACGCTCGAGGACGAGTTCGACTACGGCTGGATCATGAACGCCGCCACGCATGAGCGCGTCTGGTCGATGTCGTACGCGACGACCGATCCCGCCGGCGGCGCCGCCAAGAATCGCGTGGCGCACGAGACGCTCCAGCTCAAGCCCGGCCGCTACGTCGCATACTTTGTCTGCGACGACAGCCACAGTCCCGACGACTGGAACAACGTGCCCGCAACCGATCCCGAGTTCTGGGGCCTCACGCTCCGCGTCGCCGATCCCGCCGCGCGCGCCGCGGTCAAGCCATTCGACTATGAGCCCGTGCCGCAGGGCCAGACCATCGTCTCGCTCATCGGCATCCACGACGACGAGATGCGCTCCGCAGGCTTCACGCTGAAGCGGCCGCTGGACCTCCACATCTACGCACTCGGCGAAGGCTTCAAGGATCGCATGGCGGATTACGGGTGGATCGTGGACGCCGAGCAACACAAGCGCGTGTGGTCGATGAATTACGAGAACACCGCGCATGCGGGCGGTGCCGAAAAGAACCGGCTGTTCGACAGCACGGTGCATTTCGCGGCCGGCAGCTATCTCGTGTATTACCGCAGCGACGGCTCGCACTCCTACAATGACTGGAATGCCGCGCCGCCTGCCGAAGAGCGGTACTGGGGCGTCAGCGTCTTCCCGGCCAGCGGCCGGCTGAATCCGGCTGATGTCACGCCGTTTCAGCGCGCTGGCCGTGGTAACACCGTGCCGCTGGCGCAGCTCAACCACATCGGCAACGATGCGGACGCTCGGACGCCGTTTGCGCTGACCGGGGAGACACGGCTGCGCGTCTTCGCGATGGGCGAAGGTCGCGATGCGGAGATGTTCGACTACGGGTGGATCGAAGACGCTAACGGCCGGACGGTATGGGAAATGAAGTACGACGAGACCGAGCCCGCCGGCGGTGCCGACAAGAACCGCCTCTACGACGGCGTGATCACGTTGCCCGCCGGCAACTACGTGCTCCGCTATCGGTCCGACGGATCCCACTCCTACAACGACTGGAACGACAACCCACCTGACGATCCCGAGAGTTGGGGCATCGCCGTGTTCCGAATGGCGAAGCGGTAACGTAGCTTTCGGTCCTCATGAAAATCGCTGTCTGCATCAAGCGCGTGCCCGATTCGGAAACGCGCGTCAAAATCGCGGCCGATGGCAAGAGTCTCGACGAAGCGGGGGTGAAGTTTGTCCTGAACCCCTACGACGAGTTTGCCGTCGAAGAAGGGCTGCGCCGCAAAGAGAAGGCCGGTGCCGGTGAAGTCGCGGTGTTCTGCCTCGGGCCCGCGGCAGCCCAGGAGACGATCCGTACCGCGCTGGCGATGGGCGCCGATCGCGGCGTGCTGCTCTTGGCCGACAAGATCCCCGTCGACCCCTTCGAATCGGCGAAGGTTCTCGCCGCCGAGCTGAAGGGCACGAGCTGGGACCTGATTCTTTTCGGGCGCATGGCGATCGATGACTACAACCACCAGGTCGGGTCGCTTGTGGCCGAGCTGCTGGACTTGCCGTGTGTCACTGCGGTGTCGCACACCACCGACAAGGGACTCAATGAGCCGCGCTACCCGGCGCTCAAAGGCATCATGGCCGCCAAGAAGAAGCCGCTCGAGGTGAAGCCGGTGCAGCCGGGAAGCGGCACGCTAGAGATCGTCGCCCTGATGCCTCCGCCCGAGCGGAAGGAAGGAAAGATCGTGGGTGAGGGGGCCGGAGCCGTCGGGGAGCTGGTGCGGCTGTTGCGCGAAGAGGCCAAAGTTCTGTGACGACGCTGGCGGTGCTGGAGCAGCGTGACGGCGTGCTGCGGAAGATTTCGTTCGAGGTCGTGACCGGTGCCCAACGCCTGGGGGTGGGGGGGGGACAACCAGTCGAGGCAGTCGTCTGCGGTGCCGGGGCCGTCCAGGGCCTCGAGCAGGTCGCCAAGTTCGGCGCGGACAAGATCGTTACACTCACCAATCCGGCGTTCGCGAGATACGCGCCCGAAGGCTACGCGCAGGCCCTCGCGGAGCGCGCGCAGCAGGGCGGGTATCGCGCGCTCGTGTTTGCGGCAACCGCAACGGGAAAAGATCTCGCGCCACGCGTCGCGGCCAAGCTCGGGGTCGGTGTGGCCGCGGATCTCACTGATCTCGCCGCTGATGGCGGCGGTGTGGTGGTCACACGGCCGGTGTATGCGGGCAAGGCACTGCTCAAGGTAAAAGTAGCGTCGCAGCCCGCCGTGCTCTCGCTGCGTCCCAACGTGTTCACACCGGTGGAGCGGCCGAAATCCGCCGCGAGCGAGACGGTCGCGGTCAACGTTACTGCGAGCCGAGTGACCGTGCGCGAGATCAAGGCGGCGCCGGCCGGCTCGCTCGATGTCGCTGAAGCGCAGGTGATCATTTCGGGCGGGCGTGGCCTCAAAGAGCCGGCGAATTTCAAAGTATTGGAAGATCTCGCGCGCGCCTTTGGCGGCCGTGCGGCGGTGGGCGCGTCGCGCGCGGTGGTCGATGCCGGATGGCGTGCCCACGCCGATCAAGTGGGGCAAACCGGCAAGACGGTGAGCCCGTCGCTCTACATCGCCGTCGGCATTTCCGGAGCGATCCAGCATCTGGCGGGCATGCGGACGTCGAAAGTGATCGTCGCGATCAACAAGGACAAGGACGCGCCGATCTTCAAGGTCGCGGACTACGGCGTCGTGGGCGACCTGTTCGAGATCGTGCCGAAGCTCACCGAAGAGATCCGCAAGCTCCATGGCTGAGATCGTTCCCGCCCAGTATCAACCACCGCTTCCGCTCGACAAACTGATCCTCCCCGACGGCGCCGCAGGAGCCGGCGACCGTATGGAGCTCGATGTCCTCATCGTGGGCGCGGGACCGGCGGGACTCGCGTGCGCCATCGAGCTCGCCAAACTCGCCAAAGCGGACGGCTCGGAGCTGAACATCGGGGTGCTCGAAAAAGCCGCAGCGCTCGGCGAGCATTCGCTCTCAGGTGCGGTCGTCAACCCCCGTGCATTTCGCGATCTCTTCCCTGACCTGGCGGACCGGGACTTTCCATTCCGCGCTCGGGTGACGAAAGAGGCGGTCTATCTCCTCACCCAGGGCGGTAAGTTGCGGCTGCCCACGCCGCCGACGATGCACAATCGCACCTTCTACATCGCGTCGTTGTGTGAGATCGTCCGCTGGCTCGGCGCCAAGGCCGAAGACGTCGGTGTCAACGTGTTCACCGGATTTCCGGCGGCACAGCTGCTCGTGCGTGACGCCACTGTTGCCGGTGTGCGGACCGCGGCCGCCGGTCTCGATCGCGACGGGCAGCCCACGCCCGGGGGCACAGCGCCGAATGATCTCCTCGCAAAGGTCACCGCGCTCGCCGAGGGGACCCGCGGGTTGCTTGCGCAAACGTGGTGTCAGTGGCAACGCGTCGAGTCTGACAACCCGCAGATCTTCGCACTGGGCGTCAAAGAGCTGTGGGAGACCAAGCGGCCGCTCGATCGCGTGATCCACACGCTTGGTTGGCCGCTGCCCCGCGACGCGTTCGGCGGGAGCTTCGTGTACCCGCTCGAGCCGAACCTCGTCGCGCTGGGACTCGTGGTGGGCCTCGACTATCGCGATGCCGCGCTCGACGTGCACGTCCTGCTGCAGCGGTTCAAGCGGCATCCGCTCCTCCAGGAGCTCCTGGCGGGCGGCGAAATGGTCGAGTGGGGCGCGAAGACCATACCCGAAGGCGGGTTCTACTCGCTCCCGCAGCGACGCGCAGGTGATGGTGTCGTACTCCTCGGCGATGCCGCGGGGTTCGTGGACGTGCCGTCGCTCAAAGGGATTCACTACGCGATGCAGTCGGGCATCTTCGCGGCGCGCGCCATCTTTCAGCATCTGAAGAACGGCACGCCGCTCGGAGCATACGACCGGCTCGTAAACGCTTCGTACATCGCGACCGACCTCCATCGCACGCGCAACATGCGACTCGCCTTCAGGAGGGGGTTTTATGTGGGGGGATTCCAGGCTGCGCTGATGACGCTGACAGGCGGGCGATTCCCGGGTGGGCGATACCGGATGCACGCCGATGCCGCGGTCCCGCGCCGTGCCGCCACCGGGGCGGGCGCAGCCGCGCTGTCCAACGGCATCAGCAAGGTGGACGCGGTGTTCAAGTCCGGGAACGCAACCCGCGATACGATTCCCAGCCACCTGATGGCGCAACCAGACGTGCCCGTCGAGGTGGCGCGGTTCTATGCTCACGTCTGCCCCGCCGGCGTCTATGAGGCGACGGAAAATGGGTTACGCATCAATCCGCCGAATTGCGTGGATTGTAAGGCGACCGACGTGCTGGGACCGCGCTGGACCCCGCGAGAGGGAGGTAGCGGGCCGAAGTACAAACGGATGTAGCGTTACGGTGCGCGGCTATCTCTGAAGTACTGCCGCGCCTTTTCCGCAAGCTGCGAGCTCGACATCGGCAGATTGCGCTTCACCCACAGCATCGCCCGTTGGCCGGTCGGAAAGCGGTGCGCCCCTTCCTGTCGGGAGACGCTCGCCATCTGCGTGAGCGAAATCCCAAAAATCTCCTTGCTGGCCCGGTCGAGGGCCATGCCGAACTCCTCGTCTTCCGGCGTCGCCAGGATATCGGAGTGGGTGCGGCCTAACTCCTCCACCGGGCCCGCGTACGCCTGCTCGGAGTGGGTATCCATCGTGTAGCCACAGTAGAGCGAGAATGCGTAGGTGCGGGCCAATGCATTCCAGAACTCCTCGATCTGGATCGCGGCAGCGGTGTTCCCCGCTTGCCATAACGCATTCGCGAGCTCGCTGTAGACCCGAGTGCCGCGACCCGAGGTCCGGAGGCGCGACAGGAGTGGCGCCAGCGCGCTCCGAAACGGGGCCCATTCGGGCAGGTCGCCGGCAACGAATTGTGCCGTGATCTGCTCGGCATCCACGACGGACAGTTGTCCCGGATCGCGCAGCGATTGTGGGCGGAACTCACCTGCCGCCAGGCGCTCGAACAGCCGGTCCCGCTGATCCGCCCCCGCAATGACCACCACGCTGTCCCCGCGCCGCAAGCCCGCCTCGACGAATAGGAGGGCCGACTCGGTCAGCGTGTCACGACGACGATCCTGGCCTTCGGTATCGCGGTGAAACTGCGCGAAATGATGGCCGGTCGGTGCGACAGTTAGAAGGTTGCTACCAGCGGGCGCTGTCATCATTACACACGTTTACACCGATTCTTGGTAGTAGTGTCGCGCGCGCTCGAGCACCGCTGCGCTCGCCGAAGGCAGGTTGCGCTTGACCCACAGCATGGTGCGTTGCCCGCTGGGGAAGCGCTGCTCGCCACTGTCGCGACGCCGTGAGAAGCCGACCATCTCCGAGAGCGGGACGCCAAACACGTCGCGGCTCGCCGCATCCAACGCCACGCGGAACCGATCATCATCGGGGCTCGCCAGGATCTCGGAGTGCGTGCGGCCGATCTCCTCGAGGGGTCCAGCATATGCCTGGTCGCGATGCACGTCGAGCATGTAGGTGCAGAACATCGAAAACGGATACAGACGCGCAAGCTCGTTCCAGTACTCCTCGAAGCGAATAGCGGCGAGCTGTTTTCCTTCTTTCCACAACAGACTTACCATCTCCTCATACGCTCGCGTCGTCCCGCGCCCGAACGCCCGCACTCGCTCGAAGATGGCGCCCATCGCCCGGCGAAAATCATCCCAGTCCGGCATGTCGTTGCGCATGCATTTGCGCAGCGTCAGCTCGGCGTCGTGCAGCTCGAGCTGTCCAGACTTGAGAAAAGCGCCGGGATCGAGATCGTCGGCCCGTAACCGTCCGAGAAAGAGGTCGGTGTGTTTGGGGGAGGCGATGACCACGACTCCGTTGGCGCGCCGCAGGCCGGTCTCCAGGTAAACCGAGACGGCATCGGCCAGGGCCTGCGGGTCGCGGTGCAGCTGCGCAAAGTGCCGGTTGGCGGGCGCTTCGATCAGCAACGTATTGACAGGGGGATCGGCCATCTTCTGACTCACGCGCAAGAAACGGAAACAGTCATAGCGCGAAAACAATAGACAACGCCCATAACGCCACAATCAGTCTTCTGAGGGATTTGGCGTTGCGGCCTCCTCGACCTGAGGGACTAGCCCGTCGGATTGAAAATCACCGAAGCTCACCGAAAGCTCAGTTTGATGCCGTCGATGATGAACTGCGCGGCAATCGCACACAAGACCAATCCCATGAGGCGGGTCAGAATGCGCATGCCGGTTTGCCCGAGGCGCCGCTCGACCATCGACGCGGCTGAGAGCACCAGGAACGTGATCAAGGCGGTGAGGACAATTGAGATGTAGACCGCGGCCATCGCTGCCACGGACTTTGCCCCCAGCGCGAGGACCATGACGGTCGAGATCGCCCCGGGGCCCGCCAGCATCGGCAGGCCGAGCGGCATGATGCCGATGTCTTCCTTCTGGATGCCCTCGGCCTTCTCGACCGCTGTCTCCCGTTGCTGGCTGCGCCGGGCTTGGACCATGTCGAGCGCGTTGAGTCCGATCAGCACGCCACCCGCGATCTTGAACGCGCCGATGGTGATCCCGAAGATCTTGAAGATGAGGCTACCGCCCAGCGCGAACGCGATCAGCGTGATGGCGCAGGTCCACGCGCCGCGGCGTGCGAGCACCCGGCGTTGCGCCGGCGCGTCGCGCTCAGTCATCGCGAGGAACGTCGGAATGACGGCGAACGGATCCACGATGAAAAGGATCGACGTGAAGATGAGGAGCAGCTCCATCACGCGCTGATTCACGGCGTTCCCGTGAGCCCGGCGCGAATGCGCCGCATCTTCGTGGTTTGCAGTGGCAGATCGCGCAGCGCCGCGCGCTCCCGCTCGTACGTGTTCGCGCGGAAGCGAATCGTGACTGGCTGGCTGTTCCGCATGACCTCGACCATGACGGTGGTGCCAGGCCGGATGCTCCGCACGGCGGCCGTGACGTCGGTGCCATCGATGATGTCGCGTCGATTGATGCGCACCAGCTCATCGCCGGTGCGGAGGCCGGCCAGCCACGCGGCACCGAGTGGCGCAACCGCGCGCCAGCGGCCACCCTGCACGGCCGGTGGAATCGAGCCGATCCGTGCGTCGACGGCGGGCGTCTTGGTCAGGACGAGCCGCCAGCCGGCCGCCTTCAGATAATTGTTCCACGGAATGTCGTACGTGCCGCTCACGTACAGCCGCCAGAACTCCGCAAAGTCGCATCCCGTCGCGCTGCGTACGGCCTCCACGAGCTGGTCCCGTGTGAACCCGTGGTCGCCGGAGTAGTGCTGCATGAGAAACCGCATGACATCGTCGAGCGATCGCGTGTTGTCGGTGGAGTCACGAATCGCGAGATCGAGGAGGAAACCCAGCAGCTCACCCTGGAGATAATAGGATATGTACGCACCTTGGTTCACAGCGGGGGAATCCCACGTGGTCCAGGAAGACCGCTCCGGAGAGATCACCATCCGCGCGGCATCATTTTGGAAGTTCTCCATCGACCTCGCGAGCCGGCGCGCGAAATCGGCGGGCGTGTTGAGCCCGGCCCGCGCCAGGATGAGATCGGCGTAGTAATCGGTCACGCCCTCGCTCCACCAGAGGTTGACCGTACGCACTTCACGTTCGTAGTTGAACGGCCCGAGCTCAATGGGGCGGATGCGCTTCACATTCCAGGCATGGAAGAACTCGTGCGCGCTGACGGTCTGCGCGCCGCGTGGGTTACGCGCCAGCGTCTCCGTGGTCACCCCGATAGTCGTGGAATTCAGATGCTCGAGGCCGCCGCCGCGACCGCCGACAAAGATGTAGGTGTAGTCCCGATATGGTGCGCCGCCGAAAATGAGTAGCGCCGTCGTCGAAATGCGCCGCAGCATGTTCACGAATGCGGCGGGCGCGGCGGCGCGCGCACCGCCGAGATCCACGACCGCGCGGTGTGGCGTCCCCGCGGCCCTGAACGCATACGAGAGAAACTCGCCGAGCAGGATCGGCGCGTCGATGAGCACATCATAGTTGGGCGCCGTGAACGTGATGCTGTCGCGGGTCGTAGGTGTGAGTCCGGTCGCGATCCTCCATCCCGGCGGGACCTGGAAGGCGAGCGTCGCTGGCAGCTGCTTGAAGCCGTCGAGATACATGAACGTGCGCGGCCCATCCACCATGCCGGAGGTCGCACGCAGAAACCAGCGGTTGTTGGGCCGGCGCCAGGCGACTGAATCGCGGAGTCCGGCCGTGTAGCGGACGGTGAGGAGTTGCGTTCCCTGGGTGTCGATCACCCACGAGTTCGGCGAATCCTGGTGGACCGGCAGGCGGTCCGCGGCACGCGTGACGGCCTCAAAATCGCCGATGTTCGTGCCCGAATTCATCAGCTGGTAGGCGCCCGGAGCCCACGCGGGAATGACGAGACGGCTGGGGTTTGGAGGATTGGTGATGTGGAGCTCGACCAAATAAGCGGAGCGATCGGTCGGGACGGTGAGCGTGTATGAGAGTTGGGGAGCAGAGTCTGACGCGCAGGCGAGCGCGACGAGCAGCGGGATCAAAGCGCGACCTGTACCACCCGGTCCTTACCCGCCTTCTTCGCATCGTACATCGCCTGATCCGCCCGCCGAATTAGGTCATCCGTATTGGCATCCGTGGCCGTGCATGACACGACGCCAATACTTGCCGTCACATTCGGCGTCCCCCTGAACACATTGCGGAGTCCCGCGATCAGCCGTTTCGCCGCCGCGTCCGCAAGCGCGGCGTCCGTCTCGGGCATGAGCACCGCGAACTCGTCGCCGCCGAGTCTGCCGACGACGTCGGCGTGACGCACGGACGACCGCATCGCATCGGCGACGAGCCGCAACACGGCGTCGCCGGTATGATGGCCGTGCGTGTCGTTGATCACCTTGAAGTTGTCGAGATCCATGTACAGCAGCGCGAGGGGCCGCGGATAGCGGCGGTTGCGATCGAGCTCCTGGCCCAGCCGGTCGACGAAGGCGCGCGCGTTCAGGACGTTCGTGAGCTGGTCCTGGGTGACCAGGCGCGCGAGCTGCGCCTGGCTCCGCCGCAGCGACTGCAGGCCCGCCATCGCGACGCCGAGCACGGCGAGATAGGCCAGCCCGTTCAGAATGCGCCACAGCATGGGCGTGTCCGCCGGCATCTGCACCCAGGCGATCGCCTCGCGGAATACCGTGGTGGTGGCGGCAAAAACGATTCCCCAGGCCAATCCCTCGGTCCAGGTGACGAGCAGAACCGGGATGGTATACAGGATGCCGAACCGCGCCGCGGGAGGCGTGACAGCGTTAACCCAATACACGAGGAGCGTAAGGAACACGTAGCCGACCAGGCGCAGCGCCTGGCGCACGCCGGGTGACGGGAGAGCAGCCATCAGTATGGAGGCTCCGCGACGTGACGCGGGTCGTCGAGGATCAGCGCCTGGAGCGAGGTCCCCACGGGCACCGTGGACATCTCGGCCGGGACGATCAGCAGGGCGTTCGCGTGCGTCATGCTGGTGAGAATGCCAGACCCCTGCGGGCCTGTCAAACGCGCCTCTCCTTCCTCCACTATGGCGCGGAGGAAGTGACGCAGTTTTGGCCCGAGCGTGATAGGTTCGCGGGTAGTGACCGGCACCGTTCTGCGAAAGGGCAGGGCATGCCCCTGCAGGCGACGGATGACGGGTCGCACGAACAGCTCGAAGGTTACCATGGTGCTGACCGGATTGCCGGGCAGCCCGATCCAGGGAATCCCGTTCAGCAGCCCGAATCCCACGGGCGCCCCCGGCCGCATGGCGATCCGCCACAGCTTCAGCTCCCCCCCGGATTCCTGCAGCACGTCGCGGACGAGATCGTGCTCCCCGACGCTGACGCCGGCGGTGGTCACGAGCAAGTCGGCGTTCGCCGCGCCGCGCAGATGCTCGCGCAGGCTCTCCCTCGTGTCGCGTGCCACGCCGAGGTTGACCGGGACGGCTGACGAACGGCGAATCAGAGCATCGAGCGTGTAGGAGTTGGAGGTCGCGATCTTCTTGCCGGCGAGAATCTCATCCCGCCGGTCCAGATCGACGATCTCGTCACCCGACCCCATGAATGCCACCTGCGGCACACGGTGCACGAGCGGCCGGTCGTGCGCGATCGAGGCGAGCACGCCGAGCTGTGCCGGACCAAGCGCCGTGCTTGCGGTGAGAACGACGGCCCCCTTTCGAATGTCCTCGCCGCGCCGCCGGATGTTTTTCTTCGCGTCCCGCGTATTGCTGATCCTGACGGTCCCGTTGGTTGACTGCGTGGTGTCTTCCTGGCGGATTACCGTGTCGGCGCCCTGCGGCAGCGGCGCGCCGGTGAAGATCCGGATTGCTTGCGCCTGTCCGAGGGACTTGTCGGGAAACTGGCCGGCCGCCACGGTCTCGATGACGGCGAGCTCCGTTACGCCGCTCTCGCGCAAGTCCTGGCTGCGCACTGCATAGCCATCCATCGCCGAGTTGTCCCACGGCGGCAGGTCGATCGGACTGACGACGTCTTCGGCGAGCACCAGGTCCAGCGCCTCGCGCAGCGGCCGGCGCTCGGCGGGAAGGGGCCGGACATCGCTGATGATGAACCGCGCGGCTTCGGCGGGAGTCATGGCGGGAGAATCTTGGCTTGGTCCCAAGCGAGATTCGCGATCGTGACGAGCCACGCCGTGTCGCTGAAGCGAAACACCGGGAAGGGTGCCCGCAGCTCGCGATCGTCCGTCACCATGGCGATCCAGTCGGCCGGATCATGCACCGCGGGATCGAATACCGGCTTGGGACCGGCCACTTTGCGATACACCTCGATCTTCGGCAGCGGCGCGCGTTTGTATCCTTCGACCAGCACGATGTCGGCGCCGCTCAGGTAGCGCCGCGCGAGCGTGATGGGATCGGCGTCTTGCTCGGTGTGCTCGAACAGCACGCGTTGTCCGGGTGCTTCGATCAGCACGCGCTCCGCCTTTCCCTCATGCCAATGCCGCCAGGTGTCCTTGCCCTTTTGATCCATGTCGGCGGGATGCGAGCCGTGCTTGATGGTCATCACACGTAGCTTGCGGCGCACCAGCTCGGCTGCGAGCGCGACGAGGAACGACGTCTTGCCCGCGTTCTTGAGCCCGATGATCGAGATCATCCGTGTCGCCGGGATAGCGCCTCCGCGCGCGCGAGGTCTGCGGGCGTGTTCACGTTGAAGAACAGCTCGTCGGGATCGCCGAACGCCTTGACCTCCGCGAGGGAGAGGATACCGACCCGCACGTCGGCGTGGAAGGAGATGGCCTGCAAGTCGCCACTGTCCAGCCGCCGCGCGATCGCGGGGGCACACGCGGGTCCGTAGACGGCGCAGAGCGGCTCCAGGCCACGCCGGCCGGAGCTCTCGGGAAGAAAGGCGTCATAGCCACCGCCGGCGGCGCCGGCGACGAGCGCGCTGAGCAACGCCTCCGGAACGAACGGCATGTCCCACGCGACGCAGAGCACCGGCTCGGGACCAGCGGTCACCGCCGTGTAGATCCCGCCTAGACTGCCGAAGCCCGGCCGGCTGTCGGGAATCGTCCGCAAGTCCGGGCGCCACGATGCGGCGTCGGGTGCATTGGCGATCAACAGTGGAGGTGCAGCCGTTACGGTCTGTACGGCACCGGCGACGTGATCGAGAATGCGGCCACCGCCGACCGTCAGCAAACCCTTCGGCAATCCACCGTAGCGACGGGCGCCGCCTCCGGCGAGCACCGCGCCTCGCATTCTAGACTTTGAGATGATCGTGTTCGATGGCGAGGCAGTGATCCATTACGAAGGCGATCCCCGCCGCCTCGGCACGCCGCCCGGCGGCCGCGTCCACCACACCGAGCTGCAGCCAGATCATCTGGGGCGGCGGCCGCAGCGCGATGGCTTCATCGACGATCGCTCCGACATGCTCGCTGCGCCGAAATACGTCCACGATGTCAATCGCGTAGTCGCGTGCGGCCTCGGTGAGCGTTCGATAGCTCTTCTCGTCGAGGATTTCGCCGTGACCCGGATTGACCGGTACGATCTTGTAACCGGATCGCCGTAAATAGCGGGCGACGGAATTGCTGGGCCGCATCGGGTTGGGGGAAAGTCCCACGACCGCGATCGTGCGCGCGCCCCGGAGCAGGGCGCGGAGGGTCTCCGCCTCGGGCGGCGTCATCCCTCGCGTTTGTGCACGTGCGGTGTGCCACTGACCGCGCGGCCGACGAGGACCATTCCGGAGCGCTCGGCGATCGTGACCGCGAGTGTGGACGGCACGCTGGGCGTCGCCACCCAGGCGAGTCCCGCGCGCGCCGCCTTGAACGCCAGCTCCGCGGAAATGCGGCCCGTGACGAGCAGCCCGCGACCCGTAATCGGCGTCCGCGCGAGCACCGCACCGCCGATGACCTTGTCCACCGCGTTGTGCCGGCCGATGTCTTCGGCATGGAAGAGCAGCGTCGTGCTGTCGGTCAATGCGGCGGCATGGATACCGCCCGTTTCGTTGTAACGAGCGCCCGAGGCGAACAACTGCTTGAATAGCGCGCGTAACGTTTCCGGCGCGGGCGGCTCGCCGCGCAGCGGAGCGCTGCGACTCATCGCCTCAGGGTCAGCGAGCATCGTGGCGACCGCACCGCAGCCCGAGGCGAGCACCCGTTTGCGATTCTCGCCTTTCACCTGAGCGAGACGCTCGGGTTTCACGTCGGCCCAAAAGCCGAGGTCGGGCGCACAGGGACGCAGTTGCACCAGATCGTCGAGCGACGCGATGTAGCCCTCGCCGTGCAGCCAGCCGACCGCGAGCTCCTCGAGCTGGTCGGGCGTGCACATCCAGGTGACGGCTGGCTCGCCGTTCACCTCCAGCCACACGGGCCACTCCTCGACCACAGCGGAGTCGGCGCGCATGCGGCCCGAGCGATCGCCCGGTTTACGATTCGCCGCGGTATTCGGAGTAGAGATGGGGACTCTCCTCGATGCGCACGCAGTGCAGGATCACGCCCGCCGGCAACGCGCCTGCGAGACGTTCCCAGACGTGAACCGCCAGCGCCTCTCCGGTCGCGACCCAGGTGCCGGCGGCGAACGGGGCGATGTCTTTGTTGATGTGTCGCCCGTCGAAACGCGCCACGACCTCACGCTGCAGCAACGCCTTGAGCGCCGGCAGGCTCATGACCCCACTGCATGCCGGATCGAACACGCCCTTCACCGTCACCGCGCATTTGTATTGATGACTGTGATCGTCGGTCGCGCCCGCGAACTCGGGCGTGCTGGGGAAACGATGCGTGGCGGTGAACTCGACGACCCGCGTGAGATACGCTGTCGGCATCCTCTAGAATACCCGGACCGCGGTGGCCTTGAAAGAGAAGACGACGTTCCCGCCTGGCGCGAGCGCCAGATCCCGCGCGGCCTCCGCCGTCACGGCGGCCACAAGCTCGACCTCGCCCCCGCCCATGTCGGCTCGGACGTGCACGCCCGCGCCGCGCCGCTCGATCGCCATGCCGACCACTCGACCCTTGAACACGTTGCGGGCCGACGAGGCGAGCGGCTCCCGACTCACGAAGATGTCGGTCGGGGGGATCGCGAGCACCGCCGGACCAGCGCGCTCGGTGATCAGCACGATTTCGATGCCGCCGACGTGTACGTGCTTCACGCCATCGCCCGCCGGCAGCTCGACGCGAAACAGATTTTCCGGCGTCACGGGCGACAGGCGACCATCCGCGAGCGCGCGAATATCGTCGGCCCAGCGATAGGCATCTTCGAGTTGATGGGAGGCGATGCACACCGCAAAGGGACGAGCGGCGCGCTCGGCCGCGAGCGCGCGGTAGAGGGCGCCCGCGGCAGCGCTGTCCGCCGAGCTCGCCGGCTCATCGAGCAGCAGCACGTCCGTTCTCAAGGCGAGCGCGCGCCCGACGGCGACCCGCTGGACCTCACCTTCGGACAGCTCGTGGCGGCGGCGGCCCAGCAAGGGGGCGAGTCCCAGCCTATCCACGACGTCGCCGATTATCCCGGTAACGGCTGTGCGTCCGAAACCTCGCACCTTGAGACCGTAGACCAGGTTATCACGCACCGTCCCGCGCAGCAGCACCGGTCGCTGCTCGACGAGTGTCACGCGACGACGCAGGGACGCACCGGGACGCCGAGGGACGACCGCGCCGTTCCAGAGCACGGATCCTTCCGTCGGACGTTCCAGGAGGGCCAGCAGCCGCAGCAGCGTGCTCTTTCCGGAGCCGTTGTGGCCAACCACCGCTACCATCGCGGTCGGCGGCAGGGCGAAGTGCTCGAAATCGAGCACCACGCGTCCCCCGTAACGGTGCCGCACCGAGCGCAGCTCAACCACTGCCACGCCCTTGCAGGACCTGTAGCGCGATGTTGATGACGAGCGCCAGGATCACCAGCACGAGCCCCAGCGCCAGCGCCGTCCCGAAGTCACCCTGCGACGTGTACAGCGCCACGGCCGTGGTCAGCGTGCGGGTGGAACCACGGATGTTGCCGCCGAGGATCATCGCGGCCCCGACTTCCGCAACGACCTGGCCAAAGGCGGCGGTGATGACGGCGGCGAGCGCAAAGCGCGCTTCACGCGCGACGGTCCAGGCTGTGCGCCAGGGCCCGGCGCCAAGCGTTTCCGCGGTGCGCCGCACGCGGGGATCGACGCCTTGTACCGCGGCGGCGGACAGGGCCGCGGCGATCGGCAAGGCGAGCAGCACGTCGCCGGCCACGATGGCCTGCCAGGTGTACAGCCAGCCAAGACCTCCCAGCGGCCCGCGCCGCGACAACAGCCCGTAGAGCAGCAAGCCGACGACGACGGTCGGGAAGGCGAGGGCCGTATTGACCATGGTGAGCGCGGCGCGCCGGCCCCAGAAGCGGCGCGTCGCCAGGAAGTACCCGAGCGGCAGTCCGACGGTGCAGGCGACTACGGTCGCGACGAGGGCAACTTTGAGCGTCAGCAGCGCGATTCCGAAAACGTCGGAATCACCCGCCATCAGGAGCCCCCACGCGCGCCGCACTCCCTCGGCTAGAAAGTCCATCCGAGGCCGAGGGTGATCCAGGGATGCAACGTCCAGTCGGTGAGTTTGTCGGTCAGCGGG
>WNGM01003448.1_pt1 | contig 19626 bp, 26 predicted proteins | sample 5400571 | NCBI WGS metagenome assembly WNGM01 (sample SAMN13153378, study PRJNA577476) | soil metagenome | isolation source: 100 cm soil or saprolite under Garry oak tree replicate 2 | place: USA:California | collected 2016-06-15 | reverse complement strand
GGGCGCCTGCCTCCTCCCCGCGGGCGCGGCTTTCGGCGCGGCGACGAAGGCGCACCATCCGGTGGCCCTGGTCGGTTGGACCCAGGCGGCCGCGTACTGCCGGTGGGTGGGCAAGCGCCTCCCGACGGAGGCGGAGTGGGAGAAGGCCGCACGCGGCGTGGACGGCCGCCGCTATCCCTGGGGCTCCCGCTTCGAGCCTGACCGTGTGAACGCCGGATACACGGCGGGGACGGCCGCCGTCGGCAGCTACGCCGGCGGCGCCTCGCCCTATGGGGTTCTGGACATGGCGGGCAACGTCTGGGAGTGGACGTCCTCCCTGTACCGGCCGTACCCGTATGACCCCGCCGACGGACGTGAGGATCCCACGGCGCGGGGCGCCCGCATCAACCGCGGGGGGAGCTGGTATTACGGAGCCTGGTACGTCCGGACGACGTACCGCGCCACCGCGGACCACATGTACCGGCGCATCGCGGACCTCGGGTTCCGCTGCGCCAGCTCCCGAAAGGCGGATCGATGAGTCCAGATCAGTTACGAGCACTCCAGGCCCCGCTCAAGGCGCGGTATCGAGAGAACTCTTTCTCGGCAGTGGTGACCCTCAAGGCCCGCGGGCGCCTGCACCTCGAGAACGTGAGTTGCAAGGTCGAAACCGGGAAGGCACCCGCCGCGAGTCGAGGTCACGCACGGTACCAATGGTCCTGAAGAGGGAGCCTCATGATCGCCGGTCCGCCGCCGTTCCAGCCGAAGCGGGACCATTAGTCAGTCCCACACGCTCTCCTCGCTCCCGGTCGCCGTCGGCGGTCCAGCAGCGAGCGCCGCTGTTGTTGAAGGAGGTCGCGAGGACGACTCCGCGCCCTTCCAGGCGATCCTCGACACGGCGGACCATGCTTCGCGCCGCCTCCTCGCCCCGCACGAGGCCGTACACCGCCGGACCCCAGGAAGACTGGCCAGCCCCCGCCGCGCCGAAGGCCAGAAGCTCGTCGACGAGCTCCGCCACGAGGGGATCGGCGAAGCGCTCGCCCTGCACCGGCCGGAACATCTCGCCGACCAGCCGTTGCACCTCGGTGAGGCCCGAGCCAAATGTCGTCAGATCCTCTTCGACCAGCGCGGGGAGGACGACCATCAGGATCAGGTGCGCGACACGTCCGACCAGCTCGGCGGGTGGCGGCGGGAGGTCGCGGAAGGCGTGTTCCTCGGCAGGGCCGCTCAGCCCCGGCGGGGCATCGGGAATCGCCAAGACGCAACGCCAGTCGGCAGGCATGGGGCGACGGAGCAGGAGCGGCGCCGGCCCATCGCCCGGGACGCGACGCCCCCCTTCGAGGAGGAAGCCGCCATGCTCGAACGCCCAAGTCCCGACGGCGGAGCGCTGGGCACGGCCCGTGGCCTCCGCCAGGCCCGGCGCGTCAAAGGGCCGATCAAAGAGCGCGGCGAGTGCGCGGGCAGTGGCCAGGGCGAGTTGCGTCCCTGATCCCAGCCCCGAGTGCGCGGGGATCGCACGATGGACCCGGAGCCATGCCCCCTCTTCGATCCGGTGACGGTCCAGGTAGCGCCGGGCATAGACAAGAAGGCGCTGATCCTCCCCCTCCGCGGACAGTCTCTCCGCCGGTCGAGCCTCGATGAGCAAGGAGGGCGCTTCGAGAGCGGCACCGATCCCGCCGAACCGGCGGCCGAACTCGCCCCCCGGGTCGATCAGGCCCATGTGCAGCCGCGACGGGGCCTCCACGAAGACGGCCCGCGAATCGCTCATCGGGCTCCGTCCTTGAGAGCCGCCGCCTCCGACCGCACGAAGTCGGTCAGCATCGCCATCGCTTCCAGCTCGGAAGGTCCCGCCGTCTTGTCCACGAGCACCTGGAGCCGCCGATACTCGGCCAGGATCTCGTCGATGGGGAGAAGGCGCGTGCGCGTGGCGAGGATGGTCGCCTCGAGCACCGCGCTTCGCGCGCGGTTGTAGCCCAGGAACTCGCGCTTGACCCCTCGGTGCACGACGTCGCAGACGAACCGCGCGCGCCGCTCGGCGGTGTCCGCCTCCCGCACCCGGAGCTCCCGCCAGGAGCACGCGGCCTCGAGCACGACGCCGCGGACCGCCACCGCCGGCACCGAAGGGAAGGTCGGAGAGCCGAGCGCGCCCCTCACGAAGTAGAGGACGTCGTCCACGAGATTGACGACCGCCTCCCCGGTCTCGAGCAGGTTGCCATAGGTCGTGGTCTCGCGGTACGGCTTGACCACGATCTCCTCCTCGCCCCAGACGACTCCCATCGGAGCGAAGTTGGCTCGCCCCTCACGGTCCAGGGTCGTGATCATGGTTTCGATGATCATCGATCGCCGCGTCCTTCGCCCGCCGCGCTCACGCCGCCCTCGCCCGCAACCTCAGGAAGCTGCGGAGCAGCGCGTAGCCGTGCTCCGTGAGCACCGACTCCGGATGGAACTGCACGCCCCAGAGGGGCAGGTCCCGGTGCCTCATGGCCATGATCTCGCCCTCGAGCGTCGAGGCCACGACCTCGAGGCATGCGGGCAGGCCTTCCCGGGCCACGAGCAGCGAGTGGTAGCGCGTCGCCTGAAACGGGCTCGGCAGGCCGGCGAAGATCCCCTCGCCGTTATGGTGGATGGGCGACGTCTTCCCGTGCCGGGGGCGGCTCGCGCGAACCACCTGGCCGCCCAGCGCCGCGGCCAGGCATTGGTGGCCCAGGCAGACACCCAGTATGGGAACCCGGGGGCCGAAGCCCACGATCACCTCGTTGGAGATCCCCGCCTGGCGCGGCGTGCAGGGCCCCGGGGAGACGATGATATGACTTGGGGCCAGGGCGGCGATCTCGCCGAGCGTGATCGCGTCGTTGCGGTAGACGGCGGTCGTTTCGCCCAGTTCGCGCACGTAGCGCGCCAGGTTGTGGACGAAGGAGTCGTAATTATCGATCAGCAGAACCACGGACGCCCTCCAGCGCCGCCACCATCCCCCGCGCCTTGTCCAGCGTCTCCTCGTACTCCCGCTCCGGGTCGGAGTCGGCCACGATGCCTCCGCCCACCTGGAAGTAGCCCCGGCCCCCCTTGACGATGAAGGTGCGGATCGCGATGTTCGTGTGAACGGCGCCCCCGAACGAGAAGTAGCCGACGGAGCCAGTGTAGACGCTGCGACGTGTCGGCTCCAGCTCGGCGATGATCTCCATGGCTCTCACCTTCGGCGCCCCGGTGATGGAGCCGCCAGGCCAGGTGGCCCGCAGCAGGTCGACCGGTCCCAGGCCAGGTCGCAGGCGGCCCACCACCGTGGAAGCCAAATGGTGCACCGTGGCGTAGCGCTCGATCTGGCACAGCTCGGGAACCTCGACCGTGTGGTCCCGACAGACCTTCGAGAGGTCGTTGCGGAGGAGGTCCACGATCATGACGTTTTCGGCCCGGTCCTTCTCGCTTTCGGAGAGGGCTTCCCCCAGCGCCGAGTCATGCCGCGGAGTCCAGCCGCGGGGAGAGGTGCCCTTGATCGGCCTGGTCTCCACGCACTCGCCAGAAAGGCGCAGGAAGCGCTCGGGCGAGGCGCTCACGACCACCGCCCGGCCGATGTCGAAGTAGGCGGCGAAGGGGGCCGGGTTGCGGTGGCGCAGGCGGGTGTAAAGCGCGAACGGGTGGTCGCTGACCTCGGCCTCGAGGCGCTGCGACAGGTTGGCCTGGAAGATGTCCCCCGCCCAGATGTACTCCCTCGTGCGCTCCACCGCCCGCAGGTACCCGGCTCGCGAGAACGTGGAGGAGACCCCAGGCATCCCGCTTACGGCATGCGTGGGCGGCCCCGCAGCCCGAGCGGAGGAGGCCCACCGGTCCTGCGCGGGCGGACCCGGCTTGGTCGCCCCCGCGGCGAGTCTCTCGCGAACCATGCGGGCCCGCGCCTCGGCTCGCTCCGAGCGCGGCCCGCCGCCTTTGGGAAGGCCGGTCGAGAAGAGCCACGTTCGCCCCTCCACGTGGTCCCACGCGATCGTCCAGTCGTAGAGGCCGAGGCACAGTTCGGGCAGATCTAGGTCGTCGAAGCCCGGGGAGGGCAGCCGCTCGAGCTGGTGGCAGAGGTCGTAAGCCAGGTAGCCGGCGGCGCCTCCCTGGAAGGCAGGCAGGCCCGGCATGGCGTCGAGTGCGTTCCGGGCGAGAGCCGTCTGGAGCGCCGCGAAAGGGTCTCCCGCCGAGCGCTCGACGCCCTCCCGCGAGTGCCATTCGACCGCCGCTCCCTTGCTCCGCAGGACGAGCCAGGGGTCTGCCGCCAGGTACGAGAATCTCCCGAGTCTTTCCGATCGGAGGGCGCTCTCGAGGAGTAGCGGAAACGGCAGGTCCAGGAATCTCGCGCAGGCCTCGGAGGGACCCGGTGCATCCTTCAGCTCCTGGACCAGGATCTCGGTCATGAGGGCCTACCCGCGGGGAGCCTGTCGGCGGCCCGCCGCGCGCCGGCGGTCGGCGCGCTCGCGGGCCGCGCGCACGCGGCTCTCCCGCCGGGCGGTGGAAGCCGCGTCCTCGGGCTCCGGCGGCGTGAGATATCCCCAGGAAAGCTCCCCTTCCTGCCGGTACGTCTTGCCGAGGGTCACGGCCAGTCTCGCCTTCATGAGCTCCTTGCCCAGGTAGAACGCGTGCGTCGCCTCCTCCACGTCGAGCTGGGCGAAGATCTCGGAGACGTCCGTCCCGCTCACGAAGCGCTCCGCGTTGAAGACGTGGATCCGGTCGCCGTCGGTGAAAATGCGGTAGTCCAGATCGGTGATCTGCGCCTGCATCTGCCGGAGCTCCGCCTCGGTATAGGCAGCCGGGGAGGGATCCCGGGTGGTGACGAGCCGGCTGTCCACGTGCTTGGGCAGGCTCTTCTTCGCGACGGCGTAGTGCATCAGCCGGCGGGCGATGTCCGTCTCCCGCACCGCGCCTCTGGCCCAGGGGATCTCCGCGGTCGTGAGCACGTACCGGATCCCCAGCTCCTGACAGTAGCCGAGGAGCAGCGCCGCCATGCCGGTGGTGTCGGCCTCGGTCAGCTCCGTCACGTTGGCGATCCCCATCAGGATCTCCGCCTCGGGGTAGCGCGTACGCACGTCGTGGTAGCGGTGCATCGACTCTGCGAAACCGAACCCGATGGGCTCGAGCACGGGGTCGAGGATGAAGCGCGCCCCCCAGCGCTCGAGAGCGTCCACGTTGCGGTACAGGCTCTCGAGCCCGGCGCCGAAGTCGGGGATCACGACAACGGTGGCATCCAGCTCTCGCGCCACCTCCAGGTTCGAGCGGTTGACGCTCAGGACCAGCTCGGCGCCGGCCGCGACCGCGGTTTGGATCTCTCCGGCCTCGAAGCTGTCGATGCTGACCCGGTGTCCTTCCGCGCGCAGCGCGGAGACCACGTCCGCCAAGGCCACGAAGGGCCGGCCCTTCGTGCAGCCCACGTCGATGATCTCCGCGCCAGAGGCCGCGAACTCGCCGGCCCGCCGCAGGATCTCGGGCAGCGCCAGGCTCGGCGCATCGTTGATCTCGGCCACGATCTTGACGTCGTAGGCTCCGTAGTCCGCCCGGGCCGCGGCCATGCCGAAATGCTCGGGGAGCTGGCGCAGGTCCTTGGGACCCTTCTCGGCTCGCACGCCGAAGCGCTTCTCGAGGAAGTCGAGGTCGCCCTGGGCGTGTCCCGGCAGCAGGATCAGGTCGACGCCGGGAGGCACCTTCAGGAACCGAGCCACCCAATCCGTGGTCATGAGGGCCGCCACGCTGATTCCCAGGACGGCGACCTCGTGATCGAACTCGGCCCGCATCCCCTCCAGGGTGTCGCGCAGCAGCGGCGCCGCGAGTTTGCCGGTGACGAACAGGATCTTCATGGCGCGAGGACGCCGAGCGCGAAGGCGGCGGAATCCCCTGTCCCCACCCGCGCGGGGAGCCGGCCTCAGCCGCCCGCTTTCCCGGCCATCACGAACTTGTTGGGCGTTCCCTCGAGGGCCGAGCCTTCCGAGGGTCGCCAGAGGACGGTCTGCTCGATCCTCCGCGCCAGCTCGAAGTCCCTCTGCGTGATCCCGTTCTCCGAGTGGGTCTTGAGCTTCACCGTGACCTTGCCCCACGTCACCGAGAGGTCGGGGTGATGGTAGGCCGCTTCGGCCACGTAGGCGATCTGGTTCACCAGCATCAGGGTCGTGGGCCAGCCGTCCGTTTTGTACTGCCGGCGGATCCAGCCGTCCTCGTAGTACCACCCGGGCAGCTCCTCGAGCTTGCTACGGATCTCGGCCTCGCCGTACGTCCCGAGCTTCGCCTTCGTCATGGCCGCCTCCTTGGTGGAGAGCGGAGGCTACATCACCGTGCCGCCGCTCACCAGCATCGTCGCCCCCGTCAGGAACTCGGCCTCGGTCGAGGCCAGGAACAGCGCCGCCCGCGCCACGTCCTCGGGCGTGCCCCAACGGCGGAGCGGTGTCGCCTCGGCGATGCGGCGGCGTTCTTCCTCCGGGAGACCGGCCGCAAAAGCCGTGGCGATCCAGCCGGGCGCCAGCACGTTGACACGGACCTCGGGGGCGAAGCTCCGCGCCAGGCACTTGCTGAACGCGAGAATGCCCCCCTTGGCGGCGGCATAGATCTCGGCCACGCGCCCCGGTGCTCCCGTGAGGACGTGATCCCAGGAAACGTTGAGGATCACGCCGCGTCCCTGGGCGCGCAGGCGGCGTGCCGCATGCCAGGAGCAGAGGATCGTGCCACGCAGGTCCACGTCGAGCACATCGTCCAGCTTCTCCACGTCCGTCTGCGCAGCGCCCGCGCCCGTGAGGATGTCCGCCCCGGCGTTGTTGACCCAGACATCCACGCGGGAGAGACGCGCGAAGGCCTCCGCCACCAGACGGTCCACCTCGGCTTCGCGCGAGAGGTCGACGTCGATCAGAAAAGCCTGCCCCCCCGCTCCCTGGATCTCGCCCGCGACCTGGCGCGCCCCTTCAGCGTTGCGCCGGTAGGCGATGAGCACCCTCGCGCCCTCCTGCGCGAACGCGAGGGCTATGGCGCGCCCGATGCCGCTGGAAGCTCCCGTCACCACCACGCTCTGGCCCGCGAAACGGCTCTGCGCGCTCGTCGGTAGACTCGATTCTCCACGGGGCGGCTCGTCGCTCATGATCGGACGCTGCTCACCTGGTCTCGTGATACGCCCCCGGCGGGGTCAGAGACGTTTCCACGGGGCGTCGGCCGGAACTATGATAGCGCCGTGCCTGAGGAAGATTCCATGGCGGAGGAGCGGCGGGTGCGCCTGCTGGTGAGCGTCGTGAGTGCCGACGAGGTGGAGGCCGCGCTCGCGGGCGGCGCCGACATCGTGGACGTGAAGAACCCGGCGGAGGGCTCGCTGGGCGCCCCCGTGCCGGCGCTGCTCCGCGCCGTAAGGTCGCGGGTCGCTTCGCCCGCGGAAGTGAGCGTAGCGCTAGGCGATGCACCTCACCTGCCCGGCACGATGGCGCTGGCGGCGGCTGGTGCCGCGGCCTGCGGAGCCGATTACCTCAAGATCGGCCTGTTCGGATCGGCCCGCCCGGAGCAGGCTTTGGAGCTGCTCGCCGCCGTGCGCCGTGCGGCGGCGGATGTCAACCGGAGCACGCGGCTGATGGCCGCTGCCTACGCGGATGCCTCGCGCGTGGGCGCCCTGCCCCCGGGTGAGCTGCCGTCCATCGCACGGCAGGCCGGGTTTCACGGCGTGATGCTGGACACCGCCGTCAAGGATGGGGTCTCCACCTTCACCGCCCTGGGCGAGGAGGGGGTGGCCGCCTTCTTCGCGGCGGCCCGTGCGCTTGGACTCGTGACCGCCGTGGCCGGCGCCCTGGGTCCCGCCGATCTGCCGCGGGCACGGCGCCTCGGCGTCGACATCGTGGGTGTCCGGGGCAGCGCCTGCGTGGGAGGCCGCGAGGGAACCGTGAGCGCAACGCGCGTACGGGCTCTTCGCGCCGCCCTCGCCCTCAGCGCAGGCGTGTTCCCCGTGTTCGACCGTCCCTGAGCAGCTCGCAGAACCGCTGAGGCTCGCGCCCGCTGAGGACCCAGCACTCCAGGCCGGGCCCTACGGCGCGCTCGAAGTACTCGTCCACGATCCCGGCCAGAGCCGCTGAGCGCAGGGGCGCCTCGGCAACCACGTCGCCGCTTGTCCCGGGCACGCCCTCGAGCGACTTGAGGAGCACGAGGCGACGCGCGGAGAGCCTCGCGGCCACCCACGCGGCGATGCTGTCCGAGGTGACGTGCCAGCCGTGAGGGAGCGGATCCACCGCCCGCAGCCAACGGAAGGGAGAGAGCACGGGAAGGAGTCCCTCCGCCAGGACCTTTGCGACCTCATCGGGGCCCGTGACGAGACGCGCCGCCGGCTGCAGGCCAGCGAGCAAATACGCGTGCTGGTCCATGGCCAGGATGGCCATCCAATGGGCAGCGCTCGCGCCCGGGTCGTGGAGCGAGCAGGCGCCGCGTACGGCGTCGGCGAAAGGTCCGCCGCCCGGTACCACGACGAGGCGATGCGTCCTCGCCAGCTCGGCCAGGGCCGTCAGGAGGGACGGCAGGCTCCCGCTCTCGAGCAGGCTGCCCCCCACCTTCACGACCACGTCCGTCGTCATCGCCCCCCCCACCCTATCCCTCCCCACGTAGGGGGAGGGAAACGCTGTGGGCAGAACGGCTCCGCATCATGCCTCGGCCATCCCCGCCAGCAGGTACGCCACCGCGGCTGCGGGCGCGGCCCGCGCCGCAGCCGATCCGAGGTCTTCGGCCATGTCGCGGGTCGCGAGGCCGACCTCCTCCGCGGCGGCCCGCGCCAGGAAGGTCCCCTGTCCGGCAAGAACCGCCACGCGGGGACAGGCCGAGCCCAGGCGCCGCATCACCTGCCGAACACCGCCCGCGATCTGCCGCACCTGGGCCCGCGCCACGTGCTCCGCGATCGCGGTGATGTCGCCTGGCCCGAGCATCTCCAGATCGGCGCAGACTACCCGCGCCAGCCGAGCGCCGGCCTCAGAGCGGCCCCGGCCCCGGCCGTCCGGCGTCTCGCAGGTGTAGTCGCCCTCCTCGATCCGTCCCCGCCAGAGGTGGACGTCGGCGACGACGGCGAAGTGCTCGGCGGCCACGCGGCACCGGCGGCCCCGTAAGGGCACCGAGCGCACGATGGCGCATACCGGCGTACGCAGCGCCCCCGTATAGACGAGCTCTCCGGTGCGAAGCCGGGCCGGGTCCGTCCGCCCCCGGGCAGCCACGCGGCCCGCGACGATCGGGATCACGTCGGTGGTCGTGCTGCCCACGTCCAGGAAGAGCGCGTCGGGAAACGTGCGCGCCACGAGGGTCGCGCTCGCCATCCAGTTGGCGGCCGCAACCTTGTGCGGTCGTCGCCGCGCCGCCGCCGCCGATCGGAATCGTCCGTCGACCCCGTAGACCCAGGGCTGGACGTCGGGGAACGCCGTCCGGAAGGCGTCGAGCACGAAGACGACACCTTCCCGCTTGGTGGCGAAGCAGTCGGCCAGCTCGGCGGTCATGGTGACCGCCATGGTGTGCGCGCCTCCTAGCTGGTCGGCCGCCTCCGCCAGCACCACCGGTAGGCGGTGGGGTTCGCGCCAGAGGCTGAAGGGGCGCTCGAACACCTTGGGCTCGGACTGGCCGTCTTCCCCGATGCGAGCGGCCTTGACGTTGGCCCCCCCGACGTCCCAGCCGAGGATCGGGCCCTTCATGAATGCATGGGCACGGAGGAATGCGGGTCCGCGGAGACGATCCGGCCCGCTGCCGTGTAGCGGACATGCCGCCGGGCGGGCGGGGGCGCGGGGAGGACGCCGGTACAGGCGGCGAGCGCCAGGGCGGCGACGCTTCCCTCGAGCGCCGCACGCACGCCCAGGTAGGAGGTCGTGAGCCGAGGGTTCACCTCGATGACGACGGCTTCCGAATCCGTGAGCACCACGTCGACGCCGACGTAGCCACGGAGCCCCGGTAGGGCCCGACACGCACGCAACGCCGCCTCAACTGCCCGCCCCGCTAGAGGATGATCGAGCGGCGTCGTCCCCCCCCGATAGGCGAAGGGTCGCGAGGCGCGGACCCATTGGGCGTTCACCGTCAGCGCCACGGCGCGCCCGCCGTCGGCCAGGAGCGAGACACTCGCGGCCACGCCGGGCACGTAACGCTGAAGCAGCAGTGGTCCCCTTCCATTGGCCCGGCCAGCCATGTCCACGGCCCGGCGCAGCTCACGCGCGTCGCGGGCGAGGCACACCCCGTGGCAACCGGCTCCCCGCGTGGGCTTGACGACGACCGGATAGCCGACCCCACGCGCGGCCATCCCCCAGTCCGCGCCCGCGGAGAGGACGCGCGTCTTCGGGTGGGGCACGCCGTGGCGGGCCAGGCGGCGCGGGAGGCCCGCCTTGTCGGACGCCCGGCGGATCGCCGCCGCGCCGGGACCCAGGAGCATCGTCCCCATCTGCTCCACCCTCGCCGCCAGGCGCTCCAGGCAGCCCCCCGTCTCCGGCGCCACCAGCCAGACGGCGTCGGCCGACGCGATGAGGGAGTCGAGAAGCGCGGCGTTTCCGGATGGCAGCGTCACGACCTCGACGCCCGGTGGCGCTTCCAGGGCGAAACGGGGGTCCACGGTGGTCACGATCCGATGCCCGCGGATCGCCGCGAGGTCCGCGACCAGCGCGGTCAGCATGGCCGCACCCTCGCGGGCGAGCGAGGCGGGAACCGGCCGCCCCGCGAGCCCACCCCCGCTCACGAACTCGTGCACCAGGATCCGCATCGAACGACTCGCGGTCGGAGCGCTCAATCCCGCATGCGTTCCCGGCACCACGCGGACTGGCCGAACGACTCCTCCACCTCCACCGCCAGCGCGCTCAGCCTTCCGGCCCCTGCGCTCTGAAGCTCTTCCTTGACCCGTCCGGCCAGATAGCGGGCCAGCATCTCCGCGGTGGTGTTGGGGACCGGGAGGAGGACGACGTCGCTCCGCGGGAACACGTAGCGCCGCTCCTTGTAGAGGACCTGGATGCCGTCCCCCTCCTCCGTGACCTTCAGCGAGGAGTTGTCGCGCGGCAGCAGCATCCGATGATCCAGCTCGTCGACCAGGCGCCGCATCAGACGCTTCAAGCTCACGAAATCCCAGACGTAGGAATCCTCGTCCAGATCCCCTTCAACCTCGACCCGCGCCCGGTAGTTGTGGCCGTGGAGCGTCTCGCACTTGCCGGTGTAGGTGATGAAGTGCCCGGCGGCGAAGACCAGATAGTCCTTCTCGACGCTGACCTTATACTCCGCCATCGAGCGCTCCCTCAAAGCTCCTCGCAGAGCACCACGAAGAGCGCGGCCGCCACGAGGTCCGCGGTGGTGCCCGGATTGAGCCCCTTGGCGTCCCCCCGCAGCTCGGAATCGAACGCATCCGTGGCCCGCGCGCGCTCGGGACTCCCCGGCTCGCCCGCACCCAGAACCTCCCTGGCGCGCTCGCTCACGGCACGCGCGGCCCCCTGTCCTCGCTTGCGCGCGATCAGCGTGTCCGGAACCTCGGCAAGAACGCGAAGGTAGCTCTCGAGCGCCGCGGCCGGCCAGCCGAGGCCGCACGCACGTACCCTCCGCAGAGCGGGGACGGCCAAGCCGAACGTCACATCATAGTCCGTCACGTACTCCCGCGCGATGGTGTCGCGCTCGGCGGCGAGGGCCATCGCCTGGCGGAGGGTGACGGTTGGCTCCTCGCGGACGTCCTGCGCCTCCACTTGCCCCAGCCCGCCGGGGTCGGCCAGGCGGATCGCGGAATAGACGGCCTGGGCATCGGCCACGGTCAGGGTTGCCAGCACGCGGGACAGGCGGCTGCGAAGAGGCGCTGCTTCCCCAGCGGCGGCGCGCGCGAGCGGCGCGAGGAGGAGGATGATCCCGAGGTTGGTGTTGACGGCCACCCACCGACGCGTGTCCTGGACGGCCCTCACAACCGTCTCCCCCACTCCGGCTACGCCCGAAGCGCCCAAGGCGGCCCCGACGACCACCGCGCTCAACAGGAAATCCTCGAAGGTCGTGTCGCCGAAGTCGTGGTAACGCGACACGTTTCCCGGCTTGGGGGCGGCGACCTCGAGCAAGCAGGCCGCCTGCGCGCAGAGAGCGATCTCGGGTCGCGAAAGGGCTCGGCTCAACCGCGGCTTCGGACAGGATCCTCGCCGCGCCCGCCGGGGATCCCGTCGACTTCGAGCCCAACCGTCGTCCGTCTCACGAGATGAGCGACTGCCGCAGGACCGCGGCGTTCACGCTGCCCGCCTCGAATGTGCGCCCGCTCTTGACGCTCGTCAGGGACACCTGGGCCGGGCTGAACAAGTGGGGATCGACCTTGTAGAAGTCCCCGCCATACCGCTGGAAGATATCGTAGAACGGTGTCCCGTAGTCCGGGGATGCGGAAGAAGGGACGCGGGGGGCAAGGGCCTGCAGCTCCTCGTCATCCCCCCGGACCGTGAGATGGACTATCCCGCCGTAGAGCACGCAGTCGTTCGTACGGCCGATGGCCCTCATGTCGCTCTTCGCGATGGGGGCGAGCGGCGCCGTCCCGAAGGCGGTGAGGACGTTTCGCACGTCGAAGCCCAGCTCCGCCATCTTGTGGAGGCGTCCGGGGCCTTCCGCGCCTCCAGCACCAGCACCCCCCGGCCCAAAGGCGGCTCGGCGTAGCCGAGCCGATCGAACAGGTCGTGCTCCACCCGTGCAATGGCCCGCAGCGGCCCCGAGCCCATGGCGAAATAACCCTCGGGCTTGATGGCCCAGCCGGCATACTGCGAGCCCAGGCAGGCGATGGCCGGATGGTCGGTCCAGACATGCACGCCGGGCAGCCGAAGGCCGTCGAACCCGACCGACGTGAAGGTAACCCGCCCCGCTCCGCCCAGGCAGATCTCGGCCAGAAGGCGCCCCGCCTCGAGCCCGCCCGGCGCCTCGATGCCGCAGTCGATGAGGCGCGCCCCGTTTTCGAGCGTCGAGCCCACGACCCCCAGGACCGCGGCATCGGTCACCACGGCATCGGCGATCGCCGCCGCACGTTCGTTCAGCCTCAGCGAGCTGCCCTCCACTCGGTTTCGGTCGCGACGCACCATGATGGATCGCGAGGGGAACTAATGGCGGCGCCGCGCGCCGCGAAAGAGCCTAGGCACGCGGTTTCCATACGAGAATCTCCCCCTTCCCTGGAACCGCCGCGTCTCCTGTATAGCGCTGATAGGCCCCGTCCTGCTCTTCATAGGGGATGCCGAACCCCAGCCTCGACAGGTGCCTTGCATACAGACGCAGGAAAGTGGGATTGTACGCGCAAGAATACGAGAACGTCGGCAACAGTCGAATCGGCGTCAACGAGATGATGGTGCCGCGGGAGATCCAGGCGCCGGTCCGAAGCTCCGCCCCACTGCACAAGAGAATGGTTCCGCCCTTCATCTCCAGGCCGGCGAAGTCTCTTGCCTGGCCGCCCACCGCGATGATCCCTCGTCTCATCCGCATTCCGACTTCGAGGCCCGCCGAGCCCTCGATGAGGATCGTCCCTCCCGTCATCCCGGAGAGACTTCCGCGGTAGGCCGCCCTCCCGCGGACCCGGATGTGTCCACCGGACATCTCGGCGCCGAGCCAGTCCGTGACGTCACCGGACACCTCTATGGCTCCGCCCTTCATGTAGGCCCCCAGGTGCATGCCGGCGTTGCCGATGATCGTGAGGCGGCCACGAGTCATGCCGCGGCCCATCCACTTGATCCTTCTCGCGTCGCCTCGGATCTCCAGCTCGTCGCCGCCCGCCCCTTCGACCTCGAAAAACTCGTCCACGCGGTGCGGTCGCTTTCCCAGGTAGACGGGAAGGGCCCGGACCGCGTCGAGCGCCAGCGCCGCCGTCACGTCCGGCGAGAGTTTCTCCGCTTCGAGGGGGACCGGGGGCGGCTCCTTGAGGGTCAGGGTCGGCATTCTCGTATGTCCGGTTGCGCGAGGCGTTCGATCGCCACGGGATAGTTGGCAAAGGACATCGTGTAGACCTTCTCGAACAACGGACGCAGGTACTCTTCGATCTGTTCATCGAACGTGGGATGGACGATGAACTCCCGGCCCTGCGTGACCGCGCGGATCTGTCCCTCCTCGACCACGACCACGCCGCCCTTGATGACGTAGCGCGGATGCTCGAACATGAGGCCGCTGGCCGGGTTCTCGTCATAAATGGCGATGTCGGCATCGGCGCCCACACCCAGGTGCCCTTTCTGCGACAGGCCGAGGGCGCGCGCCGGGCCCGCGGAGGTGATGATAGCGATCTCGGACAACGTGTACTGCCGGTCGAGGTCCGCAAGCACGATTCGCTTCTGCGCCTTGGCCGGCAACCTTTTCAGGCACTCCCGCCGGTAGTCCGCATCCCTCAGGAGACGGATCAGCTCCGGGTACCGCCAGAAGCACCCTCCATTGGGATGGTCCGTGGTCAGGAAGACCCGCCAGGGGTCGTCGATGAGCAGCAGCAGCTCCAGTCCCACGGCCCACTGCACGGCGTTGACCAGGCTGCGCTCCTTGTACGTGTAGGACACGATGCCACACCCGGTTTCATTCTCGACGTCCACGTTGCTCCATTTGTGCCCGGTGAGCTCATAGAGCACGTGCTCCCACGGACCGTCGGCGGTAACCGTCATGGCGTCGCCGAACAGGATCGCCCCGGCGTCGGCGGTGAGGTTCGTATGGGTGTTGAAGTACTCGGCGACCGTCGCCGCCTCGGAGCGCAGCGTGCCCCAGCCGTCTCCGCCGTAGGCGTGGAACTGGAGATGCGCCATGTGCGCCCGGCGTCCCTCCAGGACCCTCATCGTCTCGAGGGTGGTGCTCACGTTGCCCGGGATGCCCAGGTTGTTGCAGTGGAGATGGAGCGGATGCGGCAACCCCAGGTCATCGATGATTCCCGCGAGGCTGGAAATGATCTGCGCCGGCGTCACCCGGCGGTAGCCGTCCACCGGCTCGGAGAGCTTGCTCGCGTTCTTCCCGAACTTCCAGGCGACGATCCCTCCGGGGTTGACCGCCTTCACCCCGTAGGCCTTGGCGGCCCAGATGAGCCAGGCCACGACATGCTTTGCGCGTTCGACCTCGCCCGCCTCCAGGAGGTCCAGCACGATCTCGTTGTTGGCCATCACCACCAGGGAAGCCTTGTCCAGGATGGGTATGTCGTGCAGCTCCTCGTGGGTGTGCCTGGCCGACAGGATCGGGACGGCGGCCTCGTTCACGGTCGTCCAGCCCATGCCGGCGTACAGGTACCCGGTCGCGAAGGTGGTGGGAGTGATGCCGCCGAGACCGGCGCGAAGCTCCGGCGTATGGACGAACGGACTGGCCCGCCGGTAATTCTCCGGGGTGATGCCCCGGGCGAAGTTCATCGCCGCGCCGGCGACGTGGGTGTGGACGTCGACCCCGCCGGGAAAGACGACCATGCCGCTGGCGTCGAGCGAGCGGCCGCCCGCGGCCTGGGGGACGATCCGGCCATCCGCGATGCAGATGTCCTGGACGACGCCGAGGATCCCGTTCGCCGGATCGTGGACCTTCCCGCCCGTTATCCGCAGCATGGGGTCTCCGTTCTGAGCCGGCCGGCGAGGACCTCTTGTCCGGCCTGCTCTAGGCGATCGCCATCCTTGCGTTCGGAGCAGGAGACCATACGGGCTTTGCCGCCACCGCTTGGCGGATGCGTCGGAGGACTTCCTCGTCGGTCGGATACGGCGATTTGAGGGCCGGCCGAAGCGGCAGGGGTACCTCGTCCATGCGATAGACGGTCCCGGGCGCGCTGATCCCCGTGGCCGCGGTGGTGATGTGCACGCGGGCCAGGCGGCTCGTGTGAGTCACCTTGGGATCCAGCACGATGGTCGGGACGCGTGCGAGGTGGTCGATGCCCGGCTGGGGCATCGTCGCCCCCGGATCAGCGCCCAGGATGAGCGCGGCGTCGTTGTCCCCCCGGACCAGCAGGTCCACGGTCGAGAACTCTCCCGGATTGAACCGCGGGTAGCCGCGGGCCATGCTGACCCCGAACGGAAACCCCGTCGTCCACCGCAGGACCATGTCCGACCCGGTCACGTTGCCATGCCCGCGCATCGGCATGCACACGAACTTGGTGAAGGCGTTCAGCTCCGCGGCAAGCCTCAGGATCGCCGCGGAGTTCATGTGCTTCCCGCGGGTCATCGAGACGCCCATCCCGAAGAAGATCACGCCGAACCGGGCACCCTTCATCCGGTCGACCAGATTCTGGCATTGCTCGACCGTGAGTCCGGTTTCTGCCACGCTCGCTTCGTCCACTGGTTGCTTCTTGAGGAGAGCGCGAAGGGTGGTCAGGATCTCGAAGTCCTTGCCCGGCCGTATCTGGAGGAACAGGTCCGCCGCTTTTGCGCTGGGGGTTTCCCGAATGTCCACCAGGACCATGGTTCGGCCCTTGCGCCCTTCGGGCACGAACCTGCCCTTCTGGGTCAGGGTGTACTTGGTGAAATGCCGCGGGTGGCATTCCGCCGGATTGCCCCCCCAGTAGACGATGAAGTCCGCTCGGTTCTTGACTTCACCCAACGTGCAGGTGACCTTGCCACCCAACTGGGCGGCTATCTCAGTGGGGCCGTGTCAAAGCGAAGTGTGGCTGTCGACCACACCCCCGATCAGCTCGGTCAGGGCCACGGCCTCTCGCTGGGCCTCGCACGTGATGTTGCTGAGGCCATAGACCAAAGGCATGTTGGCCTCGTACAGGAAGTCAGCCGCTGCTTCGACGGCAGCGTCGACCGTGGCGGGCTTCCCGTCGATCAGCGCATCGGGAAACAGGCGTTCCGCGGTGTGGTTCTTGAACCAGGCATCCCCGAGGCTGCAAGCGTTCGCGGCTTTGACGATTCGATCGCCTTCGGCGTGCAGCTCGATGTCGTCACAGACGCAGCCGCAGAACGTGCAGGTGGCGTTCTTCACGATGTTGAGGCTCATCACTCTTCCCCTTCACTCGGTCTTGGTCCTCCCGAACCGGGAGGAACGACGAACGTTCAGCCAAGCTCCCGGCCGCGGAAGCTCCCCCGGATGCGGCGCGGCATGTACCGCCCGGCCGCGACCATCTCCCAGGCCAGGGGATTCTGTTCCGGACCTCCCTCAAGACTTCGAGGGACCGGGAACTCTTCGGGTTGTCCGTGAGTTTTGGAAGGGCCCATGCTGCCGTCCACCGATAAGAGGCGCCTCATGAAGTCACCGGAGCCTCTGGTGTCTCCGACGGTATCGCCTCGACCTCGACCTCCCAGCCCTTGGAGGTGGGCATCCCGGTTCCGTCGGTGGACTGGCCCATGAGATGGCAGGTCGGCGGTCCATAGGGGACGAAGATCATGCCCTGGGGGACCTTCCCTTCCACGCATTTGAAGGTGGCCTCGCCGTTGTCGGACCGAACCCGAACGGTGCTGCCGGACAGGACCCCGATCGCCTTCATGTCCTCGGGATGCATGTTCAGGGTACTCACGATGGCCTGATACGCGGCGTGATCCTTGCCGGCGTTGATCTGCTGGCCCTGCTTGGTCGTGCGGCCCGCGTTCATGAGGAAGCGCTTGCGTTCCATCGGACACCCTTGGGGAGCCGCACCCTGCCCGGCGGCAGTTTAGCACGGCCGGCGTTCGCTCGGTCAATGCCGTCGCGCCAGTGCTTCGACGTGCTCGACGATGGCGGCCGCCACATCCACGTCCGTGACGGACTGCAGGCCTTGCCAGCCCGGGATGCTGTTGACCTCCAGGACGAACACGCGACCGTCGGGCAGGGGTAGGAGGTCCACGCCCGCGTACTCGGCCGCGACGGCTCGTGCGGCGCGCACGCTCAGGTCATGCCACTCGGGAGGAAGAGATGCTCTCTCGACACGAGCTCCCTGGGCCACGTTCGTGCGCCACCCCTCGGCGCACCGCCAAGCGGCCGCCACGACGCGGTCTCCGACGACGAAGGCCCGGACGTCGCGGCCTTCATGAGGCATGGCCTCCTGCAGGTAGTAGACGGCGCGCTCCAGATCCAGGGCGCGGAAGACGCGATACGCGATCTCTTCGTCGCTGACCCGGACCATGCCGGACCCGCCCGAGCCGAACAGGGGCTTGACGATCACGTCGCGCAATGCCCGGAAGGCCGTCATCGCGTCGTCCATGCGCTCGGCGACGACGGTCCTGGGCGTGGGCAGCCCCGCCGCCTCGAGGAGCGCCGAGGTGTAGAACTTGTCCACCGTGCGCTCGATCGCCGTGGCCGGATTCATCACCGGGATGCCGAGGCGCTCGAGCCAGTGCAGGGCGTCAACGCGGAAGATGACCTGCTCGAGGGAGCCCTTGGGGATGGTCCGCGGGAGCACGGCGTCGACGTCCTGCAGGGCGACACCTCCCGCATCGAGACACGGACGGTCCCCGATGCGGGCCACGAGAGCAGAGACACGGAGACCGTGCGCCTGATGCCCTCGGGCCCCGAAAGCCCGTTCCAGCTGGGCGAAGTGCCAGCCCTGTCCGCCGCCGAGGATCGCGACCTGCATGCGGGGTCAGGCCGGAAGGGACGGCTTCACGGGGCGGCCTCGAGGAGCGCGTGCAGGCGGAAGTGGTGCTTGCCGAGCTTGCCGCCGTAGTTCCCGGCCGAGATCTCGAGGACGCCGGGACGGCACGCGGCCTCGATGCCGACGCGCAGGGCCTCCTCGATCGCGGCACGGTCGAGGCCGTCCACGACGATCTCGAGGACCGAGTTCACGCCCTCCCGCAGCGCGCTCTTCACGCCCTTCCGCCCGCGGAGCGTCGGGCAGTACGCGTCGTTGGTGGACGCGGTCATGTGCTTGTAGCGCTTCGCGCCCACCTTGCTGCCGCTGCGCACGATCCCACCGGGGAAGGGAAGGACGACGACACGCCGCCGACGACGACCCGCTCGCCCGCCTGGGGCAGACCGTCGAAGCAGGCCGTGGTCGGGCAGGTGAGAACCGTTTGCCCCACCCTTTCGACCAGCCGCTTGCCGAGCCCGTCGGCGTCGAACGCGAAGAGGGGCACGCTCACCCCCGGGCGCCCGTCGGGCGTCTCCTCTGGGGCCAGCTCGGCCTCGATGCCGGCCTCGACTTTGCAGCCGATGACCGAGGTGGCGAACCCGGTCATGGCTCGGGCGGCCGTCAGCGCCCAGGCCGGGGAGCGCGCGGTGATGACGACGCGCGCCGCGAACATGTCGAAGGCCTCGGCGAAGGTGTCGTCGATCCGCACCCCGCGCCGCTCCATCTCGGCCCTAGCCGCTGCGGTCGTCATCCGCCGCTCCTCCCGTTTCCTCCTCGAGCTCCTGCTCCAGAGCCGAGGCCGCGGCCACGAGCCGGGCGTAGCACGTCACGCTGTCGGCGCCGCGCGCGAACACCGTACAGACAGGGTGGCCCCGCGGGATGCGTTCGCCGGGGAAGGGCACGTCGCGCACGTCATCGCGGAGCAGCCAGCGCCCGCTGTCGCCGACAATCACGTCCCGTCGGGCGTACAGGATGGCCTTGCCGAGCACTTCCGGCATCGGGGCCGCGCCTTCGGAGGGGAGAGCGCCACCGCATGCGGCCACGTGGGCCTCGAAGACGCTGAGCCTGCCGCTTCTCTCGATGAGCTCCATGGACGCCGCGTAACGCGGGTTGATCTCCAGTACCTACGGCTCCCCTTCTCGCAGCACGAAGTCGATCCCGTTGAGGCCGACGAGACCGAAGGCTTCGGTCACGGCGCCCGCGATCGCACTCATCCGATCGAGCAAAGCACGGTCGGCGGAGAAGGGATAGAC
>WNGM01007430.1_pt1 | contig 19630 bp, 13 predicted proteins | sample 5400571 | NCBI WGS metagenome assembly WNGM01 (sample SAMN13153378, study PRJNA577476) | soil metagenome | isolation source: 100 cm soil or saprolite under Garry oak tree replicate 2 | place: USA:California | collected 2016-06-15 | reverse complement strand
TCGCCTTAAGGCGATCCTGCTCAAATGACTCGTTAGAGAACGAGAGAAGGCCTTTGCTATAAAGATATTCGTTGATATCGAAGTATGTATCATGTCCACAAAAGCCATGGTCGGAGACCACAAACAGACTATCTTCCGCTCCGAGCAGAGCTAAAATCTGTCCCAAGGCGTCATCGAGCATACGAAAATACGCATTGGTGCGAGGATGAAGGGAACTCACTTCTTCCCAGAATGGATGCTGTAAACGGTCTGCGCCGATAAACGCAAGATAACAGAAATCCCAGGGCTTCTCTTTGAGCATGTACATGATAAGCTTGACGCGCTCTTCTGTCATACTCAAGACTGCATTGGTCAGCGGCCCAACTTTGCCTGCTACATTCAACCGCTCGCGGAAGGCAACCTCCAGGTCGATTTGATAGGTGGGTACGATCTGGAAAACTTCATCCTTGAATGAGGCCGGGTAGGTAAAATCAACATTGGCGCTCGGCGTCGTATAGCCGCTGACCATTATGCCGTTGACGGCTTCCGGTGGATAGGTCGTGGGCACATTAATGACCAGCACCTGCTTGCCATACTCGCTCAGTATGTTCCAAATTGCCTTTCCCCCCTTGCGGCGTGTAAGAACGTGAGCTTTGCGGTCTGCTCCCTGACCTTGGTCATCGTACGCCCAGAAGTCGTAGACGCCGTGACCGGAAGGTTTTAAGCCTGTCGAGAGTGACATCCAGGCAGGAGGAGTCAGCGGTGGATATTGCGATTTGAGTATGGCTTCACAGCCTTCTATGCTCAACTTGCGAAAGTTTGGCAGTTCTCCTTGTTTGATCAACGGATATAAAACGCGAAAAGCGAGTCCATCGACACCGAATATGACTGTACGCATACTATGCCTCTTTCACTTTCTTTTTATGTTTATTACCCCCCAGGAACTTTTTACGCAGTGCTTGCTTTACAATTTCGTCTTCTGGGCTACCCTTAAACTGTCTAATCAATGCAATATAACTTGCGAGAAAAACGGGTATCAGCAACAATTGAATAGATAAAATGGAATGGCCAATATGAGCAGTTGTATAGATGTGACTCACTCTTAATAGATACAATAGGGCGACAACCAGTGCTGCGCTAATAACGCCTGCACCTACTGGCTTGAGCACATCCCAGCGATACGGATGCATCTTGAGTATGACGCGTACCTGGAGCACACGCATGAAATTGAGCACGCATATAGCCAGGCCAGTGCTAATGGCTGTGCCCATTGCGCCGTAGCGCGGGGTGAGCAGAATACCAAAGACAATGTTGACCACCACTGCCACCAGCGAGTTGAGGAATGAGAGGCGCTGATAGCCCGTCATCAGTAGCATGTAGCCAACGGCGCCCGTTCCAGCATTGATCATACTCCCTACAGAGAATGCCACGAGAAGCGGCCAGGCAGCAACAAAGCCCGGACCCGGCAAGGCAAGTAAGTATGGAGCGAAAAGAACCATCATCAGAAATATCGGCAGACTAAACATTACTGACCACCTGGTCATAAGCTTAAACATAGATTCCAACTTTTGCAGTTCTCCCTTGCTATGGAGTTCTGCAATCGTGGGCGCGAAGACGTTGTTGATAGAAAGTAGGGGCATGGCAATAAAATTGCCCAACCTTATAGCTGCACCGTACTGGCCAATGGCTACTTCAGTAACGCCAAAGGCCGCGAGCAAGATAGTATCAATTGAGTCCAGTACCGTATCAATGATGGTCGTCAAAAAGTTGAATGAAGCGAAAGTGAGCCACTCGCGTACTTCATAATGTTCAGGTTCAGATGTAGCAACGCGCTCGACCTGCCGGAAAAGAAAATACAAGTTAAGTACGGTGTTGAACATCGTACTGATGAAGAGCGCTACAGCAACCGCGGTTATGCCATCTTTCGTACGGTAGAAGATAAGCACCAGCGCCAGCAGGACAATCTGCAATGAGGGCTGGAGAATGCCCGTGGTGAGCACGCGCCACTTGAAGGCCTTGAATCCCCGCAAACCCGCAAACCACATCACCTGCATGGTCATGAGAGGGATCAACGGCGCCATGAGCTGCAAGAGTGCAATCGCACGGTTGAGCAGGTCTTTATCGGCAACATTATGCTGCTTTAAAGTGATCCAATGCGTAACGAGGGCGGGTGTGAAAAACAGTAAAAGTAATGCACCTGCGATACCGGCCAGTCCTGCCAGGGTCGTGCAAAAAATCAACAACCCGCGCAGAGATTTCGGCTGCTGCTTGCCGCGATAGATGGCGACATAGCGAACCATGGCATCATCTAAACCCAGGTTGAAGGTAGCAGCAATCAGATTGACCAGGGATAGGCTCAGAGTATAGAGCCCATAACCTCCAGGCCCGAAACCGTATTGGATGAGAAAAGCGCTGACATATTTAAGTATACTACCAATAATACTCCCCAGCCCCATGAGGCTTGCTGCACCGGCGGCACCGGAAACTTCCGACTTCATTTCAGGTTGTGGCTTGCCTTGCTGTGCCGAAATACCTGTAAGTACCATCATGGGTAGAGTCTTAAGTTTCTCAAATTCAGGGTCATCAGGGGTTCTGAGGACTTGAGTTGTTTCAAGATCTGGGGTAAGTAGCGCCCGGGTCTCAAGTAGTGACATATCATCTTCTGATCCTGAGGCCGGAAGGCGCATGGTCTCTACCTGCTCTTCCTGTCCCAGTTTAGTCACAAGCAGCCTGGAGTTATTTCCTGGTCGCTCCTGGATTTCCGGCAAGAGCTGTCGTGCTTTGTTTTGTTGTCCTTGCGCAAATTGCCGTGATTGTTGTAACTTTTTTTGTCCTTCTTGTGGCCTTCAGTTGTTTTCTCCACGCGAGGCCGAAAACTCAACCGCCGCAGACGTCGCTGCGCGGAATCTTGAGAGGAACGTACCTGAGAGGAACGTACAAGTTGGTTGCTCATGCTACTGCCTTCAAAAGCAAAAGGGGGGAAAATTTCCCTGTTAGACTAGACGTAGCCGAGATCGCGTAAATGGCCAATAATAAGCTCTTCATCTTCCTCAGAAAGCTCCTGGTTATTCATAGAGGAGCGAATAGGATGCTCTTCCAGGTAATCGGATGAGAACAGTGTACCTATGGCTAAACTTTCCATATCAACGTATTCCACCCCAAGAGCATGCAGCAGTGTTGGAGCAACAGCCGTTAGTGGAGCATGCTCATACTCTGTTACCCGCACAGCCAATGATGGGGCGCAAGCGATGAGGAAACCGGTTACCATGGCAGGATTGACGCCTGCCACGACCGTCTCACCAATAGCAGGCGTAGTAAACGTTGCCTCATCAAATTCTATGCGCCTGCTACGGGGTGAAGGTGCATAGCCTGGCTTAAATAGCACGACGAGGTCTGGTGCACAGAAAAGATAATCGCCAGAGTAGAGTTCTTCTTTGCGATAAACGCGCTCGATAACAGTCTCTCCATTCTCAGGATTGCGTAACTTATTTGGCAGTGCTTTTATGAGCGTGTCACGTACTTCTTCATACTCATCCTGTGGGTGTACCGCTCCCTGAGCATCTCGTCCAAGCAGGTTCACCAGGAGTTGGCCATTTCCGGCGAAGTAGGCCAGCGAGTTTGACCAGTTGACCTGACCGTTCTGCTCATCACGCTCTATAACTCCCATTTCAGCCAGGAAGTTATTAATGTTGACAAAGCGCTCTACAGCCGCAGGCTGCGTATCTGAGAGTAGGGCCAGCAAGCCGGTCTCTCCCACCCATTCCCTGGCAAGCTGCAAAGCCTGGATAATTGTAGATGCGTCAGTATCCTTCGGATCAGTGGAGATAGCACACTTCACGATCAAGCAAGATGGGGAGGCAGAAACGGACTGCATCAAATCCCGTAAGTGGGTGACGAGCGACGGGAGCTTCGTTTCCTCATACGCTACTGTCCAACCGGTTGTACGCAGTAGATCGGGCAACAATTTCGGACTGCTTCCACGCCCAGTGACTTCTTCCGTAACAGCATAGTTACGGGAGACGAGTGTGTCAAAAAATCCAAAGGAGGCGGGTGATTTACCACTCAAGACCTGATAGTGTTGAGCCTGGAGACCGGTAATAGGTGATGGGTCAAGTTCGACCATCGCACCAGCATCTAGAAGCTTTTCCACCTCAGGAAGTGTACGGATATCTGCTAACCGTGCCCCGCTTAACCACACTACGGCTGCCTTTTGCATAGTTGCATCCGTCTTACTCATTTGTTCACTCCTTCCATCTGATAAGCGCGTGGCCTGGTTCCAGCGGCTTCCGCTTTTCTACAGGACTTGCGCCACTTTTGATCCTTGTACATGATGAGCCCCCAGATGATCCAGCTTGTTACCACCTGTGGCATCTCGGTAAAAATGCTGATCTGGCGAGGTGGGATGAAGAAACCGCCAGCAAAGCAATCGGAAAACATCGACCCTATTGTCAGGCCAATAGCAGCTAGTGCCAGCAAGCGGTCCACGTGTCTCTCCGATCGCCCATCGTCCGAGAAAGCCGCCCAGATCCTATTTAGTAGCCGATTCTTTACTACTCTTCCTGGTGGATAGTTCTGCCTCTGCTTCTTTGCTTTACTTTGCTCGGGTAGATCAACTAAATCCAAGCCAATCAAGCCCATAAATTTGAGGAAGACATTTGCCCTACTGCGCTTCCTCGCTATATGGGCGCGGCGGTAGAGGAGAGCAGCGAGCACAATGATGACAATGGGGAAGGCCAGGAAGAGGAGCAAGCCCAGGGGGCCTTCTTCTCCCAGAATTTGTAGATAGCCGTTGTGAGCTACACATAGGCCCGTAGCGTTACAGTTACGTAATGCCCGTGGTAAGTTGGTGAATACCTGGTCATAGACCCAGAAGTTGCCCGGGCCGACTCCGAGTATAGGTTGCTTGGACCATACTCGCAAAGCGTCTGCCCAGATAATGTAGCGCGAAGTATCAGCGGACTTGACCGTCTGCAACTTGGTATATTCTGCCTTTACGAGAGGCAGGAATGGAATGGCCAGTACAATGTAAAACGATACCAGCCGCCAGGAATAAATGATGGTCATCACGATCAGGGCGATAAATGCTTCCACCCACCAGCTATTCTCCAGCGTAAGAATAACCGTCGTTAGACTGAGCAGCGCAATTACAAGGTAAATAATGCGCTGGAGCCATGTCGTGGCGTAGAGAAAACGCGCATATGCCAGGATACAGGTCAGGGCAAGGAGCTGCGCTATAGCACGCAGACTCATCCAGGCAATGTGCGGCTCGGAGAAACGGAAGGTGTAAATGTCAGCGCCAATGCGCCGGAAATCATAGACGACAACCAGAGCGACAAAGATGCCCATCATTATGAATATACGCTGAATGTAAACAACATACCGTTCCTTCACAGAAACAATCATGGTTACTATGGTATAGACTATCAGAGGAAAGGTAAAGGAAATAATCCCAAGTATCTCATCATAGATGATGGGATTGTTATTTAACTTTTTCGGTACACCATGTGTCCAGGTAAACTGGATCATAACATTGGAAATAATGGCCAGGATGAACATCCCAAGCAGGGGCCAGATAGCGCGTAAAGGCGGCAAGGAAATCTTGTGCGTACGAAAAGCTGCCTGCACCAGCAATGTACAGAAGAGTACCGCGATCAAGATCTGAACTGGAAAGATTTCCGCTGATTTCACTGTAACCAGTTTGGGTGCTATGGCTGTTGTCCCGGCGGCGAGCAACAATAACGAAAAATCCACGCGCTTGATCAGTAAGAAAAAGACCGGTAACCCCATGAAGGCTGCAAAAAGCGGCAGCGGATATGTAGTGCCAAGAGTAGCAGCCAGGGTTATTGCGAGAGCCGAGCCCAGAATAATGAGAACAACAGGATACCACCAGCTAGCAAACGCACGCCAGCGCAGGATGCGCTGATGACGCTCCTGCTGCTGAAGCAGTTGACTGGCAATATCCGGCAGAAATGCTCCCCCTCCAGAAGAAGGGGGAAGCCCACCGTTAGAAAAGGTATCTGTGATCTGCATTGAACTTCACTTCTCTTTTCCAGAGTACTACACTACGACTGTGGCGGAGTCATATCCATCCGTCGCGGTGACGGGAAAGGAGACGGTGGATTGGGATTCGGCTGCATCAGCGGTAAGTCCATAGGTACAGGCCGGCCAGGTATAGAAGATGCTGCGTACTGGTTGGGCGTTGATGGACCCCCGGCAGAAGCGGCTTGTTCAGGTCGAACATCGTGCCCATTACTATTACTGGAGTATTTCTGGCCAGACAGCATACCCTCGTTTGCAGTATCCTCTGCGTAAACCGCAGCATAATACGGGTTGCGTTTTAGCTGTGGCAGCTGGTTCAGGATGACTCCAACAGGTGTATGCGTCAAGGACCTCAGTATCGCTTTGGCGTCCCACCCGCCAGGAGCCAGACACCGGGGATGTTGCTGCGCTGGACAGCGGCATCCAGATTTTCTCCACCTGTAGCCTTGAGCAAGCCGCTTAAACCGAAGCTGGCAGGGGTCGTACCAAAGGCGAGATGGGTCGTAGGTTGGCGCAAGTTGCCATCAATCACCAGGACCGAACGTCCACCACGAGAGGCAGCAGCAGCCAGGCCACTTGCAACGGTTGTTTTGCCTTCCACCGACTGGGCACTGGTAACCAGCAAGACTGCCCCCTGGGGAGCGCGCCAGGAACCAGGCAAAACGCCCGTAAGACGCAGGTTGACCCCAATATCTGCCAGTTGTTGTGCCGCCAGACCTGTCGAGGGGACCGAACCAGGCTGAATTTTACTATTTTTAGACAAAGTGCCCAGGTAACTCAGACCCAGTTTCTCTGGCACTTGATCATCTGCCCGGAGACGTTTATCCAGCAAGATCACAAGGAGCCAGATGAGAAGACCCACAACCAGGCCTAAACCAGCCGTAACAGCCAGGATCAGGCTAGACTTGGACGACGAGGTAACATCAGTAAGTTTTGCTGGCTGTACAACCTCAACATTTCCTTTTGCAGTAGCGGGCAGTTGGAGGAGTTGCGCCTGTACCGAATTCATAGATGCAATCACTGCAGTGCGATCAGCCGTCAGCAGAGCAATGTGTGGATCAGAGGAATTGCTGTATGAAAGGATTTGTTTTTCCAAATCCTGGCTTTGCGTTTTATACTGGTTGTAGAGATTCTGGAAGTTTGCACGAGCGGTATCCAACTGATCCTGGGCTACCTTCGTTTTATAAGCGACATACCCATTGGCAGCAGCGTTGACCAACAAAACCGCGTCAGCTGGTTTCCTGGCTGTTGCCGTTAAAAGAATAGAAGAAGTAGTGGCCGATGGGTTCATAGCAGTCACATCTACCAGAAGATCATCCGCAGTGAAACCGCGCGCCTGGAGGGCAGGGTTAGATTGATACACGAAATCCATGACCGAACGGGTAGGTATTTCAGCCGCATCATTCACTGACTGGCTCAGGGTATCTACACTGGATGTTGCTGTCCCCTGGGTATTCGTTCCAGTCCCAAAAGTGGGTGCGGAGTAAACAAGGAGTGTCGAGTTGACTGCGTAAGCAGCCGGTTGTGCTCTCGACAGTACAAAACCTCCTATAAGCCCGATCACCAAGCAGGCAGCAATGATCCAACTATGCTTCTTCATACTGGGATAATAACGTGACAAAGGATATCCCTCCTCCTAATATAAAAGAACTTTCACCTGATTTGGTCTCAATATACGTCTCTTAACTCTGCTAACAATATGTCTGTGAACAGGCCCGAAAAAGTCATGCCTTCATCCGAGCATTCATATAAGACTTTCGATACTGTACCATAGCGCCCATTACTGCTAACCAGGCCATGTCGTTGCATTCTGGTGATGATTACTAGCCCTGGGTTAAGGTTCCATAACCAACTTATCTCAACTAGAAAGGAACACTTTGGCCAGCACAACCTGATTACTGGTAACAATGTTATTTTGATTGGTGACATAGAAGGCCACCAGGCCTTCCTGTAGTCCCCTGGCCTCCAGGTGGTAGCTAACCGATGGGGCAAAGCTTACCGAACCGGTAGGGGCTGAGCCATGAATAGCATTTGTATCACCAACCAGCACATATGTATCGCTATAGATAGCAACGCGGCCAAGAATCGTCCCGCTGGATTGATAGCTACCACTCACTTTAATTGGGCTGGACACTGGTTGCGTTAGACCATTGGCAGGGCTGTTGAGCAGTGCAGTTCCATCGATGGAGGACACCTGTTTTACTTCAAAGATGTTGGTCACAACATTATCCAGGCGGAAGAGACTGGTGGTAAAACCGCCTCCACCAGGGCCAAAATTGGTCGTTTGAATGATATAAGTCTGAGTAGGTGAGCTATAGGTTAGAACAGTATTTTTTATCGTTGACGATGACCAATGAAAGACATCCTGGGCCATCTTATTGACCACGGCAAATGCAGAGTTTTGCCATACATTGTTACTTGCCGTGGGTGTAGCCGTAGTTTGAGCCAGTTGCGCATTAACATTGGCCTGGTCTTGTTCAGCCTGGTAGTGGGTCATGTCTGGATACATGCCTGGGAATAATACCTGCCCATAGGTTGAACCATTCCACTGGTATTCCTTGAAGAGGTTCGGCCCCAGGGGGTCATTGTTAGGATTTTCCGCGGTGATAATGGTATTGGTTGGGCTAATTTGCGCATCGCCGCCAATTAATCCCTGCACTCCAAACCGTTTTGCGGGAGTGCCAAACAGGTTATCATAGACATAGAAATCCACTTTGGCGTCGGGCGAGTAATAACGCACATTGACCAATGCTGTGAGAGCGCCATTTTCAAAAGTACCACAGGTAACCTTCTGTACCTTGTTGACCCCGGCCTTCGTCCCAACCAGATTATCCCAGTTGATCGAGAGTGTAGATGGGCAACCAACAGCCTGGAAATTGATTTTGGGGATTGACGGACCAGTTGTTGGTGAGACAACGGACGTAGGAGTATCGAGGTTGCCTGCATTCGGCTGAGGCGTCCCAGATTGGGCGGGACGTTGAAATGGGTTACTACAAGCACTTAGCAGCACAGCCATGCTGAACAGAAATATTACCACTCCCCAACGCAAAAATCGTGGCTGACGCGCTGCTCCTTTCCTTCGTCTTGACGATAGCAGAAGCAGAGATAGCACATTCATGACTTATCCCTCCACACATGGGTTACCGGTTTGGCGGTTACTCCAAAAAGGAAAATCTTACTCGTTTATTGCGGATGAACAATTTATAACTTTTCATGCACGCAACGACCAGTTGAGAAGAGACTCTTAGCCACTACTATCGGCTTCCCCTGGTCAAAGGAACAGGCAAGTAATGGCGGTTTTTGTTTTTCTTCCCCACTTGCACCTGACGACATAACGCCATCGCGGTAACATCCTTACCCATTAGTCCATAATCCCTGCCATGTTCATAGAGTGGTTGGCATTTCGCAACCGCAAGGTCAGAATATTAACCGGTCCATTACCATTTGCCCATTCACTTTATTGCGTATTCCGGCTATGCTACCCGCGTTATTATCATAGTTGCAGGATGGGGGGAACCCCGTCCGGGGAACAGGTAGCAAGGGGCTTCGCCCTTGCTGAGGGAACGGGAAGTATCCCCCGAAGCACTCCCTTTTTTCTGTCCTACACAAAAAATTCTCGGGAGCTTAATAAAAGACATGGCTACGATCGATAAAAATGTTTTTCAGAAAGCGTTTAGAGCAAGTACCAACCCACTACGGATGATGCCAGACTTCATCATCATCGGAACACAAAAAGGTGGAACTACTTCCCTCTATAGATACCTGATAGAACATCCTTGCATTGCACCCATCTATATCAAAGAGCCACACTTTTTTGATATCTATTTTTATAAAGGCCTTCAATGGTACCGGGCACACTTTCCTACAACTGTAGGAAAATACTATGCCAGGCACATCCAAAAGCACGATCTGATTACAGGAGAAGCAAGCCCCTATTATCTTTTTCATCCCCAGGCAGCCAGAAGAGTTGCTAAAACGTTGCCAAAGGCCAGGCTCATTGTCCTATTAAGAAATCCTATTGACCGCGCCTATTCACAGTACCAACACCAGACCAGGCAAGACGGAGTTGAGCCGCTAACATTCGAAGAGGCACTCGAATGTGAAGAGAAAAGATTGGCCGGAGAAGAGGAAAAATTGCTGAAAGACGAAAAGTATTTCAGCTTCAATCACCGGCATTACAGCTATCTGGCGAGAAGCAAATATATAGAACAGCTCCCGGCCTGGATGAGCATTTTCCCAAGAGAACAGTTTTTGATCCTCAGAAGCGAAGACCTCTATACTGATGCTAAGGCAATCGTCAAGCAAACTTTAGAGTTTCTGAACCTGCCCACAAGTGGATTAAGCACCGAGTACAAAGCGTTTAATGATGCCAGGTACGCCCAAATGGCACCGGCAACACGAGAACGCCTGGTCGAGTACTTCAAACCATATAATGCACGCTTGTACGAGTTTCTAGGTCACGACTTCGGGTGGGATAAATAAGATGACCACAATTGATAAACACGTTTTTGGAAAAGCTTTTCGAGCAAGCACCAATCCTCTACGGCTGATGCCAGATTTTATTATCATTGGGACCATGAGAGGTGGAACAACCTCTCTCTACAGCTATTTGACCGAGCATCCTAATATTGGCCCGGCGTATATGAAGGAAGTACACTTTTTCGATGTCTACTTTTCCAAGGGCCTCCACTGGTATCGAGCACAGTTCCCTTCCTCGGTACAAAAATATTACACTGAACGTGTACAAAAGCAGAATTTTATTACAGGAGAAGCAAGTCCCTATTATCTTTTTCATCCTCATGCGCCTAAAAGAATTGCAAAGACTTTACCGCAAGTAAAGCTGATAGTGCTGCTAAGAAATCCGGTGACCAGGGCATATTCGCACTATTATCACGAAGTTGCGGGAGGCCACGAAAAAATAGCCACATTCGAAGAGGCCATTGCATGCGAGGAAGAGAGAATAGCCAAAGAGGCTGAGCTACTTGATAAAAACGAGCAGTACATCAGTTACAACCACCGGCACTTCTCCTACCTGGCCAGAGGCATCTATGTAGATCAGCTCAGGGTTTGGATGAACCACTTTCCGAAAGAGCAGTTTTTAATCCTCAAAAGTGAGGACTTCTATGCCGACCCGGGGGCAGGGCACAACGCCACCCAGAATGAACCCTGCCACAAGAAAACGCTTAAGTGAGTATTTCGAGCCACACAACTCCCGCCTCTACAAGTACCTGGGAGTGGACTTTGGCTGGGACAAATAAAAACAAAAGAAACCTTAACCGGATACTTCCATTCACAATCATATCTTAACGCGTTCGCTACTCATAAGCCCGAGTCTTTCTGATACACTTAAAACGTCCAGGGATCAAATATATTAGATTAGCATTGAGAGACAGGTATATGGAGCAGATATCGGTAACCCTACCAAAACGAGCTGAGGAGGTCTCAGCTTCCGCAGCAAAGAAGATGGTAAGCCTTCACGGCGTAGTTAGCACCAGCATTATCCGTGAGCCCTCGATAATGTACTACGCCTCCAAACGTCTGATTGACATATCGCTATCGTTACTTGGCATCCTGGTGCTTTTACCAGTCTTGTTAATAATCGCAGCGTGTATCAAGCTTGATGATGGAGGGCCCATCCTTCATTTCAGAGAGATCATTGGTCAACGTGGGCGTCGTTTTTTCGCTCTCAAGTTCAGGACGATGAGACCCGATGCAGACGAATACCTGGCAAAACATCCTGAACTTATGCGGAAATACCAGCAAAACATGAAGCTGGAGCGCGATCCGCGCATTACCAGAGTAGGCCGTTTTCTGCGCAAGACAAGCCTGGATGAATTACCTCAATTGTTCAACGTCCTGGTTGGACAGATGTCTCTCGTAGGCCCTCGCATCATTCATCCCAGTGAACTACCACGCTACGGCGAGTGGGCATATAAACGACTGTGCGTCCGGCCCGGTATAACCGGTTTGTGGCAAATCAGTGGACGTCAACACATCAGTTATGATGAGCGCGTTCTATTTGATATGCGTTATATCGATAGCCGTTCTTGTATCACGGACCTCGCTATTCTTCTAAAAACTCTGAAGGTTTTCATCATCCATACTGGAGCATAATAAAGAAAAAGGAGCAAGACGAGCGAATGTTTAGCATTCGCTCGTCTTGCTCCTTTTTCGTTTAAGAAGATTTCTTTCAAGACATGACTCAAAGCAAAGTTTTGGAACAAAGGCTCTAAGGAGGCAAAGGAAGACAAGAGACGACCTTCTGAGGTAGACTGAGGAAACAAAAGACATTCTTCAGTGAGCACAGGAGGTCGTTTGCATGTCCTATCAGTATGACACAGATTTTCAAGAGCAACCAACGGGGGAAGAAGAAAGCCAGTTTTGGGCCCAGCAGCTGGCCAGGTATTTGGCCCCCTACCACGAGCGACTGGATGCCTATCTGGATCGACGGGTGGTCGGCAATCTCCTGGCCACGGTGGCCGCCATCGTGCAAACGCGCACGCAGTTGACCACCAGCGCCTTGGGCAGTGCCATCTGCGGGCCAGCGCATGCCGAAGCCGGCACCCAACGGCTCCAACGCGCCTTACACCACCAGGGCTGGGAAGCCGAGGTGATCGAGGAGGTGCTGTGGCAAGAAGCCGAGAAGAGCCGAGAGCTGATGCAGCCGCGAGGCGAAACGCCGCTGTGCATCTGGGATAGCAGCGTGGTGGAAAAGCCGGAAAGCGAGAAATTGGAAGGCTTGGGGGCGGTGCGCTCCAGCCGCGTGCGGCGCTTGGCACGCAGCCGCAAAGGCCTGTTCAATCAACCCAGTCGCCTGCCGGTGAGTGTGCGCGGCTTTGAGTGGGAAAGCCTGGTGCTGTTAGGGTCAAGCGGTGTGCCGCAGGTGGTGGCCATGAAATGGTGGAGTCGGCACAAGGGCGTGCCTGGACAGCAACGCCACCAGCAGCACGTCTTGCTGAGCCAAGTGGCCCAGCGCTGGGGGCGGCAGGTGCGCCACGTCTTTGATCGTGGCTATGGCAACGGTCCCTGGCTGTGGCTGCTCTGGCGCTACCAACTGCGCTTTGTGGTGCGCTGGAAGAAAGGCAACAAGCTCATCGACGCGTGTGGGCACGAGCGCAAAGCCTGGGAGATGGCGCGCGGCAAACGCGCTTGGGGAGAGACGCGACAGCTGTGGGACACGCATTGCCGGGTCTATCGCAGCACGCGGGTGCTTGCCTTGCCCGTGCGACACCCCGAGTATCAAGGTCAGTTGTGGTTGGTGGTGGTGCGCCAGGGCAAGGGGCGTGAACCCTGGTATCTGCTTACCAATGAACCGGTCGAGACCACCGCACAAGCCTGGGACATCGTCTTCTCCTACGTCAGCCGTTGGAAAATCGAGGAAAGTTTCCGTTTTCAGAAATGCGAACTGCTCATCGAATCCCTGCGCCTGCAGGGCTGGCCGGCACGGCGCAAAATGCTCCTGTTGGTCACACTGGCCTATGGATTTCTGCTCGCCTTGCTGGCTGCCCCGCTGTGGCTTGCTCGTGGGAAGTTGCTGCTGCATTGGTGCCAACGCGCCGACTGGCGCCTGTGGAGGGCCAAAGTGCCCCTCTATCGCCTGCGCTGGGCCCTCAGTCAGCTGTGGCAAGCCCATCCTCCACACTGGGCGGGCTGGCACCCCTATCGTCGGCGCTCTCACATTACCTGGCCCGTCTGTTCTTTACCCTGGTGGACCTCCCTTTGGCACCTCTGCGGATCTTTGTTCTAAAACTTTGCTCTGGGTCATGGTCTCATTTCCTTTTCTTGCCTTTACCGCGCAAGAACTTCTTGCGTATGGCCTTTAAAACGATCTCATCTTCAGGGCCACCTTTAAACCGCGTAAGTAGCCACACGTATATTACCAGGAAAACGGGTATCAATAATAGCTGTATGGACAAAATGGCATGACCGAGTCTCACAGAAGTCTGTATGTGATTGGAATTGAGCAGGTACAATATTCCACCAATCAATGCACCGCTTATCAGTCCCGCCCCTATTGGCTTCACTATATCTGAACGCCAGGGGTACATCTTGAGAAAGATACGTACCTGGAGTACGCGCATGAGATTGAGCGTGCAGATAGCCAGCCCTGTGCTCACTGCCGTTCCCATCGCCCCATAACGCGGCGTCAAGAGAATACCCAGGCTAATGTTGACCGCAACCGCGACCAACGAGTTGAGGAACGAGAGCCGTTGATAACCCGTCATCAGCAGCATATAGCCAACTGTACCGGTTCCGGCATTGATCATACTGCCTACAGCAAATGCGATGAGCAGGGGCCACGCTGATACAAAGCTGGCCCCGGGTAATGCGAGTAAGTATGGTGAGAAAATGACCATAATCAGAAAGAGCGGCAAACTAAACGTGATTGACCATTTGGTCACGACCTTGAACATGGCCTCCAGCTTTTGCTTTTCACCCTTGCTGTGCAGTTCTGCAATCGTGGGCGCGAAAATACTGCTGAGAGAAAGCAAAGGCATCTGAATAAAGTTACTTAATTTCATGGCCGCCCCGTACTGGCCAAGCTGCACATCAGGAACGCCAAAGGTCGCCAATAAAATGGTATCGATTGAGTCCAATACTGTATCAATGATGGTGGTCAAAAAGTTGAGTGTAGCGAAGGTCAGCCACTCGCGTACTTCATAGCGTACGGGTTCTGGTCTGGCTACACGAGAGACTTCGCGGAAAAGAAAATACATGTTGAGTACGGTGTTGAGCAGCGTACTGATAAAGAGTACCACGGCAACCGCAGTGATACCATCTTTGCTACGGAAGAAGACAAGCACCAGGCCAAGCAAGAGAATCTGCAACAGAGGCTGGAGAAAGTTCGTAGTAAGTACACGCCATTTGAAGGCCTTGAACCCCCGCAAACCCGCAAACCACATCACCTGCATAGTCATCAGGGGAATAATAGGGGCCATGACCTGCAAGAGTGAAATTGCCCGGTTGAGGGTCTCTTTGTTGGCAACCTGGTGCTGCTTTAAAGCGATCCAGTAAGTAACCAGGGAGGGTGTAAAATAGAGCAAAAGGATTGCACCGGCGATACCAGCCAGTCCTGCCAGGGTCGTGCAAAAAAGCAACAGCCCCCGCAGGGATTTTGTCTGCTGCTTGCCGCGATAGATGGCGACATAGCGAACCATGGCATCATCCAAACCAAGATTAAAGATAGCAGAGACCAGGCTGACCAGGGATAAGCAAAGTGTGTACAGCCCGAAGCCTCCGGGCCCGAAGCCATATTGGATGAGAAAAGCGCTTCCATATTTCAGGATGCTGCCCAGGACATTCCCAAAGCCAACGAGACCTGCCGCACCTGCTGCCCCAGAAACTTCCGTTTTCATCTCGGGTTCGGGTTTGCCTTGCTGCGCCGATATTCCTTTGAGCACCATCATGGGAAACGTAGAACGCTTCTCGAACTCAGGATCATCAATGGTAAAGCCGGGTATTTCTGGCCTTGATGATAAAGTTGTTGCCACTCTTATTATTTGCTGCCGTTGCTGGGACGGAAGTGGTACCGTCTCCATCTCATCGGTTTGCACGAAAGGTAATCGTGGAAGTGCCAGCCCGTGCCCGGGCTGGCTCTGTGTTTCATTGAACAAAGTGGAAGGCTTTTCTCGTTGTTGCTGGTGAGCCGGTAACGCATGCAGCGCTTTTATCCGTCGTGTCGGCTCTGCTTCAAGCTGATAGGGTTGTGGTACTCCTGGTGGGTGATCGTGATTGATCGGTGAAAGTTCCCGCGGCTGAAACGGCGCTTTCAGAAGTGCTCCAGGTGGTTTGCCCATAGAAGGGGGTGGAACTGGCATCTTCCACGTTGCTTCTTCATCGGGGGATATAGCCGGCACCCTCCCGCTTGCCTGCTCTTCGAAAAGGTCCCTGATAGACCGAAATTGTAATCGGGGCCATTTTGAAGGATGCTGCGAGGGTCTTCCAGGATCGGCACTCATGCAATACTACTACCTTCACACTATTGGTTTCAAAGGCAGAGGGGGTAAGCGCTTTCCTTCTGCGTCTCTTTACATGTCTTACCTCATAGAGGAGGCATATTCCAAATCATGTAAGTGGCAGAAAAACTGCTGACCTGCCACACAAACTTGGTTTCAGTATACAAGGAGTATGTTAGCAACTATGCATAACATTTTGTTACACTCTGGTATCAAAAAGCATCCTTCAGTTAAGATTCCATAACCCACCCGGCATCATCTTGACATTTATCTGCTTTTAAACATGAGAAAAGTGGCAAGACGGGCGAACATCTCGTATTCGCCCGTCTTGCCACTTTTGTGACTTTGTCCTTCTTCCCCAGCTATTCACTTGGGCTCTTTGCCGGAGGATTCTCTACCTTGGGGCCAATCCAGACGGTCTGGACGTTGACAAATTCCTGGATACCGAAGGAGGAGAGTTCGCGTCCATACCCACTGCGCTTGACTCCTCCGAAAGGAAGGCGCGGGTCTGAAGCCGTCATACCGTTAATGAAGACCCCACCAGCCCCGATGCGGGCAGTCAGTTCACGAGCTTGCTCGATATTGCGCGTCCAGAGATTGCTGCTCAGACCAAACTTGGAGTCGTTTGCGAGTTCAAGAGCATGCTCTGTATCACGAGCACGGATAACAGCGGCAACGGGACCAAACGTCTCATCAGTGAAGACGGACATCTGTGGGGTTACATTGGTCAGGATGGTTGGCTCGTAAAAGTTGCCTTTCCCCTCGCGGGCCTTACCTCCAATCAAGACTTTGGCCCCCTGCTGGATTGATTGTTGCACTTGTTGATCAAGCGTCTCCTGCAGGTCTTTGCGGGCCAAAGGACCAATCCTGGTGTCATACTCCAGTGGATCACCAACTTTCAACCTGGCCGTGTTGGCAACAAATTTCTGTTCAAAGGCTTCGGCAACAGAATCCACCACGATAAAGCGCTTGGCGGCAATACAGCTCTGACCATTATTCTGGAAACGGGCCGTAACGGCGACCTGTGCCGCTTCATCCAGGTCGGCGTCCTCCAAAACGATAAAGGGATCCGACCCACCCAGTTCCAGGACCGTCTTTTTTAAGACGTGTCCGCTCGTGGCGGCCACCTCAACGCCTGCTGCCTCGCTTCCCGTTAAGGTCACGGCGGCGATGCGTGAATCTTCGATCAGCCTGCCTGTCTCGGAACCTGGTACAAGGACGGTTCTCAGCACACCCTGCGGAAGGCCCGCTTCTTGAAAGATACGCTCGATTTCCAGGGCCACACGCGAGACATTGGAGGCGTGTTTGAGCACCGAGGTGTTGCCCGCCATCAAGGTTGGTGCAGCAAAGCGGAAGACCTGCCAGTAAGGAAAGTTCCAGGGCATGATCGCCAACACCACCCCCAGTGGGCGGAAGGCAACGTAGCTCTCAGAGGCGTTGGAGGCAACTTTTTCATCTCTAAGGAAGCTCTCGGCATTCTCGGCAAAGAAGTCGCAGTTCCAGGCGCATTTTTCGACCTCGGCCTCGGCCTCCGTGATCGACTTGCCCATTTCCAGAACAGCAATGCGGGCCAATTCCGTCTTGCGATCCCGCAGATGGCTTGCCACACTGTGCAGGTATTTCCCCCGTTCAGCAAACGAAATTGTGCGCCAGTGCAGAAAAGCCTGGCGTGCCTGGTCCAGGGCCTGATTGACCTGCTGCTCGCTGTACGGTTCAAATGTTTCCAACACTTCTCCAGTTGTTGGATTAATCGTTTGAATGCTCATCAATACTCCTCTCATGGGTAACAAAAAAGGGAATGAGATTTAGACCAATTCCAGGTAACGACGGCGGTCCCAGTTGGTGACCGCTTTTTCGTACTCTTTTACTTCCCAGCGTCGTGTGGCCACGAAATGCTCAACGAAGTCAGGGCCCAGATATTCCTTTGCAATATCGCTGTTCTCCAGCAGGTCTGTTGCAGTGGACAGGTTGTGCGCAAGTGCACGAATCTGGCCTGTCGCAAGCGCATTGGCAACGGTAGCCGGGTCGTATGCGTTTCCATCGAGGCGTGGAGGGAGCTCTAGCTTGTGTTCGATACCATACAAACCGCTGGCCAGCGTTGCCGCGAAGACGAGATAGAAGTTGGCATCGGCACCCGGCACCCGGTTCTCAACACGGATAGCCCGTCGTGTAACGTTGATGACGCGCACAGAGCAGGTGCGATTATCCATGCCCCAGGTAGTGTTCAGAGGTGCCCATGTACCCTCCACGTAGCGTTTGTAGGAATTGATGACCGGGGCATACAAAGCCATGAACTCTGGCATTAGCTGCAGCACGCCTGCCAGGAATTGTCGCATGGTACCCGACATATGCCCCTCGGCACCCTCGTCCCAGAACACGTTGTGTTCCAAGTCGCGATCCCAGAGGCTCACATGGGAGTGCCCACTACTCCCATCTTCCTGGTCATTCCACTTGGCCATAAAGCTGGCAGTGAGCCCCATCTGGTGACAAATTTCCTTGACACCCGTTTTGAAAAGCATGGTTCTATCACCAGCAGTGACGGCATCGGCATAATGTATGTTCATCTCATACATGCCTGGCCCGTGCTCGCGATTGTACCCTTCAATCTCCACACCATGGTCGCGCATCATACGGGCAATGCGGCTTAACAGGTGATCATCGGCGCTTGCCTGGCTAATGGCGTAACAGTTAAAGCCCGGGTTTAGCGGGGTCAGATTTGGACCAAAGTCCTTTTCACGCACAGAAACCTGGTTTTCACGGAAGAAACGGAATTCCAGTTCAGAGGCGGCCATCGGCTCAAAGCCCATAGAACGCGCCCGTTCCACGACATTGTTGAGCACGTAACGCGGAGCGATGGTTACAGGCTCACCATGCTCTGTCCACAGGTCGCAAATGCAGGAGGCAACATTCTCTTCCCATGGCACCATGGCAAAGGTAGAGAGATCAGGCTTCATGATAATGTCAGCAAAGCCCCGTTCCCAGTTACTGAATTTGAGGTTGGGCAAGACAATCTCCGCAATGTCCCAACCAAAGAGCACATCGCACTGCGCAAAGCCATCGTCCAATGAGTTGAGGAAATGGCTGGCTGCAACGCGCTTACCACGGTAGACGCCTTCGATGTCAGGGGCTCCGATCTTGACATATTCGATTTTGCCATCTTTAACCAAACTTCTGATTTCTGCGATGTCCATAAGAATGTTCGTCCTTTCTGAAATCCTAAAAATATCGTAACTATTCAGGAGTTACAGTATTTTTTACATTTCGTAGACCTCAGGTCTACGGTGACCCAGGCATGGGATCTGTGCGCGGGCATGCTCGATCTGTGCGAGATCGATCTCTGCCATGATAACCGTTGGCATATCCTGCGCCTGCGCCAGCACCAGTCCCCAGGGATCAATTATCATTGACCGGCCAAAACACTGCCTGTTGGGGGGATATTTGCCAACCTGGGCGGGCGCAACGACGTAGCAGAGATTCTCGAGGGCACGTGCCCTCAGCAAGACCTCCCAGTGATCTCTTCCAGTATGCAGGGTAAAGCCAGCCGGAACCAGCAGTACCTGTGCGCCGCGCAATGCCAGGGAACGGTAGAGTTCGGGGAAACGCAAGTCATAACAAACCGTTAAGCCAAAGGTGATACCATCAATTTCAGCCGTCAC
>WNGM01005940.1_pt1 | contig 19636 bp, 18 predicted proteins | sample 5400571 | NCBI WGS metagenome assembly WNGM01 (sample SAMN13153378, study PRJNA577476) | soil metagenome | isolation source: 100 cm soil or saprolite under Garry oak tree replicate 2 | place: USA:California | collected 2016-06-15 | reverse complement strand
GAGCAGGTTGTCCACGCCGAGCTGGTCGAGCGAGGTGGGCAGGGCGTCGGGGTGCGCCAGGTCGAGCGTGGCGCCCACCGCCTGCTCCAGCTCGCGCCGGTTGGGCTTGAAGATGGTCGCGCCCTTGTAGGCGAAGAAGTGCTTGAACTTGGGGTCCACCACGACCGGCACGCCGCGTTTCTGGGCGAGCGCCATCGCCCGCTCGATCACGGGGGGGGTGAGGGTGCCTTTGTTGTAGTCCTCGAGCAGCACGGCGTCGGCGTCCGCCATGGCCGCGTCGAGCTGGCCGAGCAGCTGGTTCTCGGCGCGCGGCGGGATCGGGTCTTCCACTTCTTCGTCGATGCGCACCAGCTGCTGGCCCCGCGCCGTGACCCGCGTCTTGGACGTCGTGGGCCGTTCCGCCGCGACCACGACGTGGCGGTCCGGGAGGTGGGTCTGCGCCAGCTCGGAGCGGAGCGAGTCGCCGCGCGCGTCGTCCCCGATCACGGCCACGAGGCGGCACTCGGCGCCGATCGCCGCCACGTTCGCCGCCACGTTCGCCGCGCCGCCCAGTGCGTACCGCCGCGTGTGCACCGTCACCACCGGCACGGGCGCTTCGGGTGAGATGCGCTCGGCGTCGCCCGAGAGATAGATGTCGAGCATCGCGTCGCCGACCACCACGACGCGCCGCCCCGCCATCTTGCCGAGCAGTCGCTCGAGCTGGTCGCGGGAGAACCGAGAACCCGGGACGGGGGTGGTCATGGGGGACCGTCGGCGCGGCCGCGCTCGGGGATTCCCATCCTGAAGGATGGGCTCGGCGTCTTCCGTCTCACGGCAACGCCCCTTGCACGTGGAACCGATAACTCAGTGTCACGCTCCCCACCCATTTCGTGTCGCTCGCCCCGGCCACGTGGCCGGCGTTGTGAATGAAGTGCACGCCGCCGTTCCCCGACAGTCCCCAGGGGCCGCGCTGCCAGGCGACGCCGGCGGCGAGGCGCACGGTGCGCTCCACGATCCCTGAGAAAATCGTGGGCGTCGAGCCGTAGGCGGCGACGGGCGGATAGGGATCGCGGAAGTCGCCCTGCCCCTGGCGCAACAGCGTCGCCTCGGGCGCGAGCAGCACGCCGGGGCCCGCGACGAGGCTCGCCACGAGCGTCGCCTGCTCGTAGTCCGAGAAGTTGCGCCCCAGCCCCACGAAGCGGCTTTCGACCGTCTCCGCAGGGTTCGGGGTGCGGTAGGTGAGGTTCGCGACGCGCGTATAGTAGCCAGTGAGGACCACGTCGCGCACCACGGTGGTGGCGCCCAGCGTGAGGCCATACGCGGCGGGCTCCGAGTCGGCCGCCGTGGCGCGGTCGATCTGGATGTCGTCGAGCAGCAGCTGGGCGAACAGCTTACTCCGCCCGAGCCGGGTCTCGAAGTCGGCGCCGAGCAGGCTGTTCACGCTGACGTTGCGGTCGTACTCAACCAGCAGGCCGAGGTTCAGGACGTTCGCGAACCACGGCTCGAGCGTGCGCGCGGGGCCCGCGGCGATCTCGCCCTCCCACAAGCCCAGCGCCGTCCCCGCCCCCCCCGGTCGCCACAGCAGCCGGTGCACCACGAAGTAGCGGTGGCTCACGGCCCCGCTCGTGTCGGCGAGGTCGTCCAGCTGGGCGATCGCCGCCTGCAGTTGGAGGCGCCGGGTACCGAGGGTGAGTCCCAAGTGATCGTAACTGTAGGGACTCGCCGACAGGATGAGACTCTCGACCTCGGGCGGTCCCCAGTTGCGGTCGAGCGAGCCGAAGAACGCCTCGCCGAACTTCCAGCGCACGTCGACGTACGCCTCGGCGTTCCGTCCGGCGATGAAGCGGTCTTTCTTGCCGTAATAGTCGGTGTCCGACTTGAGGCGCGTGTCGAAGTAGGGGTGCGTGACGAGCGCCACGGGACCGAGCAGCGCCTGGCCGGCGAGCCCGCCCGCGACTGTCGCGTGCCCCGTCCCCGCCGCGCGCAGCGGGTCGCGCCGGGCGTGGCTCGCCCCCGACACGGCGACGCTCCCGTCCACGCGTGCCCACGGCTTCTGGTCGGGGTTGTCCCGCCGCAGGTCCGCGAGGATGTCGCGCACCACGCGCCGCTCGGCGCCGCTCAGGCGCGCGGTGTCGGCCGCCGCGAGCGCGCGCACCACGTCGGCCTGGACGAACGGCCGCGTGAGCGGCGTGGGGTCCGCGATCGCTCCCCGCGCGATGAGATGCTCGAGGTACGGCGTGCCCCAGTAGCCGAGCGGCACGTAGGGAGACGCGTCCTGGGCCATGGCCCCGCGCGTCAGCGCGGGGTTCACGAGGAGACCCGTCGCGACGAGCAACGTGGCGTGGAGCCGGGCGCGGGAAGGGGCGCGCATGGAGCGCGCAATTTGGGCGCGCACCGCGGCTCTGGCAACCAGACCTCACCCCCTCGCTCCCCCTCTCCGCGTTGCGGAGAGGGGGAAGGGGGGTGAGGTTTCCCCCGCCCATGCCTCCGCTGCTGGTGCTCATCGTGGCCGTGCTGGCCACGACGTACGCGGGTCCGATCGTGCGATTCGCGACGGCGCCGGCGGTGACGATTGCGTTCTGGCGACTGGCCCTCGTCCTGCCGGTGACGGGAGCCTTGGCCTGGGGAGAAGGGAGAGGGGAGAGGTCCGATTCGGCGAGCGACCGGCCGACGGCGCACCAGAGCGTACCTCTCCCTTCTCCCCTCTCCCCGTTCCTCATGGTTCTCTCCGGGCTACTGCTCGCGCTGCATTTCTGGTCCTGGATCGCGTCGCTCCGGTTCACGACGGTCGCGAGCTCGGTGGTGCTGGTGTCGCTCAAGCCGGTGTTCGCATGGGGCATCGCGGCGCTGTGGCTGCGCGAGCATCCGGGCCGCGCCGAGCGGTGGGGCATCGTGGTCGCGGTGCTGGGCGCGAGCCTGATCGGCCTGGGCGACGCGCGGCTGTCGCTCGGCGCGCTCTCGGGCGACGCGCTCGCGCTGTGCGGCGCCCTGACGGGCGCGGGCTATTACGTGATCGGCCGCCGCGTGCGGCAGACGGTCGGGATCTGGCGCTACGCCACGGTGGTGTACGCGGTGGCCGCGGCGGCGCTGGCGCTGTTCGCCCTCGCCCGCACCACACCGCTCGTGGGATTCGCGCGCCAGGACTGGGCGGTGTTCGGCGCGATGGCGGCGGGCCCGATGCTGGTGGGTCACACCGGCATGAACTACGCGCTGCGCCATTTCCGCGCGACCACGGTGAACGTGGCGGCGCTGGGCGAGCCGGTGGGGGCGAGCGTGATCGCGTGGCTGGTTCCCGCGATTCATGAGGTGCCGGGGGTGACGACGGTAACCGGCGGGATTCTGGTGTTGCTCGGAATTGCGATGTCACTGGGAGGGAGAGAATGAACGCGGAAGTCGGAACGCGGAACGCGGATCAGAAATGGCAGGTCGCTTGGTCAATGACGCCGGCGCTGCTGTTCCGAGTTCCGACTTCCGCGTTCCGCGTTACGGAGGGGCGAGCGACAGGAGCATACAGTGCGCGTTGAGCAGGTCAGGGGAGGGGTGGTCGAAGCCTGGCACGACGTCCATGTCGCAGTCGTCGACGGGGCGGGGGCGCTCGTCGCGGGCACCGGCGACCCGGAGCTGGTCACGTTCTGGCGCTCCGCCGCCAAGCCGTTCCAGGCGCTGCCGCTCGTGGAGGACGGTGTCGTCGAGCGGTTCGGACTCACGACCGAGGATCTGGCGCTCGTCTGCGCGTCGCACTCGAGCGAGCCGGGGCAGGTGGCGCGGGTGCGCGACCTGCTCGCGAAGATCGGCTGCGCGGAGCGGGATCTGCTGTGCGGTCCGCACCCGCCGCTCTCGGAGCCAGTCGCCCAGGAGTATGCGAAGCACGGCGTACGGCTCACGGCGGTGTACTCGAATTGCTCCGGGAAGCACGCGGGGATGCTCGCGCTGGCCCGCCATCACGATTGGCCCACGCAGTTCTACACGCGGCTCGAGCATCCCGTGCAGCAGCGCTGCCTGGCGGAGGTGAGCCGCTGGACGGACGTGCCCGCCGGAGCGATCAAGACGGCGGTGGATGGCTGCGGGGTGGTGTGCTTTGGGCTGCCGCTGCGCAATATCGCACTGGCGTATGCGAGGCTGGCAAACGCGGAAGTCGGAACGCGGAACTCGGAACAGCCGGGGGAGGTCTCGCGCGCCACGACGTCCGCCAATCTGTTTCGCGTTCCGCGTTCCGCATTCCGCATTGTCGAAGCCATGCTCCGCCATCCCGAGCTCATCGCCGGCTCCGGTCGCCCCTGCACCGAGATGATGCGCGCGCACCCCGGGCGCGTGATCGCCAAGGTCGGCGCCGAGGGAGTGTACTGCGCGGTGCTGCCGCAAGGGGGGCTGGGGGTCGCGCTCAAGGTCGCGGACGGGCACGGACTCGCGGCGGCGCTCGCGATGGCGGCGGTGCTCGAGGAGCTGGGGTTGCGGCCCCGGCCGGCATCGCTCGGGGCGCGGCCCAACGTGAATACGCGAGGCGAAACCGTCGGAGAGTTGCGGGTAAATGGGGGACTCTCGAAATGAAAGGATGGGGGAGAGGGGAGAGGGGAGAGGTACTATGAGTGCAAGGTCAGCCCCGTCGCTCGAGCCGAAGACGGCCGCGCTGGTGCGCATCGCGGCGGCGATCGCCGCAGGCAAGACGGCCGAGCTCGAGCCGCGGCTCGGCGCCGCGCGCGGAGCGGGCGTGCCGGTCCTGTGGATCGAGGAGCTGCTGCTCCAGAGCCTGCTCGTCGTGGGGTACCCGCTCGCGCTCGTCAGCAGCTGGCGCACGCCGACTGGGAGGCGTGGGCCGAGCGGGGCGCCGTGGTGTGCCGCGACGTGTACGGGCGGGCCTATCACAAGCTGCTCGTGAACCTGCGGACCTTGCATCCGGCGCTCGAGGACCTGGTGCTGGTAGACGCGTACGGCAAGGTGATCGGGCGTCCGGGGCTCGACCTGAAGCGGCGCGAGCTGTGCACCGTCGCCGCGGTCGCGGTGCTGGGGACGGCGCCGCAGCAGCTGCACTCGCATCTGCGGGGCGCGTTGAACACGGGGGCGACGAGGGAGGAAGTGGAGGCGGTGCTCGCACTCATCGAAGGGGATCTGGATCCGGTTCACAGACAGCGCGCGCATGACCAGTGGGCAGATGTAAAGAAGAGGAAGGTGTGAACGCGGAAGTCGGAACGCGGAACGCGGAACAGAAGGGCAAGTCTCGGCCTGTGCGTGATCTGAAGGAGCGCACTAAGGCTTTTGCTCTCGCGATCGTTCACTTGGTTGACACCCTGGCGCGGACCCGCGCGACCGATGTGATCGGACGCCAGCTGCTCAGGGCCGGCACCTCGGTGGCCGCGAACTACCGGTCAGCCCGACGAGCACGCTCGCGGAAAGAGTTCCTCGCAAAAATGGGGATTGTCGAGGAAGAGGCAGACGAGAGCGCTTTTTGGCTGGAATTGCTGTTGGAAGGTGGGCTGGTGAACTCAGCAAGGGTTGCGGAGCTACGCGACGAAGCGAAACAGCTGGTCGCCATCACCATCGCGTCGATTCGTACTGCGCGAGAAGGCGGCCGGCCTGTTCCGCGTTCCGCGTTCCGCGTTCCGCGTTGATGTTCATCGACAGAGCTGTCGTGCAGGTCATTGGCGGTCCCGGGGGTGCGGGGGCCTCGTCTTTTCGTCGTGAAAAGTTCGTCCCCAAAGGCGGTCCCGACGGCGGCGACGGCGGCGCGGGCGGCAGCGTGTACGTGCGCGCCGACCCGAACCTCGCGACGCTGCTCGACTACCGCTATCGCACCCACTGGAAGGCCGAGCGGGGGCAGCACGGCAAGGGCAAGAACATGACGGGGAGATCGGGTGCCGATCTCTATCTCCCGGTGCCCCCCGGCACGGAGCTGCGCGACGCCGCCACGGGCGAGCTCCTGGGCGAAGTGGTCGACGCGGGCGACGAGCTGCGCGTGGCGCGGGGCGGCCGCGGCGGGCGCGGCAACGCGCGCTTCGCGACCCCCACGCACCAGAGCCCGCGCGAGTGGGAGCCGGGCGAGTACGGCGAGGAGCGGCGGGTGGAGCTGGTGCTCAAGCTCATCGCCGACGTCGGCCTCCTGGGCGAGCCGAACGCGGGCAAGAGCACACTGCTCTCGGTGATCTCCGCGGCGCGCCCCAAGATCGCCGATTATCCGTTCACCACGCTCGAGCCGCACCTCGGCGTCGTCGGCCTGTCGGACGGCCGCTCCTTCGTGGTCGCCGACATTCCCGGGATCATCGAAGGGGCGCACGCGGGGAAGGGGCTCGGGCTCCGGTTCCTGCAGCACGTGGAGCGCACGCGCCTCGTCGCGCTGCTCGTGCCGGTGGACAGCCCCGATCCCCAGGGGACCTACGAGCTGCTGCGGCGCGAGGCGGCGGCGTACTCGCCCGAGCTGGCCGCCAAGCCGCACGTCGTAGTGCTGACCAAGGCGGACCTCCTGACACCCGACACCCAACACCTCGCCATCCGCACGGACGCCGGGGCACCGGTCGTCCGAATCTCCGCCGTCGCCCGGCAGGGCGTCGCGGAGCTGCTCGAGACCCTGTGGCAGTCGCTGCGGGCCGGAGTCGCGACGAAGTAGCCGCCTATCTGGCCCTGGCGCAGCTGCCGGGGATCGGGGCCGCGCGGCTCGCCACGCTCGTCGCCGCGTTCCAGAGCGCACCGGCGGCGTTCCACGCGCCGCACGGCGCCATCGCCGCGCTGCCGGGCTTCACCCGCGCGGCCGCGACGGCGATCCGCGCGGGCTCGGCGCGCGCCGGGCTCGAGATCCTGGACGCGCTCGACCGGCTGGGCGCGACGGTGCTGCTGCCCGACGACCCGGCGTTTCCCCCGCTGCTTGCCGAAATCCCGGGGCCCCCGGCGCTGCTCTACGCCTGGGGCGACGTGTCGCTGCTGGCGCGGCGCGCGGTGGGGATCGTCGGCAGCCGCAACCACTCGGCGTACGGCGCGGAGGCGGCGCGCATCCTCGCGGGCGGCGTGGCGCGCGCGGGCGCGGTCGTCGCGAGCGGCATGGCGCGCGGCATCGACGCCATCGCGCACGGCGCGGCGCTCGACGCGGGCGGCACGTCCGTCGGCGTGCTCGGCAACGGGTTCGGCGTCATTTATCCCGCGGCGAACCGCGCGCTGTACGAGCGGATGATCGCGCGCGGCTGTTTGATCACGGAGCTCTCGCCCGGCGAGCGGCCCCACGCGGGCGCCTTCCCGCAACGCAACCGCCTCATCTCCGGCCTCGCAGGCGTCACCGTCATCGTGGAAGCGGCGCCCGGCTCGGGCGCCCTGATCACCGCCGATTGCGCGCTCGATCAGGGGCGCGCGGTGCTCGCCGTGCCGGGGCCCATCACGAGCCCGACGTCGCTCGGCTGCAACAAGCTCATCCAGCAGGGCGCGAAGCCGGCGCTCGGGGCGGGGGATATCCTGGAGGAGCTGGGGCTTCCGGGGGCGGCGGACCCCGCCGCTCCGGAACCCGCACGAACTCCGCCGGCCGATCTGACGCCCCTGGAGCGCGCATTATGGGAGGCCCTCGGGGGGGAGCCGAAGCATGTCGACGCGCTGGTCGCCGCGGCCCGAGTCGAGACCGCTGCCGTCCTTACTGCCCTCACGGACCTGGAAATGCGCGGCGTGGTTCAGCAAAGGCCGGGGATGGTGTTTGGGCTTGCGTGAACGCGGAAGGCGAAACGCGGAACGCGGAACAGAGAGGTGAGCGTCGCTGCCGCGGACGACCTTCCATTGCTGTTCCGCGTTCCGACTTCTGCGTTCCGCGTTATTGTTCTCTCCATGCGTCACGTCTATCTCCACATCCCCTTCTGCCGCCGCCGCTGCTCGTACTGCGACTTCTCCATCGCGGTCCGCAAGCGCATCCCGGCGCGGGAGTACGTGGCGGCGGTGCTCGGCGAGCTCGACCTCGTCCGTGCGGCTGACCCCGGGGCGGGGGATCTCGAAACCCTCTACCTCGGCGGCGGCACTCCGTCGCTGCTCCCGCCGGACGCGCTCGCCACGCTTCTCACGTCTCTCCTCGACGCCTTCTCCTCGACGTCTTCCCTCGACGCCGTCGAGGTTAGCCTCGAAGCCAACCCCGAAGACGTGACGCCGGACAACGCTCGGGCCTGGCGTCGCGCCGGCGTCAATCGCGTCTCGCTCGGCGCCCAGTCCTTCGACGACCGCGTCCTGAAATGGATGCACCGCCCTCACGACGCCGCCCGCATCGGCCACGCCGTGCGGGCGCTCCGGGGAGCCGGGATCGACAACATCTCGCTCGACTTGATCTTCGGACTTCCCGCAGAGTTGGAACGCGACTGGGAGCGGGACTTGGAGCATGCCCTCTCCCTTCTCCCCTCTCACCTCTCCCTGTACGGATTGACGGTGGAGGAGCGGACGCCGCTCGCCCGCTGGGTCTCGCGCGGTGCTACGGCGGTCCCGAACGACGACCGCTATGCCGAGGAGTACTTGCTGGCGCACAGGCGACTTGCGGCGTCTGGCTATGCGTTCTATGAAGTCTCGAACGCCGCCCGCGACGGCCACCGCTCGCGCCACAACTCCGCCTACTGGTCGGGGCGTGCCTACGTCGGGCTCGGTCCGGCGGCGCACTCGTTCGATGGCCGCGCGCGCCGCTGGAACACGGCGCCGTGGGAGGCGTACCGACGGGCGCTGGCCGCGGGTCGGTCGCCGGTGGACTCGGAGGAAGTCCTCACGGACGAGCAGCGGGAACTCGAGCGCGTTTATCTGTCGCTCAGGACCGACACCGGGGTGTCGCTATCCGCCCATCCGACTAACCGCCTGACCGCCTGGGTGTCGGCGGGGTGGGCGACGGTCGCCGGCGGGTACGTCAGGTTGACTCCCGAGGGGTGGTTACGACTCGACGCCCTCGTCGGAGACTTGACCGCGCTGCACGACACGGTCTAAATTGTTAGCTGCTAATAGCTTGGACGACATGGCAGCCTCCCTCACAGAGCGCGAACGTCAGGTTCTCGAAGCGGTCATCGAGACCTACGTGCAGACCGCCGAGCCGGCGGGCAGCCGGACGATCGCCCGGCGGTTCGGCCTGGCGCTTTCGGCCGCCTCGATCCGCAACACGATGAGCGACCTCGAAGAGAAGGGGTACCTCTACCACCCCCACACCTCGGCGGGCCGCATCCCCACGGACCTGGCCTACCGCGTGTACGTGGACTCGCTGATGCACCTGCCGCCGGTGACGGCGTCGGAGTCGCACCACATCCGCGAGGAGCTGGGGGGCGGGGGCGAGCGCAACGCGGTGGACCAGATCCTCCAGCGCGCCGCCCAGGTGCTGGGCGTGCTCACGAACGAGCTCGGGGTTGCGGTGGGCCCGTCGCTCGACGACGCCGTGCTCGAGCGGCTCGAGCTGTTGCAGGTGTCCTCGGACCGGCTGCTGCTGGTGCTGACGCTGAAGAGCGGCGTGGTGCGCACGATCTTCGTGGAGGTCTCGTCGCAAATGGCGCGCGAAGCGGTGGCCCAGGTGGCCGTGGTGCTGAACGAGCGGCTCGCGGGGCTCACGCTCAAGCACATCCGCGCTACGCTTCCCGATCGCCTGCGCGACGCGGCGGCCCCCCCCGAGTCGGGCGCGGGCGAGCTGCTCAACATCTTCATTCAGGAGGCGGACGAGCTGTTCGACGTCCGGGGAGCGGGAGCGGGGGCGGGCGTCGCGCCTGGCGGCGTGGTGCTCGGGAGCGCGCAGCTGCTCGCCGGCCAGCCCGAGTTCGCCACCAAGGAGCGGTTGCAGGGGCTGATGGAGGTGACCGAGCGGCGCGACCTGTTGCGCGAGGCGCTCGCCACGCGGCTGGGCCGCGGGCTCACGATCACCATCGGGACCGAGCACCAGGATCCGAAGCTGGCGCCGTTCACGCTCGTCACCGCGTCGTACCGCCTGGGGCCGCTCGCGGGCGTGATCGGCGTGATGGGCCCGACCCGGATGCCGTACGACAAGATCGTGGCGCTCGTGGAGCACACGAGCCGCCTGGTGGGCGAGCTGCTCGAGTGACCGAGGACTTCTACGCCGTTCTGGGAGTGTCGCGGGACGCCGACGAGGCCGAAATCAAGAAGGCCTACCGGCGGCTGGCGATGCAGCACCATCCCGACCGCGTCGGGGGGGGGCCGGACGAGAAGCACGCCGCCGAGGAGCGCTTCAAGGAGATCACGGAAGCGTACGAGGTGCTGCGTGATCCCGAGAAGCGGGCACTGTACGACCGCTACGGCGCGCGCGGGGTGCGGCGCGGCGGGGGCGGGGGGGGTGCGCCGGACTTCGGGTTCGCGCACTTCGACCTGTCCGAGGCGCTCAACATCTTCATGCGCGACTTCGGCGGGCTGGGCGGGTTCGACGCCCTGTTCGGGGGCGGCGAGCGCGCCCGGCGCGAGCATCACCGCGGCCAGGACCTGAAGGTCAGCCTCAAGCTGACGCTCGCCGAGGTGGCGACCGGGACGACCAAGACCGTCAAAGTGCGGACCCTGGAGTGCTGCACCGCGTGCGGCGGCACGGGCGCGGCGCCGGGCTCGCAGCCCACGACGTGCCGCACGTGCGGCGGGACGGGCGAGGTGCGGCGCGCGGCGCGCTCGATGTTCGGGCAGTTTCTCTCCGTGTCGCCCTGCCCGAGCTGCGCGGGCGACGGGACCGTGATCCTCGAGCCCTGCCCCAAGTGCCAGGGCGACGGGCGGGTGCGCGCCGAGAAGACGATCGAGATCAACGTGCCCGCGGGCGTCGCGGATCATCATTACCTCACGATGCGCGGCCAGGGCGTGCCGGGCCCGCGCAACGGCCCGCCGGGCGACCTGATCGCGGTGCTCGACATCGCCGAAGATCCGCGCTTCGAGCGCCACGGCGACGATCTCGTGGTCGATCTCCCGCTCTCGTTCGCCCAGGCGGCGCTCGGCGCCGAGGTCCGCGTGCCGACGCCGTACGGCGAGGCGGCGCTCAAGGTCCAGCCGGGGACGCAGACCGCCACGGTGTATCGGCTGCGCGGCAAGGGCCTGCCGCGCGTGGGCGAGGGCGGCCGCGGCGACCTGCACGTGCGCGTGCACGTGTGGACGCCCACCAAGCTCACGGCCGAGCAGCGTGCCCTCCTGGAGCAGCTCGCGGAGGTCGAGGGGGCGCCGCCGGACGAGCGCGCCGCGAAGAAGTTCTGGGAGCAGCTGCGGCAGGCGTTCGGGAGGGGTTGATGGGGGGTTGCATCTTCTGCAAGATCGCCGCGGGCGAGATCCCGGCCACGGTCGTGAAGCGCGGCGACGGCCTGCTCGCGTTTCGGGACCTGAACCCCCAGGCGCCCACGCACCTGCTCGTGATCCCCACGGACCACGTGGCATCGCTCAACGACGCCGGGGATCCGCGCCTGCTCGGCAAGCTGCTCAGCTTCGCGCGCGACCTGGCGCGCGAGGTGGGGGTCGCCGACCGGGGCTATCGTGTGGTGCTCAACACGAACCCGGACGGCGGGCAGACGGTGTTTCACCTTCATCTGCACCTGTTGGGCGGGCGGCCGATGACGTGGCCGCCCGGGTGAGGTCGGGGTTGCACGCGCCCCAGGGCTGGGCTAAGTTTTTGCGTTCATCACAGTTAGCGAGAGCCGATGCCGGAAGTCATCATTCACGATGACGAGAGTTTCGAGCGCGCCCTGAGGCGCTTCAAGAAAAAGTGCGAGAAGGCAGGGATCCTCTCCGACCTGCGCAAACACCGTCATTACGAGAAGCCCAGCGAGCGGCGCAAGCGCAAGATGAACGCCGCGCGTCGCAAGAACCGACGGACGCGTCCGGCCTGACGTGGCGAGCTTGCCCGAGCGACTGCGAGCCGCGATGAACGAGGCCCGGAAACACCGCGATCAGCCGCGCACCCTCCTTCTCTCCACGATCCTCGCAGACCTCAAGAACCGCGAATTCGAGCTGCAGCATCCCCTCTCGGACGACGAGGCGGCCGAGGTGCTGCGCCGCGGGATCAAGCGGCGCCACGAGGCGGCCGAGCAGTATGCCGCCGGCGGGCGCCGCGATCGTGCCGATCAGGAGCTCGCCGAGGTGAAGCAGCTCGAGGAGTATCTCCCGGCGGCGGTGGACCCCGAGGAGATCCGGCGCGCGGTGCGCGAAGCGATCGCCGCGGGCGCGAAGGACATCGGGAAGGTCATGGGACAGGTGATGCCGAAATTCAAAGGTCGGGCGGACGGCAAAACGGTGAACGCCATCGCCCGCGAGGAGCTGGCAGCCGCCGTATGAGCTTCGAAGGAGGGGTCGCCCCCTCCGTGCTGGAGACACTCGAGTTTCCTGCCGCGCTGGAGCGGGTGGCGGCGCACGCCGCCGGTCCGCTCGGCGCCGCCCGGGTGAAGGCTCGCACTCCTGCGACCGATCCCGCCGCGATCCGCGCCGCCCTCGCCCAGGTGGCCGAGCTCGCCGCCCTGCTCCTCACCGACGACACGATCCGCGCCGAGCCGGTGCCCGACCTGGCGCCGGCGCTCGAGCTGCTCCAGGTCGCGGGGAGCGCGCTCGAGGGCGCCGCGCTCGCGGGGCTGGGCCGCGGCCTCGCTGCGGCCCGCGTCGTGGCGGCCGACCTGGGCCGGCTGGCGGACCGCGCGCCGCGCACCGCCGCGCTGCAGGTCGATCCCCCGCCCAAGGAGCTGGAGCAGCGGCTCGTCAAGTCGCTCGACCCCGAGGGCCGCGTACAGGACGGCGCCTCGCGCGCCCTGGCGCGCGCGCGTCAGGCGGTGCGCGACGCGCGGGAACGGCTCGTCGCGCGGCTCGACGCCATCCTCGGCGGCCTCGACCCGAGTGACCGCGCCCCCGACGCGAGCGTCACGCTGCGGGGCGGCCGCTACGTGATCCCCGTCCGGACCACGGCCCGCGCCAAGATCGGCGGCATCATCCACGACGAGTCGGCGACCCGCTCCACGGTGTTCCTCGAGCCGCCGGAAGTGATCGAGCTCGGCAACGCGCTGCGCGCGGCCGAGGCGGAAGAGCAGCGCGAGGTGTTGCGGGTGCTGCGCGAGCTGACCGAGCTGCTGCGCCCGCACCGCGACGCGATCGCCGCGGCGTGGGACATGTGCCTCGCGTTCGACGACCTGTGCGCCCGGGCGCGCTACGCCGTCGAGGTGAACGGGTTCGCGCCGGCGATCGGGACCGGCCCGCTCGCGATCCGGAATGGACGGCATCCGTTGCTGACCTCAGGGGGTGAGGTCGACGTCGTGCCGTTCGACCTGGCGCTCGCGCCCGACGAGTTCACGGTGCTCGTCTCCGGCCCGAACACCGGCGGTAAGACCGTGCTGATCAAGGCGGTCGGCCTGCTGTGCCTCATGGCGCAGAGCGGCATCATCCCGCCGATCGGCCCCCAGTCGGCGCTCCCGGTGTTCGACGCCGTGTTCGCCGACATCGGCGACCGCCAGTCCATCGCCGCGAGCCTCTCGACCTTCTCGGCGCACGTCGCCGCGCTGCGCGACATCCTGGCGCGCGCCGGAGCGGAGGGGGGCTCGCTGGTGCTGCTCGACGAGATTGGGAGCGGCACCGACCCGGCGGAGGGCGGAGCGCTCGCGGCTGCGGTCCTGAAGACGCTCACCCGGCGCCGCGCCGTCACGCTCGCGACCACCCATCTCGGCGCCCTGAAGCAGCTCGCGGCCGAGACGGTCGGCATCGTGAACGCGTCGCTCCAGTTCGACGCCCAGACGCTGACGCCCACGTATCGGCTGCTCAAGGGCGTGCCGGGGCGTTCCTACGGCCTCGCGATCGCCCGCCGGCTGGGGATCGCGGGCGACGTGCTGGAGCTGGCCGAGCGCGTGGTGCCGGACGCGGAGCGGGCGCTCGATGCGCTGCTGGCGACCGTCGAGGCGCGGGCGCGCGAGCTCGAAGCCAAAGCGCGGGAGCTCGCGGACCGGGAGACGGCGCAGCACGACGACGCCGCGCGGCTGGAGCGGCGGGGGGAGGAGGTCGCCGCGCGCGAGCGCGAGGTGAGCGGCCGCGCCCGCTCGCTCGAGCGCGAGGCGCGCGAGCAGGCCCGGGCCTACCTGCTCGAGGCGCGCAAGAAGGTCGAAGAAGCGCTGGGTCGCGCGCGGGCGGCGGTGGACGAGGCGACGGCGCGGGAGGCAGCTGCGGCAGCAGCGGCAGGAGCCGACGGGCGCTCCCCGACGCGTGCTGAGACCGGCAGGGCCGGCACGCGGAGGGGAGCGCCCGGCTGCGACGGCCGCGACCGAGATCTCGCTCCGTGGGCTCCGAGTCGACGAGGCAGAGGCGGCGCTCGTCAAGGCCCTGGACGACGCCGTCCTGGCCGATCTGCCGTATCTCCGGGTCATCCACGGCAAGGGTACCGGGGCGGTGCGCCAGCGCGTGCACGAGATCCTCGCCGCGGACGGTCGGGTCAAGCGCTTCGGGTTCGCGCCGGCGAACCAGGGCGGCCACGGCGTCACCGTCGTCGAGTTCAAGGCGTGAGCCTGATCCCCGACGACGTGATCGAGCAGGTCCGCGAAGCGGCGGACCTGGTGGGGATCATCGGGGAGCACGTCGAGCTCAAGCGCACGGGATCGGATTTCCGCGGGCCCTGCCCGTTCCACGGGGGCACGCATCGCAACTTCGCCGTCATCCCCAAGAAGGGGATGTTCTACTGCTTCGTGTGCCATGAGGCGGGCGACGTCTTCACCTTCTTCATGAAGAAGCTCGGCATGGATTATCCCACTGCGGTGCGCGAGGTGGCGCGGCGCGTCGGGATCACCATCCCGGAGCGCGGGCCCTCAGGGCCCGATCCGCGCGAGCCGCTGTTCAGCGCCGTGGCGGCCGCGGCCGACTGGTTTGCGCGCCAGCTGCGGGAGTCGCCCGAGGCCGACGTCGCCCGGGAGTACCTCGCCTCCCGCCATCTCGAGCTCGACACCGTGCTGCCGCTCGGCCTGGGCTACGCGCCCCGCGGGAAGGCGTTTCTCGATGCAATGAAAGGGTTGGGCCTGCGTGACGAGGTGTTGCTCGAGGCGGGTCTGGTGGTTAAACGGGAGGAGGACGAGGCGCCCCTGGTGCCTCGGTTCCGCGGGCGGCTGCTCTTCCCGATCCACGACCTGCGGGCCCGCGTGGTCGGCTTCGGCGGCCGCATCCTCGGCGAAGGAGAGCCCAAGTATCTCAACTCTCCCGACACCCCGATTTTCCACAAGGGGAAGCTGCTCTACAACCTGCACGTCGCGAAGCACGCGATCCGCAAAGCCGAGCGGGCCATCCTGGTCGAGGGGTATTTCGACGTGCTGCGCCTTTCGCTCGCGGGGATCGAGGAGGTCGTCGCGCCGCTCGGCACCGGGCTCACCCCGGAGCAGGCGCAGCTCGTGAAGCGCCATGCGACGCAGGTGATCCTGCTGTACGACCCCGACGACGCCGGCCTGCGGGCCACCTTCCGCGCGGGCGACGAGCTGCTGCGGGAGGGGTTGCGCGTGAGCGTCGCGACGCTCCCCCCGGGCGAGGACCCCGACACGCTGGTGCAACGGCACGGGGCGGCGGGCCTCGCGGCGCTGCTCGAGGACGCGGTGGACGTGCTGGAGCGCAAGGTCCAGATCCTCGAGCGCAAGGGGTTCTTCGGCACCCTCCCGGGGCGGCGGCGCGCGCTCGACCGGCTGCTTCCCACGATCAGGGCGGCGAAAGATCCCATCACGCGGGAGCTGTACATATCTCGAGCCGCCGAAGCAGCCGGGGTTCGCAAGGATGTGCTTGAGCTGGAGATAGTCGGTCAGCCGGCTAGACGGTTAGATGCGAACGTTGCACCACTATCCGCCCAACCGCCTGACCGCCTAACCGCGCTACCCGCCAGCGCTGAGAAGGCTCTGCTGCTGCTGCTCTTGGAAGGCGACCCGTGGAAGAGTCGGGTCACCGAAGCCGTCGATCCCGAGGAGTTCGAGTTCCTGCCTTACCGCGCCGTGTTCGAGGCGGTCGCCGACGACGCGGTGCTCGCGCTCGACGACACCTCGGCCCGCGCCTACGAGCAGCTCACGGCGGAAGGCTTGGGCGGGCGGGATCCCAACGTCATGTACGAGACGGCCCTCAACTGGATAGAGGCTCGGCGCCTCGAGCGGCAGCTCGAGCGGCTCGACGCGCAGCTGCCGTTCGAGAGTCCCGAGCGGCAGGTGTCACTCATCGCGGAGAAGCGCCGGGTGTTCGACGAGCTCCGCAAACGATATCCCCGTTACAAGATCGCCGCGAGGAGGAGAGGTGCACCCGGAACTTGAAGCGTTGCTGGCGTTGCAGGAGAAGGATCAGGCCGTGATGGCGACCGACGACGCCCTCGCGGCTCTCGAGCCCGCGGAGCGGGAGCTGGATGAGGCCCAGGTCGCCGCGGAGCGGGCGCTCGGGGCGGCGCAGGCGGGGATCCAGGCGGCGCTCGGCCGGCGCGACGAGCTCGAGGGCAAGATCGCCAACTACCGGACCATGCAGGAGCAGCGGCGCCAGCGGCTCGAGTGGGTGCGGGGCGCGAAGGAAGCCTCGACGCTGATGGCCGAGCTCGATCTCGCGCGCTCGGTGCTGGCCAAGGAAGAGGCCGAGTTCATGCGCTCGGGGGACGCGGTGACGGAGGCGGAGCGCAGGGCCGCGGAGGCGGAGAAGGCGCTGCAGGAGGTCCGGGCGCAGCAGGCGCCGCTGCGCGAGGGACTGGCGGGGAAGCGCGACGGTATCGCGGCCCAGCGCGAGCGCGCGGTGGCGGAGCGGGAAGAAGCGGCGGCGCGGGTCAGCCCCGCCTTCCTCACGCACTACGAGCGCATCCGCCGGGGCAAGGCCCCGCTCGCGCTCTACCCGCTGCACGGCGACGCCTGCGGGCACTGTTTCACGGCCGTGCCGACGCAGCGCCGCGCGCTGATCCAGCGGGGCGCGACGATCGAAGCCTGCGAGGCGTGCGGCGTGCTCCTCTACGCCGGCGAATGATTCCCGCCCGCTGGGCCGTCGCGGCGCCGGCGGACCCGGACGTAGCGGCCGCCCTGGCCGCCGACCTCCACATCCCCGAGCCCCTCGCCGCCATCCTGGTGCAGCGCGGCTTCACCGCGCCGGAGCGCGCCAAGGCGTTCCTGCGGCCCGACCTCGAGCGCCTCAGCGATCCGCTCGCCTGGGCCGACATGTCGCGCGCGGTCGGGCTGGTCGCGGGCGCGGTGCGCGCGGGCGTCCCGGTGCTGGTGCACGGCGACTACGACGTGGACGGCCAGTGCGCTGCGGCGATGCTCGCGCGGGTGCTCCAAAGCGTGGGGGGGAACGTCCACGCCTTCGTGCCGCATCGCATCCGGGACGGCTACGATTTCGGCGAGGCGGGGTTACGGGAAGCCCAGCGCTTACGCGCCGGGCTCATCATCACGTGCGACTGCGGCATCACGGCCGTGGACGCGGTGCGCGCCGCGCGCGCCGCGGGCATCGACGTCATCGTCACCGACCATCACGTTCCCGGCGATGTGCTACCGCCCGCCTCCGCGGTGCTCGACCCGCTGCGCCCCGACTGTCCCTCGGAGGACAAAGACCTGTGCGGCACGGGCGTCGCGTTCAAGCTGGCGCAGGCCCTCGTTCCGGCGCTCGGGATCTCGCCCAACCTGCCGTTTCATTTCCTCGACTTCGTGGCCCTCGCGACGGTGGCGGACGTGGTGCCCCTCACGGGGGAGAACCGCATCCTCGTGCGCCACGGGCTGAAGCTGCTCGCGGACTCGCACTGGACGGGCGTGCGGGCGCTGCTCGACGCGGCGGGCCTGGCCGGGAAGCCGCTCAAGTCCGGCCACGTGGGGTTCATCCTCGCTCCCCGGCTCAATGCCGCGGGCCGGATCGGCGATGCGAACGACGGGCTGCGGCTGCTGCTCACCGACGATCCGGACGACGCGGCGCGCATCGCGCGCGAGCTCGAGACCCTGAACGCGCGGCGCCAGGCGCTCGACCAGCGCGTCCTCGAGGACGCGGTGCAGCTCGCCGACCGGGCGCTCGACGCGGGAGCGGAGGACCGCGCGCTCGTGCTGGCGGCCGAGGGCTGGCACCCGGGCGTGATCGGCATCGTGGCGTCGCGCCTGGTGGAGCGCTACGGGCGCCCCACGTTCCTCGTCGGGTGGGACGGCGACACAGGGCGGGGGTCGGGCCGGAGCATCGCGGGCTTCGATCTCCACGCCGCGCTGCAGCGTGTGGGGCACCACCTCGAGAAGTACGGCGGCCACACGATGGCCGCGGGGCTCACGATCCGCCGCGACCGCTACGAGGCGTTCCGTATTGCGTTTCTCGCCGTCGCGGGCGAGCTTCTCGGCCCCACAGACCTGGTGCCCGCTCAGCGGGTGGACCTGGAGCTGCCGCTGCGCCTCGTGAGCGAAGACCTGGAGAAGCTGATCCGCTACCTGGAGCCGTGCGGCCCGGGCAACCCGGCACCGGTGTTCGGGGTGCGGGGCGCGCGCGCCGTCGGCGCGAAACGCGTGGGCTCGAACCACCTGCGCTTTCTGTTGGACGACGAGTCGGGCGTGCTGCCGGCGATCGCGTTTCAGTGGGCCGACGCCATTCCCGATCAGTGGCTGGCCGAGCGGCTGGACGTGGCGTTCCGGCTGGAGCGCGACGAGTGGCAGGGGCGGGCGACGCTGCAGGCGCGGGTGGCGTGCATGGCGCCGAGTCATTGAACGCGGAACGCGAAAGTCGGAACGCGGAACATCGATACCAGCGTCGCACACCAAGCGACCTCCCACTTCTGTTCCGCGTTCCGCGTTCCGAGTTCCGCGTTGGGAAGGGGGACGGGTTGGGTTTCGTTCGCATCATCGCCGGCGAGTTCAAAGGGCGGCGCCTCAAGACGCCCGCGACCGACAAAGTCCGCCCCACCGGGGACCGCGTGCGGGAAGCGTGGTTCTCGATCCTGCAGCGCTCGCTCCGCGGCGCCCGGGTGCTCGACCTGTTCGCGGGCACGGGGGCGCTCGGCCTCGAGGCGTTGTCGCGCGGCGCGGCGACGGCCGACTTCGTCGAGCTGCACCGCCTCGCGCTCGCGAGCCTCAAGGCCAACATCAAGACGCTCGCGGTGGAGGACCGCGCGGCCATCCACAAGGTCGACGCGCTCCGGTTCGCGGAACGACTCCATCGCGGGCAGTACGACGTCGCCTTCGCCGACCCGCCCTACGCCGATGAGCAGGCCGCCCGGCTCGTCGCCATGTTCCGTGTGAACGCGTTCGCCGGCATCTTTTCGATCGAGCATCCCGCCGACAAACCCATCCCGGGCGACGACACGCGCCGCTACGGCGACACGGCGGTGACGTTCATCTACGCCCCATGACCAGAATCGCCGTCTATCCCGGCTCGTTCGACCCCATCACCCGGGGACACGAGGACCTGATCCGGCGCGCCTTCACCTTCGCCGACAAGGTCGTCGTGGCCGTGGCGGTAAACGTGGCAAAGCAGCCGCTCTTCACCCTGGAGGAGCGCGTGGCGCTCATCAGACAGGCGGCGGCCGACCCCAAAGTCGAGGTGCGCGCGTTCGACGGGCTGCTCGCGGATTTCGCGCGGCAGGTGGGCGCGGCAGTGATCGTGCGGGGGTTGCGCGCGGTGAGCGACTTCGAATACGAGTTCCAGATGGCGCTGATGAACCGCAACCTGGCGCCGGGGATCGAGACGGTGTTCCTCGTGCCCGCCTTCGATCTCACTTACCTGAGCTCGAGCCTGGTGCGCGAGGTGGCGCGCTTCGGCGGCGACGTGTCCCAGCTGGTCCACCCGGCGGTGC
>WNGM01001365.1_pt1 | contig 19654 bp, 15 predicted proteins | sample 5400571 | NCBI WGS metagenome assembly WNGM01 (sample SAMN13153378, study PRJNA577476) | soil metagenome | isolation source: 100 cm soil or saprolite under Garry oak tree replicate 2 | place: USA:California | collected 2016-06-15 | reverse complement strand
TGTCGGGGTGGCGGGATTTGAACCCACGACCTCTTCGTCCCGAACGAAGCGCGCTACCAAGCTGCGCTACACCCCGAGCGTGCCGAGCAATACTAGCTGACCCCTCCCGTGGGCCACACCCGGGTATCCCGGAGCGTCACCGCGGGATCAGGGTCAGCAGCGACGCCTCCGGCCGGCAGGCGAACCGTACCGGCGCCGTCGGGTGCGTACCGAGGCCGGCGGACACGTGCAGCCACGCCGGCGAGCCCGGCCAGCGGTGCAGGCCGAGTGCCATCCTGCGGTCGAGGCCGCAGTTGGTGACCAGCGCGCCGATGCCGGGTACCCGGACCTGGCCGCCGTGGGTGTGGCCGGCCAGTAACAGGTCGAACCCGTCGGCGGCCATCCGGTGCAGGATCTCCGGTTCGGGCGAGTGGGTCAGGCCGAGGTGCACGTCGGCGTCGGGCGAGGCCGGGCCGGCGACGGCGGCGTAGTCGTCGCGGGCGATGTGCGGGTCGTCGACGCCGACCAGTTCGACGGTACGGCCGCCGGCCTTCAGGTGCGTGCGCGCGTTGTTCAGGTTGAGCCAGCCGGCTTCGGCCAGCGCCTGTCGCAGTTCCTCGGTCGGCAGTTCGGCGCCGGGACGGTACGGGCGGGCGTCGGCGAAGTAGCCGAACGGGTTCTTGAACACCGGGCCGGTGTAGTCGTTGGAGCCGAAGACGAAGGCGCCGGGCCGGTCCAGCAGCGGCGCGAAGGCCCGCTGGACCGCCGGTACCGCGTCGGGGTGGGCGAGGTTGTCGCCGGTGGTGATGACGAGGTCGGGGTCGGTCGCGGCGAGCGCCGCCACCCACTCCTGCTTACGCCGCTGGTCGGGGGTCAGGTGCAGGTCGGACAGGTGCAGTACCCGCAACGGTTCGGCGTCCGGCCCGAGCACCGGCACGTCGTACCGGCGCAGCGTGAAAAGGTTGCGCTCCACCAGCGCGGCGTAGGCGAGGGTGGCGCCGCCGAGCAGCACGCCGGCGCCGAAGAGGCGGGATACGGTACGCGGACGCATGGGCCCCAGAGTAGTTTCGTCGTTCGTGAGTACGCTCAAGGACCGCCTCGAAACCGACCTGCGGGCCGCCATGAAGTCCCGCGACGAACTGGTCACCTCGACGCTGCGGATGGCGCTGGCCGCGGTGCGTACCGCCGAGGTCAGCGGCAAGCAGGCCCGCGTGCTGTCCGACGACGAGGTTCGCGCGGTCCTCACCGCGGAGAGCAAGAAGCGCCGGGAGGCGGCGGGCGCGTTCGAGCTGGCCGGCCGCGCGGAGCAGGCCGACCGGGAGCGCGCCGAGGAGAAGGTACTGACCGGGTACCTGCCGGCGCAGCTCTCCGACGACGAACTCAGCGAGCTGGTCACGCAGGCCCTTGCCGGCGTGCAAGCCACCGGCAAGGGCGCGATGGGTCCGGCCATGAAGGCCGCGCAGGCCGCGGTTGCCGGCCGCGCCGAGGGCGGCCGGGTCGCCGCGGAGGTACGCCGTCAGCTCGGGCTGTAGGTCAGGGCACCCGGCAGAACGGCGGATGGCAGGTCGGCTTGGGCGGCGGCGGCGGTCCACCACCCCCGCCTCCGCCGCCGCCACCACCAACACCCCCGCCGCCTCCGCCGCCATCGGGGCCGGGCTGGGCGCCGGGGCCGCTGCTGATGATGAGCGTGATGACCGAGCCCTTCGAGGCGCTACCCGACGGGGTGGTCTTGGCTACGGTTCCGGGCGGGCATTCGGAGGCGACCGGCTGGGGGTCGACGGCTACGTTGAAGCCGGCGCCCTTGATCGTGTTGGTGGCGTCGTCGACCGAAGCGCATTTCACGCTGGGTACGCCGACCCGCTGGCCGTAGGCGACCTTGTCGGTCTCCTTGGTGAAGTTGACCGGCTGTTTACCCGCCATGACGTCATGCATCGTGCGCTGTACGGCGGTGTTGACCTCGTTGTGGCCGAAGGTCCTGCCGATCTTGTTGTCCGGATCACCGATCAGGCCGGCGATCGAGATCTGTTTGCTCATGACGATCAGCGCCGCGGTGCGGTTGTGGTCGGTGGTGCCGGTCTTGCCGGCGATCGGGTACTTGCTGCCGACGATGTCCTTCGTCGCGCTCGCGGTCGAGCCGTGGCATTCGCCGTAGAACGACTGGTCGCCGACCGGGCAGCGGGCCGCGTCGGCGGCGGCGCGCGCGACGTCCGGGTCGACGGCGCTGCGGCACCGCGGGTTGGCCGCGTCCAGCTTGGTGCCGTTGAAGTCGCGGATCTCCAGTACCGGTAGCGGTTCGCAGTACGTGCCGTCGGCGGCCACGGTCGCGTACGCGTTGGCCATCGCGAGCGGCGTGGCGTCGGCGACGCCCAGCGTGAACGCGCCCCACTGGTTCGCGTACCGGGCCTGGTAGGCATCCGAACCCGGGTCGTTGGGGTCGCCGGTGAAGGTGATCCCGAGGTTCTTCGCCATGGCGACCGCGTTGTCCGCGCCGACCTGCTCCTCCAGCGGGACGAAGAACGTGTTGACCGAGCTGCCGAACCCGGTCCACATGTTGAACGGCCCCTTCTCGTCCTTCGACGCGTTCTCCGGGCAGTAGTGGTTGGTGCCCTTACAAGCCGCCGGGCTGTTGAACTCGACGATGTACTTGTGTGACTCGTACGGGTTCGTCGTGTTGATCGTGGTGGCCAGCGGCATGCCCTTGGACAGCGCGGCGAGCGTCGTGAACATCTTGAACGTCGAGCCGAACTGGAACCCGCCCTCGCTCAGCAGCGGCAGCGTGGTCTTCGGGTAGTTGCCGGGCGTACCGCTCTTGCGTTTGTTCGGGTCGCTGTTCGGGCCGTTCCCGGTCTGGTCGTTGCTGTAGGTGCGGTTGACCGCCATGATCTGGATGTGCCCGCTGCCGGGCTCGACGCCGGCCAGCATGAGCGCGTCGGGGCTGTTGACCGCGCGCTGCGCCTGGATGTTCTTCATAGCGGCTGCCTGCGCGTTGACGTCCAGCGACGTAATGATCTTGTACCCGCCGCTCTTGAGCCGGTTCTCCCGCTCGTACGTGTCGGCGCCGAACGCGGGCTGGCTCAGGAACCAGCGGTACAGGTAGTCGCAGAAGAAGCCCCAGCTGTTGTTGACCACCGAGGTGCAGCCGTTGGGCGTCGGCCGGCCCTGGATCTTCGGTACCGTCTTGATCGCTTCCTGGCGCTGCGCCTCGGTGATCTTGTTCATCTTCACCATGTTGGTCAGCACGTAGTTGTCCCGCCGCTCGACCGCGAGCTTGAGCCCGTCGGGGGTCAGCGGGTTGTACGTGCTGGGCGCCTTCACCAGGCCGGCGAGCAGGGCCGCCTCGGGCAGCGTCAGGTCCTTGGGCAGCTTGCCGAAGAACACCTGCGAGGCCGCGTAGATGCCGAAGGCGCCGCCGCCGAAGGGCGCGATGTTCAGGTACCGCTCCAGGATCTGCTGCTTGCTGAGCTGCTTCTCCAGGGCGAGCGCGTACCGCATTTCCCGGATCTTGCGGCCCGGCGTGTCCGAGGTGGCGTCCACGACGTCCTGGGGCGAGGTGGCGGAGTACTCGATGGCCAACCTGACGTACTGCATGGTCAGCGTCGAGGCGCCCTGGGATGTGTCGCCGGAAGACTGGTTGGCCACGAACGCCCGGGCCACCCCCTTGGCGTCGACGCCGTGGTGCTCGTAGAACCGGGTGTCCTCCGACGCGACCATGGCCTGCTGCATCACCGGAGCGACGTCGGAGAGCTTCACGTCGAGCCGGTTCTCGTCGTAGAACGTGGACAGCAGGGTCTTGCCGTCGGATGCGTACACGTAGCTGATCTGGGGTGACTGCTGCACGGTCAGCGCCGAGGGGAGCTTGTCGAAACTGTCCGCGCCGGCCTTGGCGACCAGCCCGGTCATCGCTGCGATCGGGAACGCGGCGGCGGCGACGACAACGCCGGCGAGGAGGCCGCAGACCAGGAGTGACGTGGCGTTCGACAGCAGGCTGCGGTCGTGCTTGCGCATCCAGTTCACCGCCACAGGGTACGCGACAGGGTCAGGAGGTGCGTTCTGGCGCGCACCCCCGTTGTCATAGACGCGCAGGTCCCGGGCTTGGTTGCCGCCAGTGCCCCCGTTCTCCGGCCATCGGGCCGTTTTGTACGTCATGGCAGGTTAGATAATTTCGTCGCCAACATTGCGTAATCGTATGATTACGGAGCATGATGATCCCGAAACGGGGTACGAGATCTTCGGCAACGAAGACAGGGCCGTCCAACGGACGACCGTTGTCAGCGTCGACGCACGAGTTCATCGTGCACCGGTTGGGGTACCGGCCACGGCGGACGCGAGGCGCTGACAGGGGATCCGGCGGCCCCGGGGGGAGCACACAAGGGGGGACGTACACCGATGGGGATGGTTGCTGACTGGCCCAGCATGGCGGCATGCCGCAACGGCGATCCGGACGCGCTCTTCGTCCAGGGCGCCGAGCAGAACGTGGCGAAGCGCATCTGCCGCAGCTGCCCGGTGCGGTACGAGTGCCTGGCGGATGCGCTGGACAACCGCATCGAGTTCGGGGTGTGGGGAGGCATGACCGAACGCGAGCGCCGCGCCCTGCTGCGCCGGCATCCGCAGGTACCGAGTTGGCGGAAGATGTTCGAGGCGGCCCTGGTGAGGGACCGCGAGAGCGAGCTGGTGACGGTGGGGGCCGCGAGCTAGCCGGCTGAGGAGCGCTGGCTGGTGGCCGCTCGGACAAGCTACGCGGCCAGCGAGGTACCGATGTCGCGCAGCCCGTCGAGGTCATGGACGTCGGCGGGCTGCGCCGCGACCGGTACCACCGGTACCCCCGGGTGTTCGTCGGTGAAGCGGGTGGCCACCTCGGTCTCGCGGGCGACCTGCTGGGCGAGGCCCGCGTGGATCCGCAGCGCGTCCGCGGCGACGGCGTGCCCGTCCAGGGCCGCCGCGGCGGCCAGGCTCTCCGGCGCGGACAGCGCCCCGGCCGCGACCCGGTGTACCCGGTTGAGCACCAGCCCGTGCAGAGGCATCCGGTCCGCGGCCAGGCGCCCGGCGAAGTAGCCCGCCTCCCGGATCGCGTCCGGTTCCGGCGCCGCCACGACCAGGAACGCGGTTTCCGGCGCCTGGAGGATGCGGTAGGTCTGCTCCGCGCGCTCGCGGAAGCCGCCGAACATGGAGTCCAGCGCCGCGACGAAGCCGGACACGTCGGCGAGCAGTTGCCCGCCGATCACCCGCTGCACGACCCGGGAGAACATCCCGAACGACGCGGTGACCAGGGTGAACATGCTGCGCCCGCCAGCCCGGGCCGGCGCCAGGAACAGCCGCAGCATCCGCCCGTCGAGGAACCGGCCCAGCCGGGCCGGCGCGTCGAGGAAGTCCAGCGCCGACCGGGACGGCGGGGTGTCCACGACGATCAGGTCCCACTCGTTGCGGGCCCGTAGCTGGCCGAGCTTCTCCATCGCCATGTACTCCTGGGTACCGGCGAACGTCGTACTCATCGCCTGGTAGAAGGGGTTGGCGAAGATCTCATCGGCGCGCCTGGGGTCGGTGTGGGTCAGGACCACCTCGTCGAAGGTCCGCTTCATGTCGAGCATCATGGCGTGCAGCTCGCCGCCGGCCTCGCCGTTCGTGCCCTTGACCTGCCGCGGGGTGTTGTCCAGCCCGGACAAGCCGAGCGCCTGCGCCAGGCGGCGGGCCGGATCGATGGTCAATACGACGGTACGGCGGCCGTGCTGCTCGGCCGCCCGCAGCGCGAGGGCCGCGGCCGTGGTGGTCTTGCCCACCCCGCCGGCACCGCAGCACACCACGATCCGGACACCCGGATCGGCGAGGATCGCGTCCACGTCGAGCGCTGCTACCACCATCCGAGCGTATCGGGGACTACGCGGTGGACCGCAGGACGGCGGCGAGCTCGTTCAGGGCCGCCCGGTCGATGCCGGTGGGCAGGTACGGCAGCTCGACGAGCTCCCGGTGCAGGCCGGCGAGCTCGGCGCGCAGCGCCTCCTCGATCTCGCGCCGGGTCAGGTACTCCTGCGCCTCGGTGTGCAGCCCGGCGACGGTGTCCCGGTCGGCGGGCAGCCCGGCGGCCACCAGCGCGCGGCGCAGCTCCGCCCGGGTGACCTTGCCGGAGGCGAGTAGCGGGGGTTGCACGGCGTTGACGATCACCTTGCCGACGGAGATCTCCAGCGCGGTGAGGTCGGCGATCGCGTCGGCCGTCTCCTGTACCGGCATCTCCTCCAGCAGCGTCACGACGTGTACCGCCGTCATCGGCGACCGGAGGAACGCGGCCACGCCCTCGCTCTGCTTCTTGATCGGTCCGAGCTTGGCCAGCCGGGCAGTCTCGGCGGTGACGTTGAGGAACCGGCCGATCCGGCCGGTCGGCGGGGCGTCGAGGATCACCGCGTCGTACCTCCGGTGGCCGGCCTCGGTCCGGGTCGTGGCCTCCTTGACCTTGCCGGTGAGCAGGACGTCGCGCATGCCGGGGGCGATCGTGGTGGCGAAGTCGATCGCGCCGAACCGCTTCAGCGCCTTCCCGGCCCGGCCGAGCTTGTAGAACATGTCCAGGTACTCCAGCAGGGCGTCTTCGGTATCGACGGCCAGCGCCCGGACCTCGCCGTTGTCGGGGGCGGACGCCACCGGGATCTCCACGTACGGCAGCGGCGGGGTACCGAAGAGCTGCGCGAGACCCTGGCGCCCCTCGACCTCGACCAGGAGGGTACGGCGGCCGCCAGCGGCCAGCGCGATGGCCAGCGCGGCGGCGACCGTGGTCTTCCCGGTGCCGCCCTTGCCGGTCACCACGTGCAGCCGGGCCGGCCAGCGGTCGCGGAAGGGCACGCCGCGAGCGTACCTGCGTCGGTCACTACTGCTGGACGTCGCAGACGAACCAGCCGTTGCGCTTGACGACCGTGAGCTTGAGCTTCTGGCTCGCCTGCTGCACGTTGGCCGTGGTGAGCGTCACGGTCGTGGAGATCACCACGTGGTCCTTGGCCGACGACTGCGTGGTGAGTGTGCTCCACGTGTACTTCGGGGTGTCGTACTGCTGGTCCTGCTGCTTGATCTGATTGATCTTGGCGGTAAGCTTCTTCTTGTCCCGGGCGGCGGAGCAGACCAGTGGCGCGGCCTTCGTGGCGTCCTGATCGACATAGATGGCCTCCAGGAAGCTCTGCGCGGCCGCCGTCGGGGAACTCTTGCCGATCCCGTCGGAGCCGCGGTTGAGCAGGTAGACGACGGCCAGCCCACCGCCGCCGAGTATCACGAGCACGATGACCGTGATGAGCAGGCCACGACGGCGGGGCGGCGCCGGTGCCGTCGGGTAGAACGGCGGGAACCCGCTCGGTGGGGCGCTGCCCGGATAGGCGACCGGACCGCCGCTCACCGGCGGCTGTGACGGGACGAAGCCGGTCTGCGGCGCCGACGGTGGCTGGTACACGGGGGCCGTTGGTTGGTACGGCGGCGCGGGCGGTTGGTACGGCGGCGCGGGTGGCTCGTTCTGCGGCGCCGGGGGCGGGTACTCGCCGCCGGGCGGTGTCTGCCAGGGGTTGCCGGGATACCCGGGCGGGGGCGGAGCCCCTGGTGGCTGCGTCATCGTTCCCCTGTCAGCGAGTCCGCGAAGGTGGCAGCATACGTGGCCCGCGTGGCTCAGGGTAGTCCCTGCCCGCACTGTCGGTGGGTCGCGCTAGGGTGCCGGCATGCACCCTATTCAGCCGACCCGCTGGGAGTACGCCACCGTGCCGCTACTGGTCCACGCGACCAAGCAGATCCTCGACAACTGGGGTGAGGACAGTTGGGAACTGGTCGCGGTGATCCCCGGCCCCAACCCGGAGCAGTTGGTCGCCTATCTCAAGCGCCCGAAGGGGCAATCATGAGTGCGGCCGACCGGTTGGCGGCGCTCGGGTTGGAGTTGCCGAAGACGGCCACACCGCTGGGCGCCTACGTCCCCGCGGTACGGTCCGGTCAGCACGTCTACGTGTCCGGCCAGCTGCCCCTGGTCGGCGGCGAGCTGACGGTCACCGGCAAGGTCGGCGCCGATGTGTCCGTGGAACAGGCCCGGGATCTCGCGGCGCGCTGCGCGCTGAACGCGCTCGCCGCGATCGATGCGCTCGTCGGCCTGGACAACGTGGTGAAGGTGGTCAAGGTGACCGGTTTTGTCGCGTCCGCCGGGGGGTTCACCGGTCAGCCGGGGGTACTGAACGGAGCCTCCGACCTGTTCGGTGCGGTCTTCGGGGAGGCGGGGCGGCACGTGCGCAGCGCAGTCGGCGTAGCTGAGCTGCCGCTGGGCGCGCCCGTCGAGGTCGAGGTCATCGTCGAGGTCACATGACCGCTCCCGTCGTCGTCGCGCCCGCGGAAGGGCTGCCGGCCTGGATCACGCTGGTCCGGGCCCCGAACCCGGGCCCGATGACGCTGGACGGCACGAACTCGTGGGTACTCGCCGCGCCCGGCGGCCGGACCGTGCTGGTCGACCCGGGGCAGGCAGACGAAGGGCACCTGGCGAGGCTCGCCGAGCACCGCCCGAGCCTGATCCTGGTCACCCATTCGCATCCCGACCATGTCGAGGGCCTGCCGCACCTGCTGGATCTGCTCGGCGAGCCCCGGGTACCGGTCTGGGAGCGGCTTGAGGAGTGCCGCTCGCTCGACGGGCTGGACATGACGCTGATCGAAACTCCCGGGCATACCGACGACTCCGTGTGCTTCCGGGTCGAGGTGGACGGGGAATCCGCCGTGCTGACCGGCGACACCATCCTGGGTCGCGGTACCACGGTGCTCGACGGGTCGCTGGGGGACTACCTGGCCAGCCTGGTACGGCTGGAAGGGCTCGGGCCGATGCCGGTACTCCCGGGGCATGGCCCGGCCCTCGCCGACTGCGGCGCCGCGGCGCACGCCTACCTGGAGCACCGCCGGGCCCGGCTGGCCGAGGTGCGCGACGCGCTCGCGGCCGGCGCCCGTACCCCGCGCGAGGTCGTCGAGATCGTCTACGCCGACGTTGACCGGGCGCTGTGGCCCGCGGCCGAGCTGAGCGTGCGGGCCCAGTTGGCGTACCTGGAATCTCCCGGCCCGGGTGTGCGTTGGGACACACCATGACCCGTCCGGCCGTCCAAGGCGCTCCATGACCTGCCCGGTGTGCGGGACCGTCGCCGTACCGGGTGCCCGGTTCTGCCACAACTGCGGTGCCGCGCTCCCGGCTGCCGCGGTGTTGCCCGCCACCGAGCGGCGCGTGGTCACGGTCCTGTTCGGCGACCTGTCCGACTTCACCGCCTGGGCCGAGGACCTCGACCCGGAACGGGTCGGCGCGGTCATCGACCGGGTGATGGCCGCGCTCGCGGGCGCCGTCAAGACGTTCGGCGGGCATGTCGACAAGCTGACCGGCGACGGCATCATGGCGGTGTTCGGGGCGCCGGTGGCGCACGAGGACGACGCGGAGCGGGCGGTACGGGCGGCGCTGTCGATGCAGCGGGCGGTGCGCCGGGTACTCGACGACGAGCGGGGCGGCGGCGCGCCCCTCGGGCTGCGGGTCGGGCTGAACACCGGCGAGGTCGTGGCCGGGGTACAGGCGGCGCTGGAGTACACGGTCATCGGCGACACCGTGAACACCGCTGCCCGCCTGGCCGACGCGGCCGCGATCGGCGGGGTGTACGCCGGCGAGCGCACCAGCGTCGCGACCCGCCATCTGGCTTCCTGGCGGCACCTGCGGCCGTTGCGGCTGAAGGGCAAGCGGGAACCGGTCGAGGCATACGAGCTGCTGGGCCTGCTGGACGCGCCGGGTACCCGGTCCGGGATCGGTGACGAGGCGCCGTTCGTCGGCCGGGAGACCGAGCTGGCCCGGGTCGCGAGCCGGCTCGCCGAGGTGGTCGACCGGGGCGAACCCCGGGTACTGATCGTGACCGGCGAGGCCGGATTGGGCAAGACGCGGCTGGCGGCCGAGGTCGAGCGCTTTGTCGCGCGGTACAACGTCGGACCGCGGCAGCCGCGGGTGTTCGCGGTCCGGTGCGCCGCCTTCGGGGATCTGCGCCGGTTGGCACCGCTGGCCGACCTGGTACGCATCGCGATCGGGTTGCCCGACGACCTGTCCGTCGCGCGGCCGGCACACCTCACCGGGCGCGCCTCGGCGGCGGAGCGCTCGTTCGTCGAGGAGCGGCTCCGGCGGCTCGCGGGGCGGCTGGCGGCCGAGACACCTGACCTCAACATCGACATGCTGATGACGCTGCTCGGGTACGGGGAGCGCAGCGGGCCGCTGGAGCGGCCGAGCGGATCCGTGCTCGCCGGCGAGGAACCCGAGCAACTCGACCTGGATGCGATCCCGGCCGCGGTGGCGAGCCTGTTCACCGGGCTGGCCCGGGAGGCGCCGGTACTCCTGATGGTCGACGATCTGCACGACGCCACGCCGGAAACCGTTGACGCGCTCGGCTCCACCCTGTCGCGGCTGTCCGGCCCGGTACTCGTGCTGCTGTTCGGGCGGCCGGAGCTGGTGCGTACGGCCGGCGTGCTGACCCGGATCGCCGACGCCGAGGTGACCGCGCTGCCCGCGCTGCGCGGCGCCGACGCCGCCCGGCTGCTCGGCGCGTACCTGGGCGGCGGGCGGCTGTCCCAGCAGCAGGAGGACCAGCTGCTGGCCACCGTCCAGGGAAACCCGTTCTATCTGGCCGAGCTGGTGACCCTGCTGATGGAGCGGGGTGCGCTGGTGGCCGGGGCGAACGGCACGTGGCGACTGGCGCCCGGGTCGCTGGGCGGCCGGCTGCTGTCCCGCGACCTCGCCGCCGTACTCGCCGCGCGCATCGACACGCTGCCGGCCGCCGCGCGTTCGGTGCTGCGGGCCGCCGCAGTGGTCGGCGACACTGTACCGGCGGATGCGCTGGCCGCCCTACGGGAACGGGACGGCCGGCCGGACGCGGTCGCGTGGCTCGAGTTCGAGCGCGCCGTGGACGAGTTGCTCCAGCGGCGGATGCTGCACCGCATCCGGGGCGGGTACGCCTTCGCGACGCCGCTGCTGCGCGAAGCCGCGTACGCGGGTATCGGCAAGGCTGACCTCGCCGACCGGCACGCCCGGCTCGCCCGGTGGGCGGCGGCCGGCCCGGACTTCGCGGGGTCGCCGGAGGCGGCGGATGCCTTCGTGGCCGAGCACGTTGAGGGGGCCGCCGCGCTCGCCGATGCCGTGGGGCTGCGCCTGGAAGCCGAGCCGCGGGCGGTGGCGCCGCTCGGGGTGGCCGCGCTCGGCCGTTCCGCCCGGCGGGCGCTCGCCGCCGGTGAACCGGCTCAGGCGGTGCAGTACGCGGAGCGGGCCGCCGGACTCGCCGGGGCTGCGCTGCCGCTGGCGGACCAGCTGGTACACGCCCGGGCGCTGGTACAGCTCGGTAAGTCGACCGAGGCACTCGGCCAGGCCGAGAAGATCATCGCGAACGCGGCAGACGACGCGGCCAGCCGGGCCGGCGCGCTGCTCGTCGCCGGGCGGGCGTACCGGCTGGTGGGCGAGGTACAGCGGTCCTACGACACATGGCTGGAAGCCCTTGCGGCCGCCGAGTCGGCCGGAATCGCCAGCGTGCGCGGGGAGGCGTTGCGGCGGTTGGGCATGGCGGACTTCCTCGGCGGCCGGCTCGCCCAGGCCGATGCCCGGTTCACCAGCGCGTACGAGTTGGCCGTGGCCACCGGCGACCGGCGCAGCCAGGCGTGGTCGCTGCAGAACCTGGCCTGGGTGACGACCACGCGCGGCGACTTCGCCGGTGCCGACGCGACCCTCGGCCGGGCTGCCCGGCTCTTCGCCGAACGGGGCGACCCGCTCGGTCGGGAGTGGCTGCGGGGTACCACGGCGTTCTCCCGGTTGCTCGCCGGGCGATTGACCGAGGCGCGCAGGCTGGCCCGGTTCTTCCTGCCCTTCGGCGAACGGGTCGGCGAGCGGTGGGCGGTCGGCACGCTGCGGGCGGTCGAGGCGTTCGCCGATGCGGAGCTGGGCGAGCTGGAGGAGGCCGATCGGGGCGCCCGCCGGGCATACCGTGACTTCGCGGCCGCCTCCGACGACTGGGGGCGCGGGCTGGCGCTGGTGGTCCGCGGGGTCATCGCGCGCGGGCTGGGCTCGTTGGACCACGCGTACGACCTGTTGACCGATGCCCTCGGGTACGGCGAGCGGACCGGGCATCCGTTGCTCATCGGCATGGCCGGCACCGTGCGCGGCTTCGTCGAGCTGGACCGGGGCAACGCGGCGGCGGGCGAGGCGGACGCCCGGGCGGTACTGGCCGTCGTCGAGCCGCACAACGTGCTGGAGCCGGCCGAGGTCGGTCCCCGGGTACTGCTCGGTGCGGCCCGGCTCGCGGCCGGCGACACAGCCGCCGCGCTGGAACTGCTGGAGCCCGTGGCGACCCAGCCCGGCGGCGCCGCGCTGCTGTTCCCGCGGCGGCACGGGGTCGCCGTCTACGCCCGCGCGCTGCGCTGCGCCGGCTGCACCGGGCAGGCGCTCGGGTACGCCCGGCAGGCGGTTGGGATGCCGGGTGAGGATGTGCGCAGCCGGGTGGTCGCGCTGCGCGAGTTGGCCAGTACGCTCGCCGAGACCGGGGAGCTGGCCGAGGCCCGGTCGGTGGCGGCGGAGGCGGTACGCGTCGCGTACGGATCGCCCCAGGTCGGCGAGCGCGCCGCCAGTGATGCGCTGGTGGCGGCGCTGGGCGAATCGGTGTCGACGGGGGAGCCGGTGGGACGCTAAGATGAGTAGGTCGACATGCCTGTTGCGCTAAGCTTCAGGAAGTGAACCCGGGTTGTCACCGGACGGTGGGGGCCCGGGTTTCGCGCTGTCCGGGACGGACATCGACCTGCTTCCGGATCCGGCGGCGCCAGTCCCCACCTGCTCCGTAGGCCCACGCGACGGCGTCCGCCGCCCAGAGGTTCGGCTCCAGCTTCGCGACTACGTGCTCATAGACGATGCTGTTGGGCATCTTCAGCTGCTGCATCTCGTTGATGAGCACGCTGTGGTCGCGGTGCTCGAAGCCGTCAACCGGTTCGATGACCAGTGTGGTCACGCCCGCCGCAAGGAGGTCGGCGGTCATCGCGCGCAGGCAGGCGGCGCGGGCCTGGACCGGTCTCCCGGGCCTTTGGTAGACGTGGGCCCGCAGCGGCAGCGCTGCGATGCGGTCCAGGATCAGCCGGCGCCGCGGGTTTTGCTCGTTGTTCATGTGAAGGCGGCGTTGGCCGGGCATTCGCAACGCGATCAGCGCCTGGCGGACCTCGGCAAGGTGGGCGGGGGCGACCAGGACGGCGCACATGAGGTACCGGCCGGGGCGCTCGGACTCATCGACAAAAGCATGCATGGGTACCCAAATCGGAAGAGGAGAGACGAGGCGGCCTGGGTACCGGCGGCGCCGCGGACACGTGATCCCGGCCGGACCCCGTGCAGGCGTATTTTCGTACCCGTGGACGAGCAGCGACCCGCGATCCCCGCACCGGCGGTACCCGGCCTGTCCGGCCTGGGCGTGCTGGCGCGGGGCGGGTACGCGACCGTCTACCGGGCGGTTCAGGAGTCCATCGGCCGCGACGTGGCCGTGAAGATCGAGAACCGGAGCCTGGACAACGAGCACGACCGGCGCCGGTTCATGCGCGAGGCGCGGGCGGCCGGCCGGATGTCCAGCCATCCGCACGTCGTCGACCTGTTCGATGCCGGTGTGCTGCCCGACGGTCACCCGTACATGATCATGGAGCTGTGTGAGGGGTCGTACGCCGACCGGCTGCGCGCCGGCCACCTCCACCCTCCGGAGGTCCGCGACATCGGCATGAAGATCGCGGACGCGCTCGCCGACGCGCATCGCCTCGGCGTCCTGCACCGCGACGTCAAGCCGGCCAACATCCTGGTTTCCGGCTTCGGCGAGCCGGCGCTCGCCGACTTCGGGCTGGCCGTCCTCACGGAGATGCGCGACGTTTCGACCAGCGTCGACGTACTCACTCCCGCCTATGCGCCGCGCGAGATGTTCCGGCACGGCTGCGAACCCTCACCCGCCGCCGACGTGTACTCGTTGTGCGCCACCCTCTACGCACTCCTACGCGGGAAGCCGCCGCGCTGGCTCGATGACCGGGATCCCAGCCTGATCACGCTGATCGAGCTGTTCGACCGCCCGATCCCGGATCTGCCCGGCGTACCGGCGGAGTTGACCCGGCTCCTGCGCGCCGGGATGGCCAACGACCCGGGCGCCCGGCCCACCGCCGAGGAACTGCGGGACGGGCTCGCGGCGCTGCCCGCCGCGGTACCGGCGGAGGACGCTGTCCGGGTACGCCCGGAACCGGTCAGCCTGCCGGACGCCTGGTCCATGCCCACCCAGCCACGCCCGGCCGACCTGACCGGCGACCTGACCGCGCCGACCCGGCCGGTCCATCCCGACGAGGCTGCGCGGACCGGCGATCGAGCCGCACCGACCAGCGAACGAGCAGCACCGACCAGCGAACGAGCCGCGCCGACCAGCGAACGAGCCGCGCCGATCCCGCCGGGTGATCCCGAGGCCACCGCGCCGATCCGGCCGCGTCGCTGGTCGGCCGATGGCGCCGGGGTCGCGATCCTCGTGCTCGCGTTGATGCTCTCCGCCGCGGCCTGGCAGGGGCTAGGGACGGGGCCGGCACACCGGCTGATCCCGCGTCCCGGGGTGACCGGCGCGGTACTGGTGTCCCGCGCGGCCGGCCCGCTCCGGCAGGCCCTACCCGCGCTCGCCCTCTAGCCCGGCCTGCTCCGGCGGCCCGGGCAGGCCCGGCCTGCTCCGACACCTCGGTAGCCCGGCCCGGTCGCCTCGCGCGACCGCCGGTCGGCCGGCGGCGGGTGCAGCACCACACCGAGTACCCGCCCGAGGCGCTGGGCCGGTCCGACCCGCGGTGGCGCGGTCGCCCGCTCCCGCAGGATCGGTACGCCGTCGCCGGCCAACTCGAAGGCGACCGCGCGCCCGCTCATCGCCAGCAGGAGACTCTCCGCGGTACCAGGTACCGGTGCGCCGCTGCCGTAGCTCCACCCGGTGTCGGTCAGGCTGCCGAGTTACGGCGCGATGACGGCCAGTACCGTACCCGGCTCCACCCGGCTGCCGGTCCCCACCGGTACCTCGGTGACGACGCCGGGGCCCGGGGCGTAGACCGGGTGCTCCAGGGTCATCGCCTCCAGGACCATCAGCAGGTCCCCGGCGTCGACGCGCTGTCCGGGTACCACCAGGATCCGGCCCACCGACCCCGGTAGCGGGGCGACCAGGCGCCCCTCGGCGGCCGTCGATTCCGGCAGCGGGAACCGGGGCAGCTCGGTCAGCGTGACGAGCCCCTCGGGACTGTCCACATAGGACATATCGCCGACCCGGTGCACTGCGAGGTCCATCCGGATCCCGTCGACGTCCAGGCTGACCCGGTCCGGCTCCGCGGATACCACGGCAACCGGCGGGTGATCCTCGGCATCGGTACGGGAGAAGCCGGGCGGCCGCACCGACCAGGCGGCCAGGGCGCCGGAGCGGTCGAACCGGTACCCGACCTCGACCGGGCCGGACGGACCCTCGTACCCGACCATCTGCGGCAGCACCGGAACGTTGCGCCAGCCGGACGGGAACCGGCCGCGCCGCCCGGCAGCCGCGGCGAGCGCGGCGGCCAGGCAGGACAGCTTGCCGGTGTCCATCCCGGAGACCAGCGGGACGAAGACCTCCGGGTGCCGGTCGAGCAGGCCGGTATCGGTCGCGCCGCCCAGGAACACCGGATGGCGCAGTACCCGCACGAGCAGGTCCCGGTTGGTGACCACGCCGTGGATCCGGGCCCGGGCCAGGGTACCGGCGAGCAGCCGCGCCGCCTCCACCCGCGACGGCGCCCAGGCGATGAGCTTGGCGAGCATCGGGTCGTAGTGCACGCCGACGACGCTGCCGTCCTCGACCGCGCCGTCCAGCCGCAGCCCGGGCTGGATCAGCGGCCGGAACTCGGCCGCCACCTCCGGTACCGCGAACCGGTGCAGCGTTCCCGTCGACGGCAGCCAGGCGTAGGCCGGATCCTCCGCGTACAGCCGGACCTCCATCCCGTGCCCGCGCATCGGCGGCGGGCCGGTCATCGGCAGCGGGGTGCCCTCGGCGACAAGCAGTTGCAGCCGCACCAGATCGAGCCCGAACACGCACTCGGTCACCGCGTGGTCCACGGCGAGCCGCGGGCTCAACTCCAGGAAGAAGAAGTCACCGCCCGGGGTGAGCAGGAATTCGACGGTACCGGCGCCGGTGTGGCCGAGCGCCCGGACCGCGGTCGCGGCGGCGGCGCACAACTGCTCGCGCAGCGCCGGCGACACGGCCGGCGACGGGCTCTCCTCGATGATGGTCTGGTACCGCCGCTGGATCGAGCAGTCCCGCTCCCCGAGAGGCAGCACGGTGCCGGCGGCGTCGGCGAGGATCTGCACCTCGACGTGCCGGGCGCGCTCGACATAGGGCTCGGTGAAGACGGTACCGGAGCCGTTGAACGCGGCCGACTCGCGCCGCGCGGCCGCGACGGCCTCGGCCATCCCCTCGGCGTCCCGGACGATCCGCACGCCGCGCCCGCCGCGACCGGCTGCGGGCTTGACGAGTACCGGGAACTCGGTAACCAGCTCACTGTCCACATAGGACGGAAGTGCCGGCACGCCGAGGTCGGCCACCAGCCGCTTCGCGGCGAGCTTGTCGCCGGTCAGCGCGAGCACCTTCGGCTCGGGCCCGATCCAGGTCAGGCCCGCGTCGAGCACCGCCGCGGCGAAGTCCGGGCTTTCGGCCAGAAAACCATACCCCGGGTGTACCGCGTCCGCGCCGGCCTTACGGGCCGCCGCCACCATGAGATCCCCGCGCAGGTACGTGGCGCTCGGCGCGTTTCCCGGCAGGTGTACCGCGTAATCGGCCTCCCGCACGTGCGGGCACCGGGCGTCGGCGTCGGAGTACACCGCCACGGTGTCGATGCCGATCGCGCGGCAGGTGGCGAAGATCCGGCGGGCGATCTCGCCCCGGTCGGCCACCAGCAGCCTCTTGATCATCAGGACCCTCCACTGTGGACGGCGGACAGGGCGATGCCGAGCGCGGTACGGGTGTCGCGCGGGTCGAGTACACCGTCGTCGCCGAGGCGGCCGGAGCGGTCCAGCGCGGTCGGGTGCGGCCAGCGGAACAGGAAGCGCGGCCGCAACGCCCGGCCGGTACCGGCGGCCAGTTCGACCCGCAGGTGCGGTACCGGCGAGGTGGCGACCGCCTCGACCAGGCGCGGGTCGGCAGCCGTCCCGTTGTCGATGAACAGCAACGGAGTGTGCGCCCGCCGGACGAACTCGGTCGCCTTGGCGGCCTCGGCGTCGCCCGCCCGGGTCGTCGCGAGTACCCCGACCGGGTACCCGTGCAGCTCCGCCCAGCCGGCGACCAGCCCGGTACCGCTGCGCGGCTGGAACTCGTCCAGCTCGCTGCCGTCCAGGATCCGGGCGAGGATCTCGCGGGCGTCGCCGGTACCGAGCCCGAGCAGGTCGTCGACCTCGTACTTGGGCGGCCCGCCGAGGCCGAGCGGTGCGCCCAACCGGTACGGGGCGGACCGGCGGTCGGCGACCCGCCGGACGCACAGCCGGGCGAGCCGGATCGCGTCGCGCTCGTCCTCGGCGAGGAAGTCGGCCGGTCCGGTCCGTACCGCGATCGTGTAGTCCGACAGCGTCGCCGGTGCGGTGCCCTCGCCGAAGGCCACCGCAATCCGGGGCAGGCTTGCGGCCCGGGCGAGGTCGCGGAGTACCTCGGGCGCGGTTTCGGTACCGCCGCGGTCGAGCAGGTGGATCAGCGGGAGCCGGTTCTCGGTCGCGATCTCGCCGAGGCGGCGGGCCTTGCGCGGGGCGGCCAGCCCATCCGGTACCCCCGGATCGGTCGCGATGAGCACGCACCGCACGCCCTCGACCCGGCCGATGCCGCCGACGATCCCGGCGCCCGGGGCGTCCTCGGTACCCCAGCCGGCCACCGGGCACAGTTCCAGGAACGGCGCGTCCCGGTCCAGTAGCAGCTCGACCCGTTCCCGGGCGATCGCCCGGTACCGGCCCCGGGTCGCCGCAAGTGCCTCGTCCAGCTCGTCCAACCGGGCCAGCACGGCCTGCCGGCTGTCTACATAGGACGGTGATCGGGGATCGACAGTTGTGCTCAGGGTGGGCATCGGGCGCTCCAACCGGGTCTGCTCCGCCATCGCCACCTGGTAACGAGCGGCTCGCCCGCCGCGATACTGCTCACACCGTCAGGTCCTCGTAGGCCTCGCTCGCGTAGAGGTTCGTGACGTCGTTGCCGCCGTCGGCCACCAGGACGGTCCGTACGAAGCCGGTGCTCACGAACTGGCCGTCGGCGTTGGCCAGCAGAGCGATGAGGGTACCGGTACCCGTGCCGTCCCCGCCGAGGTCGATGACCTGGAACTTCTCCCACGCGCCTGCGCTCGTCCGGTTGGCGATCAGCGGCCGCGTGCCGGCCCACTCGGCCGTGACGAACTTCCCGTTGGCGCGCGCCCGCAGCGCGATGTACCCCCCACCGACGTTGACCTCGTCGAACTGCTCCCACTGCCCGACCGCGGCGCGGTTGGCCTGCAGCGGTGCCGAGCCGGCCGCCTCCGCCGTGATGATCTTGTCATTGGCGAACGACTGGAAGGCGATGCCGAACACCGGGCCGGCCCGGTCGAACTCCTCCCAGAGTCCGACCGCGCTGCGGTTGGCGATCAGCGCCGAGGTGCCCCCTCCGGTGGTGACGAACCGGTTGTTCGCGTTCGCCTGCAGCGCGACGCTCCCGTCGCCGTTGTCCATGATCCTGAACTTCTCCCAGGCGCCAACCGCGGCGCGGTTGGCGACCAGCGGTTGGCTACCGCCCGCCTCGGCGGTGACGTACCTCCCGTTGGCGTGCGACCGCAGCGCCACGTACCCGCCGCCCTCGTCCACCTGGTCGAACTCCTCCCAGAGACCGTTGGCGCTCCGGTCGGCGGACAACGGGTCGGCTCCGCCGCCGGTGGTCACGAACCGGGAGTTGATCCGGGCCAGCAGGCTGATCGACGGGGAGTTCGGGGCGGTACCCACGTGCAGCAGCCGGTTCGGCGAGCCGGGGCCGGCGTGGTAGACGGTGTCGGGTACCGCGCTGTCGACGATCGCGGCGCGGACCTGTGCCGGGGTCAGCAACGGGTTGGCCGCGAGCAGGAGCGCCGCGGCACCTGTCACGTGCGGGGTGGCCTGCGAGGTACCGCTCTCGATCCGCGGGGTGGCGTCGCTGTCCAGGTTCACCGAAGCGATCTTGTTGCCGGGGGCGAACACCGCGACGCACGGCCCGTAGTTGGAGAACCAGGTCCGGAAGTCCGCCTCGTCGGTGGCGCCGACGGCGATCGCGCCCGGAACGTCCGCCGGGGACGTGGTGCACGCGTCGTCGCCCACCCCGTCCGCGCCGCCGTTGCCGGCCGCCACCGCGTACGTGATGCCGGACGCGATGGAGTTCGCGACCGCGGCGTCGATCGCCGGGTCGACCGTGACGCTGCCGAGGCTCATGTTGGCCACCGCCGGGTGGACCGCGTTCGCGGTGACCCAGTCGATGCCGGCGACGATCTGCGCGTCGGTACCCCAGCCGGCGCAGTCGAGCACCCGGACCGCCACCAGCTGGACCTGCTTCGCGACACCGAAGGTGGCACCGCCGACCGTGCCGGCGACGTGGGTACCGTGCCCGTCGCAGTCGCTCGCGTCGGTGTCGTTGTCGACCGTGTCGATCCCGGAGCTGGCCCGGCC
>WNGM01004968.1_pt1 | contig 19662 bp, 13 predicted proteins | sample 5400571 | NCBI WGS metagenome assembly WNGM01 (sample SAMN13153378, study PRJNA577476) | soil metagenome | isolation source: 100 cm soil or saprolite under Garry oak tree replicate 2 | place: USA:California | collected 2016-06-15 | reverse complement strand
AGCGCCTGCGGCGGAATGGTGAGTTGAGTAACGAAATAGCCGCGGTTGGCCACGATGCGGACTAATTCTTCTGCTTGCAGCCGGACAGCGGCTTCGCGAACCGGAGTGCGGCTCGCCGTATAGCGATGCGCCAAATCGTTTTCGGTAAACGCCTGTCCTGGCATTAGCTCGCCGGTGATGATGTCTTTCAGGGCTGCGTAAACGCGCTCGGTCAAAGACAGTTTTGGCCCGCCGCCGGGCGGCACGCGTGATGCCGGACCCTTAGTTTTCCCGCGTGGCGATGCGACTATCATTAATCCAGGCCTTCCACGAACCGGGAGTATAACAAGATCGATTGCATACTAAAAGTATGCAAACGAAATTATCGTTGACATGGCCTACAGACTAGTGTAGCTTTCCTCCGCGATTCGCTGGAGTTGTGGACGTAAATGTCGTGCGCGCGGTTTGCATTTGACCGCGAAGAGGGGGCGATATGAACATCCGCAGTTCTTGCTGGGCCACAGCTTCGACATTTGTAATCCTCTTGCTGCTGGCAGTGGCTGTGCGGGCGCAATTATCCAGCAATGGCGAAGTGACCGGCACCGTAGTAGACGCGAGCGGAGCCGCGATTGCGGGCGCAAACGTTTCCTTGATCGACCGGGCTACTTCCACGGCACACGGAACAAAGACGGATGCCGCAGGAGAATTTGCTTTCCGCGCAGTAGTTCCCGGGACCTACGACTTGACCGCTGAAGCCAACGGTTTCCAAACAACCGTGGCGCACGCCTTGATCGTACTGGTCGGAAAGACCACCGAACAGCACCTGAAGCTAGCCGTCACCGGCAGTAAGGAGGTAGTAGACGTTTCCGGCGAACCTCCGGTGCTGCAAGACTCGCGGTCAGAGATCGGACAGGTCATCGAGCGAAAGGAACTCGATTCTCTCCCACTCAAGACGCGCGATTTCTCCGATCTTGCCACCCTGGTTCCCCAAGTTGTGCGCACGCCCGTCATTGATCCGACTAAACAGCGAGTCGGTAACATCAGCGTTGCGGGCACTGGGGGACGGCAGTCCAACGTCTACGTTGATGGCTTCGAAAACTACGATTTTGTGATCGGCGGACTGGCCTATGACGTCAGCCCAGACGCCATCCAGGAGTTCAATGTTGTCACCACACGCTTCACAGCCGAGCAAGCGCGCTCGATGGGCGCGCTCATTAATATTGTGGAGCGGGCAGGCACGAACACTCTTCACGGGTCAGGATTCTTTTTCTTTCGCAACCAGAGTCTCAGTGCTCTCGATTTCTTCCAGACCAAACAGAGTGACTTTCACCGCTATGAATCAGGGGGAACCCTTGGTGGGCCAGTCAAGAAAGACAAGTTCTTCCTGTTCGGCGCCTTTGAGGACCACCACGAACTGGACACCGGGATTGTAAACACCAACGGACAATATCCCCAGTTCGAAGGCAACTTTCCGTTACCGTTTCGCAGGGATTTTGTTACCACGAAGGCAGATTACATCATTAACAAAAGCCATAGCCTGTCTTTCAGGTTCAATCTGGATGACTTCAATGCGGCTGAGAATGTAGGCGGAATCCGCGCTCACTCCAATGGCCGCAACGACATTACTCGAACCAGTTCTAACGCTGGCAACGAGACGTGGGTCATTTCCCCAAACAAAATAAACACTGTTGGCTTCCAGTATTTCCATTTCAATAATCTATTGAAATCGTTCTCTCCCCCGAGTCCGCAGTTTACCCGGCCAGATCTGATCATCGGTGAGCGGACCGGCGACCCACAGGGAACAACGGAAAGCCGTTCGCAGTTGCGTGATGATTTCGTGTGGTCCAAGGGGCGGCACAGTGTGAAATTCGGTGGCGAATTTCAACACGTCAATGGCTCAGCTTTCATTGACTTTGCCACCCACGGGCAGTTCATCTTTTTCACGGACGCCCCGCTAGATGCTCCCGATGCCGACATACTGGTGCAAAGCGCGTGCAATACCCCGGGATGCCAGATGGGAGACTTGGCCAGCCAGATTCTGGGTTTCTATGTTCACGATGATTGGAAAGTGCTTCCCAATCTGACCATCAATGCGGGACTGCGATGGGACTACTTCAGCAACGAGAACAACAAGAATTTCGACGGCATTCTGGGCTTGCTTGCGCCTCCGGGAAGCCGTCATTCCAACAAGAAAAACTTTTCGCCCCGTATTGGCTTCGCCTACGATCCGTTCAAGAAGGGCAAGTTCGTCATCCGCGGCGGTTATGGCATCTATTACGCCAACATCAACCTTCTCGATGGCATCGTGGAGCGGGGGTTTGACGGCAGGAACATTGGCTTCCGAGTGTTCTTCGATCCCGGAGCAATCAACATTGCCGATCCTTTTCCAGGTTTGACCGCGCAACAGATTCACGACCAATTCTTCGGGCCGCCGCAAGATCCTCTAGGCGCACTCGACAACCACTTGACTACCCCATACGTTCAGTACTGGTCCGGTGGCTTTCAGTGGGAGCTGAGCAAGGGGCTCGTGCTCAGCATGGACGGGGTCCATTCCCTGGGTCTCAAGGGAATCCTTTCGAGAGACATTAACGTCGATCCCGCATTCAACATCGCCGTGCCGGCGGCGCCATTGTGTCAGCAGTTTGGCATGGCGGTGTGCAGTCAGTTTGGGGCAACGACCTGGATCAGCAACGGCGATACTTTGAAGTACAACGCCTTCGTCGTCGCCTTGAACAAGAGTTTGGCGCGGCGGCTGCAGCTCAACACGTCCTACACGTTGTCTAACGCAGAAAATCTCTACAACGAGAGCGTGGGTTCTGGTGGAGACAACCTTTCCAACCCGTTCAACTACCAGGCGGACCGTGGACCCGCTGTCACTGACCAGCGGCACCGCTTCATCTTCAGCGCGATCGTCGACCCCAGCCGCTTGCCTCCATTTTTCGGCAACGGATGGGAGATCGCCCTGATTTCGAGCTACAACACGCCGCTCCCCTACGACATTACCGCCGGTACCCAGTCCGACGGGATTACCCCCCTGCGCCCAGCGGGAATTCAACGCAACAACGGCAATCGCGGATCGCAGTCGGCCTTACTGGCGGACATCAATGCTTATCGCGCAGGTCAGGGTTTGCCTCTCATCAACCGGCAACTGACGCCCAACGACCTGAACTTCCGTTCCACAGACCTACGGCTCAGCCGGACGATTCCGCTCGGGGAGCGCTTCCGGCTTCGCTTGCAGGGTGAGGTGTTCAACCTCCTCAATTCTCCAAACTTTATCTCCAACAGCGGTCACGCCGGGTTCGGCGTGAGTGGAATCGTGGGAGACGCGAACTCCTCGTCTGTTGGCTTGCCGACTTCCACACCGGGCGTACTCGGCGTTGGAGGTCCGAGAGCGTTCCAGTTGTCGGTGAGGGCTACGTTCTGACGATATCCGAGAGCGGCGGCTACGTTGTGACTCGGGGCCGCCGTTCTTTGTGTTAGGCAAGGACGCTGCGGAAATCCAGCAATAATTCCGTCCGAATGAATAGGTGGCTATGCCTAGACAATTTCTGCTCTTGTTCCTGCTGACAGCGGCCACCATGGTATCCGCCGGCACCAGGAAAACTTCTCCTACCATAATCGACCTTACCGACACGATCCGTGTCGGTATGGTGGAAGACTCAATCGGTGATGCGGCGATGAAGGCGTTTGGAATTGACGAAGTCTCCACGAATCCCGAGATGACCTTCCAAAAAACAACTGGGAGGTCTACCCGGATTTGCCTTTCCAGTCAGATTGGGACCCACATGGACGCCGGGGCACATGCCGATCCCGATGGTTGGCCGGCCAATGAGGCTCCCATGGATCACCTGATTGTTCCAGGCGTCGTTGTGGACGTTCGTGCCAAGACGGACGATGAAGGCATCACGCCGGCCGACCTTGAAAAGTACGACATCCGGCCTGGGGACGCGGTGCTCTTCCTGTTCACCTATGCCAAGCCCAAGCCAGGCGCCATGTTTTCGCAATCCTTCGTCACTGAAGAGGCCGCCGAATGGCTAGTAAAGCATGGGGTACGATGCGTGGGCAGCAACACGCCGGGCTTGGAGGACCATAAACGTGGTGCGCGCGAGCACTGGATGGATCCGGCAAACCAGAAGCAGGCATGGCCGGTTCATAAGATCTTGCTCCGGCGTCGCATCCCGATCGTAGAGGGTCTCACGAATCTCGACAAACTGGTCGGGAAGAAATTCCAGTTTATTGGACTTCCACTGAAGATCGAGGGAATCGACGGCGCCCCGGTGCGTGCGCTGGCTGTGCTTGAGTAAGAGTCCAACTAGAGCAATCGCTGTCAACCGGCAGCAAGGGATCCATGCCCATTCGGCTTGCTGAAAAACGAAGTGGCACAGCCTTCCTAGTGGTTTTCTGGGTTGTCGCAGAGCTTGTGGCCTCGTGCGGTGCACAGGACGCTCTCATCCAGGCAGGGCATCTAGTGGATCCGGCCAGTAACACCGTGGTCGCCCACCACTCCATCCTGGTTCACGCGGGCAAGATCGCCGCTGTCGGCGAGAACCTCAAGGTTCCTGAAGGCGTTGAGGTCATCGATCTCTCTGATGCCTGGGTCCTTCCCGGCTTAGGCGACGCCCACCAGCACATCACTATGGACTTCCCGCCAGCCTCGCCAAAGGGCTCGACTTGGGAGGCCCTTCGATTGAATCAGAGCACGGCGGAGCGCACGCTTCGCGGACTGCGGAACGCCGCCGCGCTGCTTGCGGCCGGGTTCACGATGATCCGCGATGTGGGCAACGCGGCCGAGTACGCCGACACCGAAGTGCGTCGGGCGATCGAAGGCGGCTGGTTCCCAGGTCCCACCATGCTCAATGCAGGAAAGATCATCACGCCTTTCGGGGGACAGGATCCCGGAGCCGCCCCGGAGCGGGGGACATGGTGGCACGACGAATACATCGACGCGGACAGCGTCGAGCAAATTCGAGCGGCAGTTCGTCGCAACATTTATTACGGAGCTACGGTTATCAAGCTGGCAGCGGACTCGAACGTGTATCACTTCACCGAAGAGCAGGTCCGCGCCGCTGTAGACGAAGCACACCGGGCCGGCTTGACCGTCGCCGTCCACGTTTATGGTGGCGAGGCGGCCCGCAACGTCATTCTTGGCGGAGTGGACTCCGTCGAACACGGCTACGACTTCACCGATGAACTGCTTGATCTAATGAAGCAAAAGGGTACGTATCTGGTAGCAACCGAGATGCCGGCCCAGAACGCGATGATGCTATTTGGCGATATAGGCATGGCCGCGAAGACATTTCGCGAACGTAGCCTGCAACGGCTGCAGCGGGCCTACCGGCACGGCGTCAAGATGGCTTTCGGCACCGACGCCACTCTCGATCTCGCCGACAGCACGCGGGCGAACCAGATTCTGCAGCAGGCGGAAATCTGGCAGGAAGCAGGTCTTCCACCTGCATTCATCTTGAAATGCATGACCGTGAACGTCGCTGATCTGATGGGACTGGGAAAGTCCCGAGGCGAAATTCGCACGAGATTTGCCGCTGACATCATTGCGACAACGGCGAATCCTCTGGAGAACATTGCCGCGCTGCGGAAGGTAAATTTCGTCATGAAGGACGGGAAAGTGGTTCGTGACTCGCGGGCGACGGCACCGCACTGACGTGGTGAGGCAATGCTGTTTGCCCGGCAGGTTTTTAACGTGGCAGGAGCGCGAACGCTTATTGTCAGGAATACAGCGGTTTTCTAGATCGGAAGGAGAAACGATGAAGGCTCGCAGGTTAACTCGCATGCTGCTGCCAGTTTTTGTGCTGATGTTGAGTATGGGCGCCCCCGCGCAGCAACAGGCTGCTCCGGTGGCGCCACTTGACCAGCCGGGACACATATTCACTGTCACGATGCTGAAGATCGAGCCGAGCCGGGTAAGCGAATTCCTGGATTTTTGGCAGAAGGAGTTTGTCCCTCTGGAAAAGAACATTCCGGAAATTCTGAGCTCGAAGATTCTCCAACATCGCTGGGGACCTTCGGATTACATGGTATTCGTCATTCATGAATACAAGGACCTGGCAAGCATTGAAAAAGCCCAAAAGCAGCAGGAAGGGGCCATTCAGCGCGCTTCCGCCACAGATCCACAGGCAGCCGAGGCTTTCAAAAAGTTCCAGACCTTTGTTCCCGGACATGTGGATTACATTTTGTTTGCTCCTGACCGCGTTCGCAAGTATGGCACGCAGGAATAAATGCTTCTCCTCGTATGCGTTTGGATTTCGCACATAGTTAGTTGAGTTGGGGGATTCTCGATGAACGCAAAACTGCGATACGCAACAACCGGACTCCTGGCGTGCATACTGTCTGCGCCTGCCCTGGCGCAGCAGCCTCGAACTCACATCGTCAAGACCGGCCCTGACACTGTCGAGTGGGGATACTACGATGCTTCAAAGAAACCGGTTGCAGTGATTGATTCTGGCGACATTGTGCAGATTGAGAGCCCGCTGGCCGGTTCGCGAGAGATGGAAACCTTTGGAATCGCGGATTTGATTACGCCCGAAATGCGCGCTCTCGAAGCCGGAGTGTCCAACAGCGACAAGGGACCTGGGGCCAACATCCTTGTGGGCCCAGTTTACGTGAATGGAGCCGAACCCGGGGATGTCCTCGAGGTGAGGATTCTGACGCTCGAACCGATTGACAACTACGGTGTGAACCTGTTCGTCCAGGGGCATGGAGCACTCTCTGACGATCTCCCGCGCATGAGAGTGAAAACTATTCCCTTGGATAAAGCACGCAATGTCGCGTTGTTTGCGCCAGGCATCGAGCTTCCGATAAGACCGTTTTTCGGTACCATGGCAGTCGCTCCTCCTCTCATGCTCGGCAGGATCGGTGATTCACCTCCGGATTACTATGCCGGAAATCTCGACAATAAGGACTTGGTTGCCGGCACGACTTTGTACATCCCTGTGCAGGTTAAGGGCGCACTCTTCAGCGCCGGAGATGGGCACGCTGGGCAAGGCGACGGAGAAGTGGATGGCACTGCCAATGAAGTCGCCTTGCGAGGAAAGCTCCAACTCATGGTCCGCAAAGACTTGCACTTCCAGTGGCCGCGGGCGGAGACGTCCGATTACTACATGACCATGGGCTTCAGCCCTGATCTCAATCGGGCCGTGGTGCAGGCCGTGCGCGAGATGGTTGACTTTCTGTCAACGAAGTATCATCTGCGCCAGGAAGATGCTTACATGTTGACCAGCATGGCCGCCGATCTGCACGTGACCCAGGTCGTGGACGGGACCAAAGGAATTCACGCCATGATCCCAAAGAAGATTTTCCTTCAGCACTGAGCTATAGGACCGAGATTCCGTTTATCCGTGACTAGGCTTGCCGGTCGACGCTTGATCTTGCTTTACCACACAATTAAGGAGGTATCCCCTTGTGAAATCACGACTGTCCTGCCGTTCGCAGCTAATTCTGGCCGTACTGCCTTTTTCCTTGATCGTGGTCGTCATGTCGTCAGCCCAGGAACTGCTTTCCCGTGATGCCTACCGCTTGATCAAAGAGAGTGCTTCCGGCGAGTTACCGTTCGCAGACTTTCGCAACATCGTACGGTTCTCAGGGTACGCTCCTTCTCCGGGATCAGATCAAGTCGCTGAATACCTCGCTGGCCGCGCGAATGCAATGGGGATGAGCAATGTCCAGATTGAAAAATATCCTGCCGACGGCAAAGGCTATAGTTGGGCTTTCAGGACCGAGCCGTCATGGGAAGGTCGTGAGGCCGAACTCTCGATAGTGAAACCGGATTCGGAGTTGCTTGCGAGTTTCAGCTCGAGCAAGACGTTTTTGGCGCGCCAAAGCCGCGATGCCGATGTGACGGCGGCCTTGGTCGATGTCGGCGACGGCACCCGTGCGCAAGACTACGATGGCAAGAACGTTGAAGGACGTCTCGTTCTTGCGACCGGAGGTCTGCCAACAGTGACTCGGCATGCGGTATGGGACCGTAAAGCCGCTGGCGTTGTCTATTATCGGACGGCCAACGCGATTGACTACCCGGACCTTATTAGCTCCCTAGAATTCTCGCCGTGGTACGGGCCCGATGGCGAGAATGCGCCCTTCGCATTCTCACTGTCATATCGGGTAGGAAATCGGCTGCGCGACCAGTTGGCCACGGGAGAAAAGCTCATACTCCGCGCCCACGTGCGAGCAGATGTTGGAACAGGCAACTATAACGTGGTTCGGGCGGAGATTCCTGGTACTAACCCCGCGCTTTCGGCGGTGCTGGTTTACGCTCACGATAATAGCCGGAACACGGGAGGCGCCAACAACCTTACCGGCGTCGGCTGCAACCTGGAAGTGGCGCGGGTCCTTGCCACGCTGATCGCTCAGGGCAAACTGCCGCGTCCACTCCGTACCATACGTTTCATGTGGGGGCCGGAACATTACGGCATCACTGAACATTTTCGGGGCCATCCGGATGATGTAGCAAGAATCGAGGCGATGGTGAATGTGGACATGATCGGTTACAGCCAAAGCCGGGCCGGGGCCGTGTTTCACCTGTACCGCACGCCTTGGTCACATCCATCATTTATGAATGACGTGGTTCAGGAGTTCGTGGAACGCATCGGCGCCGAGAACACAATCTCCATCCGCAACGCTCATTTTCTCGCGGCACGGCAGACCGAAGGATTTCTCGACCCATTGTTTGCGCCCACCGGAAGCCGCGAGCAGTTTCATTACAACATCGAGGAGTTCTGGGGGCCGAGCGACCACGAAGATGCTAGCGACGGCAGCATCGGGTTGGCGGCGGTCCTGCTCAACGATTTCCCCGATGTATTTCTAGGAACCCAAGATGACCGGCCGGAGTTGGCGGGAGATCCGACGCAGATGCGTCGCGGCGTCGCACTGGTCGCCAGTTCCGTCTACGCACTAGCGACCGCGGACGCTGCCAACGCCCAGGCGCTCGTCCATAACTCTGCTACCAAGGCCGAGGCGCGGCTCGCGAAAGATGCGGCGCGGGCATTCGCAATGGTAGATGGCGCAAAGCCTGAGGCGCTAAGCGCTGCACATGAAGAGGCGCGCAATATGATCCGCCATGCATACGCTCGCGAAGTGGCTTCGTTGACCAGTGCGAAGGAGGTGATTGGTAACGCGGCATTCCGGGCGTTGGCAGATCCCGTCATCGCCGACTGGAAGGCGCGCGAGCAACGCGCTCTGGAACAGATCGAACAGGCCGCAGCAGCCACCGCCCGCCGTCCTGGTGTTGCCAATTCTACATGTTGTATGAGGCCCTCAACGTCGCCGATGGCCAGCACAGCGTGGCCGAGATCCGAGATTTTATTAGTGCCGAATATGAGCCGGTGAGCGTCCAGGATGTGGACCAATATTTTCGATTTCTCGAATCCGTCGGCGTCATCCACATGAAAACGAATGGAGCGACCAGTGGCGAATAGCGGCGTGTTGCCGGAGATCGTCGCTATACAGGGAGAGCGGCGACAGGAGGTACTCATGCTAACGTCTGAACCTGGGGCTCTTACCGCTGTATTTCCGATCAGCTGGGTGCGCGATCAGTTCTCCGCTCTGCACAATCAGCCACGTACGGTGTTCTTCGACAAAGGGGCTGGCGCCCAGATTCCGCAGGGGGTGCTGGATGCGGTTGAGGATCACTTGCTCCGCCGAAATGTGCAACGCGGCAGTCGATTACCGCGAATCCGTCGAAGTTGATGCTGTGCTGGCGAGAGCGCGTGAGAGCGTTGCGGCCTTCCTCAATGCGATCGCATCCGGCGGCAGCGACTCAACATCAGATCGCCAACTGGGCGGGACTGCCGACGGCCAATCGCATAACTTTCTCTTTCGATCCCACTATATGGTCATGCATGGACTGGCGTGCAGCGTGGGGATCGCGTCTGCGAATCGCTTCCACAATGTCGGTGTGTTCGCGGGCGGGGAGCTCGCCGTAATACCCGATATCAATCGCGGCGAACATGATGCGCTCCATCTGACAGCGAACGTCTGTAACGGCGCGCACCAACAGGCGGTTAAGAGTTAACCGGGCGATGCCGACGCGGAACTCGGTATCGGCCTCAATGAAATGCTCATAACTGTTACGGTCTTCGGTTTTGTATTGCGTGCGCGCGAGCTCGGTCAGGCGGTCAAGCAAAGCGGTATCAGCCCAGCGCTTGGCAGCGACTTCCGCGCAAAAATCCTCCAGTTCCGCCGGGTATTCATACATTTCATTCAGCTCATGAATGATCAGATGACTGACGAAATACCCTTTTTGGGGCACAAGTCGCAGCAGCATTTCCTGTTGCAAGCGCATGATGGCCTCGCGCACAGGGGTGCGACTACCCTTGTACCTCGCGGCTAACACCTTTTCGTTCATGGCCTCCCCGGGCTGGAACACGCCGTGAATGATATCCGTCTTGAGCTGTTGGTAAACGCGTTCGGCAAGAGTCGTGTTGCTCGATTCGAGACCCTGACCTGTGGGGCGCGAATCGCCATGCGTGCGGCCGGATTTCAGAATCCTGCGCTCACGATTTAGGCTTCTGGTATTTGCCACAGGAACTCTTGAAAAGTGGATCGAGGTGAACCCCTTCGCCTCGGAACAATCAAGGCTAGAGCAACATTGGTATACCACAGATATGTAAATCTGAATACTCTTGACATACATCATTTCGGTGGAGTAGCTTGGCGAACCAAATCATGACGGGGGTTTCGGTTGCGAGATCCAAGAGGGCACTCCCCGGACTGGCAAGTGAGTGCGAAACTGCTACTGATTGCCTCACTGGCGTCTGCGGCTTCGTTTGGGGCGCAACAAAAGGCTTCCAACACCCCTATTGTGGTCCGGGCAAGCAAGCTGTTTGACCCCACCTCCGGCCGCTTGCTTGACTCTCCCGTTGTGCTCATCTCTGGAAATCACATTGAAGCAGTGGGCAGCCGCGATCTCGCCACGCCGGCCAATGCGCGAATGATCGATCTTGGAAGCGCCACCCTTCTTCCAGGCTTGATTGATGTTCACACACACTTGACCTTCGACGCCGGAGGCGGTGGTTACGAATCGCTCGGCATCTCCACCCCGCGCGCTGCGCTGACCGGTGCTAAGAATGCAAGACTCACATTGTTAGCCGGTTTTACGACCGTGCGGAACGTGGGAGCAGAAGGTTACGCAGATGTCGCGCTGCGTGACGCCATTGATGCCGGGGATGTGATCGGGCCGCGTATGCAGGTTTCAGGGCCGCCGTTGGGCATTACCGGCGGACACTGCGACAGCAATCTGCTGCCTCCGCAATTTCATTACTCCGCTGAGGGCGCGGCGGATGGGGTGGAAGCTGTGATGCACAAGGTCCGGGAGGTGGTGAAATACGGCGCTGACGTTATCAAATTCTGCGCTTCCGGCGGAGTCTTCTCGAAGGGTGACAACCCCCGCCTGGAACAATACAGTCCGGCTGAGATGCAGGCTTTGATTACAGAAGCGCATCGCCTGGGCCGAAAAGTGGCCACCCACGCGCATTCCACGGTTGCGATCAAGGACGCAGTGCGCGCCGGCGTGGACTCAATCGAACATGGGATTTTTCTCGACGATGAAGGCATTCAGTTGATGAAGGAGCACAACACTTTCCTGGTTCCGACCTCCTATCCGCTCTTCTGGTTTGAGGAGCACGCGCCGCAGATGCATTTACCGCCATGGGTCACGGAGAAAGCGGCCATCATTATTCCCGCCGCCAAGCAGAACATGACGAAAGCCTTTCACAGCGGCGTGCGGATTGCACTCGGCACAGACGCGGGAGTCTATCCGCACGGCGAGAATGGGGGCGAGTTCTGGTCGATGGTCACACTTGGCCTGACTTCAGCCCAAGCGCTGCAGGCAGGCACCATCAACGCGGCTGAACTTATGGGATGGTCTGACCGGGTCGGTTCCATCGCAAAAGGCAAGCTGGCGGACATTGTCGCGGTAAAGGGCGATCCCCTGTCCGACGTACGCATGTTGCAACACGTGCAGTTCGTAATGAAGGATGGCGTGGTTTACAAGGATGAAATCACTAATCAGGGGAACTCTTTGCATTCCTGGTAGGAGCTAGCACAGGAAAAGCAGCACGAGTTCGAGGGGGAAGCATGTGGATCAGGAGATTCAACAACATAGTTGTTTTGATTTTAGCGTTGGCCTACGTTGCGCCGGGGCAAAGCACTCAGGGCGGAATTGTCGGCACCATCCGGGACGAGAAGGGTGCCGATATTTCTGGGGCAAAGGTGCGGGTGACCAACGCGGCTACTGGTCTGCGACGGGAAACGACCACCGCGGAGAACGGACTGTACCGCGTGCTGGCGGTCCCCACCGGCGTCTACGAGGTCACTGCCGAAGCGCAAGGTTTCGCCACGACCACAGCCAAAAACATCGAAGTTGGTGTCGATCAAGTCCGAACGCTCGACTTGGCGCTGCGTGTCAGTGCAAGAGCAGAATCGATCACTGTGGCAGCCAATGCCGATCTCACACAAACCGAGACCGCGAAACTTGGCGAGATTATTGATAACCGCAAAGTGGAAGATCTTCCGCTGAACGGGCGCGATTTTGCGCAACTGGCGCGGCTGAATCCGGGCGTTGCGAGTTCTGGGGGCGGAGGTGGACAGCAAGGGGGCGAAGGAGGCGTGTCGGGCTTCTCCTCCAACGGACAGCGCTCCACCTCCAACAATTTTCTGGTGGATGGCGTCGATAATAACGACTACTTCGGCGGGCAAGCGGCCCAGATTCCCTCCATTGATTCCATTCAGGAATTCGAAGTTCAGACCAACACTTTCTCGGCCGAATACGGCCGCAACAGCGGATCGGTGGTCAATCTTGTAACCAAATCAGGTACCAACCAGCTGCATGGATCGGTGTACGACTTTTTCCGGAATGATGTACTCGACGCCCGCAATTTCTTTAACGACCAGAGTTTCCCCAAATCATCATTGCGGCTCAACCAGTTCGGCGGTACTTTTGGTGGGCCCATCATCAAGAACCAGACGTTTTATTTCCTGAACTACGAAGGGTTCCGGCGCAGAGCGGGAATTACTCGCATTACGAATGTCCCCACTTTAGCGGAGCGGGCAGGCAACTTCACTGATCAGAATGGCAATCCTGTGACGTTTGCGGTGAACCCGGTAAGCGCGCAGCTGTTCAATCTATTTCCCAAACCAAATTTGAGCGATCCGTCAGGAAACTTCATCTCATCTCCTGAACAAGGTGACGGCACGGACCAGTTCCTGGTCAAAGTGGACCATCGCTTGCGCAGCTCAGACAGTTTGTCTGCGCGTTACAGCCGCGCCCGCGTCGACATTTTCTTTCCCTTTACTCCCGGACAGAGCGGAACCAATATTCCTGGTTATGGCGTGAACGATAACGGCGCCAACCACCTGGTGGCGTTGTCTTACACACGAGTAATCAGTCCGAGGACTCTGAACGAAGCACGCTTTGGATTCACGCGTTCCAATATTTCGCTGGTTACACAGCCTGGACCGAAGGCGGCAGATTTTGGATTTAATACAGGCTGGGCACCCAATGCTCCGTTGAGTCTCGGAAATATTCCGCAACTGGCATTTGCCGGCGGATTTGTCTCCGGCAGTTCAGCGGTGAGCAACCTTGGAGGCGCAATTGACCAGCCCAACCGCACGGCAGGTAATACCTTCCAGTGGATTGATAATCTGTCGCACACGACGGCGCGGCACGCTTTCAAGGTTGGTGGCGACATTCGGTATCTGCAACTGAATCGGCTGTACGATCTGTCATTCAGCGGGCAGATAACTTTCAGCGGGCTGGATAATACGCTCGGGGCTGGCGGCGCCAACATACCAAACGCGCTAATCGATTTCGCGGCAGGCCTCCCCGATGGCGTGCTGGAGTTTGTTGGCGATTCCCATCGCAACTTCCGCACTAGCAGTTACGGCGTGTTCGCACAAGACAGTTTCAAGCTTCGCCATAATCTGACTTTGAATTACGGCTTGCGATACGAACTGAACACCGTTCTGCGCGAAGCTCATGGGCGGCTGAGCACCTGGCGGCCACAGGATTTCACAACCTACCTTCCTCTCGCGCCTACAGTACAGACTGATTTAGCTGTCCTGCGCGCCTCCGGGGTAGTCACGCAGGGCGAGGTCGGCGGCATTTACGATCCCGACCACAACAACTTGGCTCCGCGGATTGGATTGGCTTGGGACACATTCGGCAATGGCAAGACAGTAGTTCGCACCGGATACGGAGTGTTCTACGAAACGATCATCGGGAACATTCCAGGAAATGTAATGCTGAATCCGCCATTCTTGCCCGACTATTTCACTCCATTTCCTTTTACGGCAGCACTCTGGCCCAACGTGTTCGGCCCCTCGCCTTTTCCTGTACTGACGATTACGCAGCAGAGGCTGAGAACACCTTACGCGCAGCATTACAACCTAGAGATTCAGCATGAATTACCAGGGCGGATACTTTTGGAAATCGGATACGTCGGTACGTCAGGGACAAAACTGCCCCGTTTCCGGCAGATTGATCAGGCATTTATCACGCAAAAGCAGCTAAACCAGCTTACCCCTGATCTGAGTACGCGACTTTCGCTGATGGGGCTGCCTCCTGGAGCGGTGCAGTCTTTAGTCAGCGGCATGCCGGCCACGATCCCGTTTATTCCCAGCGTTGCACGCACGCCATATTTTGGATACGCGCAGCTCTTTCAGGCCGAGAACGTGGTCAGCTCGAATTACAACAGCTGGCAAGCCAAGCTGGACAAACGATTCAGCCACGGCCTCTCATTTCTGACTTCTTATACATGGTCTCATTCAATCGATGGCGCATCGGTCTTCTTCGGCTCGGGTGCCAATGCCACTACCATCTTTCCGCAGGACAATTACAACTTGCGGGCCGAGCGTGGGAATTCGGATTTCGACATCCGCCATCGCCTGAGCTGGAGCTTGATCTACGAACTGCCGGCGATGCACCAGTTGCCAAAATTGCTTGGCCAAGGCTGGCAGGTTGGCGGAATTCTTACATTGCAAACGGGACAGCCCTTCTCTGTGCTCACGGGCAAGGGCTTGAGTGGGACGGGCTTGGGCAATGATCGCCCCGACCTGGTGGGGGATCCGAATGCCGGGCCCCACACCGTGCAGAAGTGGTTCAACACATCAGCATTCGTGGACAATCAGCCCCTGACCTTCGGCGATGCCGGGAGGAACATTGTTGTCGGCCCAGGATACCGTGACTTCGATTTCTCCATCCTGAAGAACATGAAACTCGGAGAAAGTGTCAACCTACAGTTCCGCACTGAGTTCTTCAACATCACCAATCATCCCAGTTTTGCTCTTCCCAGCAATATTCGAGCGGCTGCCAATTTCGGGGCGCTGTTCACGACCCCGGATGCGGCGCAGAACAATGTGGGCCTGGGCTCTGGCGGTCCGCGCCTCGCGCAATTCGCTTTGAAGTTGAGTTTCTAGAAGAAGGCCAATTCCAATGCGCTTGGCTCACCTTATTAGTTTCCGAACAATCCTGCTGATCTTTGTGCTTGCTGCGGTCTTTCCCGGTCGCGCGGCGCCGGTGGTAAAGCAGATCGGCCCGGGACTTTATGCCTACATCTCCGATAATGACTCGAGCGCCAATTCCACTGTTCTGATCGGTGGCAAAGGCATTCTCGTCGTCGATACCGGTTTGAATGATGAGGAGGGCGGGAAACTGTTACGGGCGATCAGGAATATCTCTGCGCTTCCCGTGCAGTACATCGTGAACACGCATTACCATCCGGACCATCAGGGAGGCAATGCCACTGTCGGCCCGGCTGCTGTCGTCATCTGTACAGACTGGACACGCGAGCGCACGGTACAGCTCCTCACCTCACTGCCGTCAGCAAACCGTTCACGATTTCGTCTGGCAGACGTAACTTTCCAGCAGAAGATTACACTGCACCTGGACCCATATACCGCCGAAGTATATTTCCCGGGGAAGGGGCACACCTCGGGCGATGCGCTGGTCTATTTCCCGGAACAGCATGCAATCGCCATGGGCGATCTATTTTTGAATCGGTCATCACCCGCCATGGATCAGGGCAGCGTTGAAAGCTGGATCAAAGCGCTCGATGCTGTGCTGACCTTGCCCGTGGAAGCGGTAGTTCCGGGTCATTTCGAATTAGCCACAAAGGCCGAACTGTGGCGATTTCGCAATTACCTGAACGATCTCTATCAACAGGTGCGTGCGCTGTATGAGAAGAGCGCCAGCCTGGAGCAGGTCAGGCAGGGCATACACATGGAGCAGTACCAGGATTTCCGGCAGTACCCAAAGTTTGAAGCGACTTTTGCCGATAACGCCACCACGATCTATCAGCAGCTCAAGCAGCAATAGAAACTCATGTCTGATTTTCCGATTTCGTGGGTCCGGGAGTGCTTCCCCGCGCTCAATCTGGGGGACAACTTCATTTTCTTCGACAACGGGGCGGGTGCCCAGATTCCCCAGGCAGCATTGGACGCAGTGCAGAAACACCTGATCCTCCGCAACGTGCAGCGCGGAGGCCGATACCGCCAAAGTGTGGAGGTGGACGAAACCATTCAACGGGCAAGGCAGAGCGTTGCAGCGTTTCTCAACGCGAACTCGGCGGACGAGGTTGCTTTCGGCATGAATGCGACCTCGTTCATTCGCATTGTAAGTCTCGCCATTGCCGACATCATGGGAGCGCGGCGAGAAATTATCGTCACTGATATGGATCATGAAGCGAATATCGCGACATGGTTGGTGCTGGAAAAGCGAGGCGCGGAGATCCGGTGGTGGAAGATGCGGGAGGATGGGCTCCTCCATACGGAAGATCTCGAACCATTGTTAGGATCTCAAACTCGCCTGGTCGCGTGTGCCATGGCATCCAACGCGCTGGGTTCCATTGTGGACGTGAAAGAGGTTTCCCGGATGGCGCATGCCGCCGGCGTGGAGGTGTTCATCGACGCGGTGCATTATGCGCCGCACGGCCCCATTGACGTCCAGGACCTTGATTGCGACTATCTCGTCTGCTCGGGATACAAAATCTTCGCGCCACACATGGGATTTTTATGGGGCAAAGCGGCTGCGCTCGAGGCGTTGCCTACGTTCCGCGAAGATTTCATCCCAGACAAGGCACCGATGAAGATCGAAGTAGGAACGTTTGCTTACGAGAATGTCGCCGGCATGGATGCCGCAATCGGTTATATCGAAGATCTGGGCCGGCGCACAGCACCCAATGGCCATGCTAATAAGTCGCGTCGAGCTGCTTTGGTCGGCGCCATGCAGGCGATTCGCCATTATGAGGCAAAGCTCTCCGCTCGGCTACTGAAAGAGCTGCAGCGACTACCTCGTGTAAGTACTTACGGAGTACGCGACCCGGAACACATTGCGCGTCGCGTTCCGACAATTTGTTTCAATATTGGGGGAGTAAAGCCGGCAACTGTCACGTCAGAATTGGCGGACCGAGCAATTGGAGTCCGCGACGGCAATATGTATTCTCCGCGCCTGTTGAAGAGGCTGGGAGTTTCTTCCGACGATGGTGCTGTGCGGGCCTCACTTGTCCACTACAACACCGAAGAAGAAATCAATTGCTTCATCGCGGCGCTCGGTTCTCTCATTGAGAACTCGGCCTAATTTTTCAGGACATGTAGATGGAACAGCAGGCCGCAAATCTGCCGGAAGCTGGAGTTGCCTCCGCGCCGCCTTCGGCTCAAGAGCAAGAGGAGCTCAGGCGAAGTCTGAGCCAAAGGCACCTGACGATGATCGCCATTGCAGGGGCGATCGGAGTGGTTTGTTCTTGGGCGGCGGCCTAACCATCCAACTCGCCGGACTGGGGTAATCATAAGCTATCTGATAGGTGCAGCGATTGCGGCAGTAATCGCCTACTGTCTGGCTGAAATGGCGGTGGTACATCCGTTCTCCGGATCATTCGGGATCTATGCGGAGAGTTATCTGAGCCGCTGGGCTATGCTGCAGGGCGTGGGCCCGCCGACCCGAATGTCCACATCGCCGACATCAGACCCCGAACAGGTTCGAAATGGGCATCTCTACGAAGGTGTGCACCCCGTCGTCGGAACCGGCGACATGCGTGCCGCTGGCCTGCCAAGCCACCCAGACGGTGCCATCGGATCGATCCACCGCAACGGACGGCTCGGTGGCGTTGGTTTCGGAGCTCGGGGACACCTGTCGCGTGAAGCTAGTCGTCTCAGCGGCCAATGCCTGCAGCGATAGCAGTCGGGTTGACGGCGGCGGCAAGAGGTACACTGTTGCGATGACAGCGGTCGCTAGCCGCATGGGCACTCTGCGGAAAGAGATGGCCACGATTCCCTCCGGGGGCTGGCTCTTTTTGGTCGGGTTTGCGAGCAACAGCACGGCAGAGATGCAAATAGTTCTGCTACTGGTTGCATGACTCTACTTCAGCCAAGTCCTTTTTCGATTGGCGGACAATTCGATGGGGCGATAGCTCGGTGAAATCCTTTCGGGGACGAGTCCCAGTGGCCGGGTTATCAGCGGCAGTGACGCCGTGCGATGGCCTTCAATTCTCTGTACATGATCTGTCCCAATGTCCATCCGGTGTTCCCCGGCCTTATCGAGTGGGCACACATTCACGCATCTTGCGCACGATTTCTCCGGGTGTAGCTACAAACCTGCATTCACAGACCCTGAACAAGAAAAGTGGGAGAACATCAAGCAACTGTGATAAGGGCACAGGAAATCGTGAGCGTCGAGAGCTTGAGTTCGAGTTGAAATCGGCGCATTCGTGTATGGATGCTAAGGACACATAGGGTATGACCAAGGCCATCGAAGAGGTCTACTCTTCACTGAAGGGACAGTTTCGCGGAGACCTGATTCGTCCGGGCGATGATGACTACGAGACGGCCCGAGGTATTTGGAACGCAATGGTAGCCCGCAGACCTGGCCTCATTGCTCGCTGCGCCGAGGTCCCTGACATTCAGTCTGCCGTCAGTGCCGCCTCGACTATAGGTGTTGTCACGGCCGTGCGTTGCGGTGGACATAGCTTGGCCGGCTTCGGCAGTTGTGCCGACGGCTTGGTCATTGAACTTTCAAGAATGCGCCAGGTCACCGTTGACTGCGATGCTCGTCGAGCCCGCTTTGCGGGGGGTTGCCTGCTCGGCTCGGTAGACGTCGCTACTCAAAAGTACGGACTTGTGTTTCCCGCCGGTGTCGTTTCGCATACGGGCGCTTCGGGCTTGATCCTGGGTGGAGGCTTTGGGTGGCTGACCCGGCGTTTCGGGCTGTCCTGTGACAATGTTGAAGGCCTCACGTTGGTGACTGCTGATGGGTCCGTTGTTCACGCCAGTTCGAGAGACAATGCGGATCTTTTCTGGGCTTTGCGAGGCGGGGGCGGCAACTTTGGAGTCGTGACTGAATTCGAGGTGAAACTCCACCCTTTGAAATCCGTGGTGCTCGGCGAAGGCCTGTGCCTCGGGGACGATATTCCTCGTCTGCTGCGGCACTGGAGAGATTTCATGCCACAGGCGCCCGACGATTTGAAGTGGAATCTCTCCTTGCGACTCGCTCTCAACGGCGAGAACGTGCCTGAGCGTGTACGTAAGCGTCCGGTGCTCAGTCAGTCTGTGCTCTGGACCGGAAATCCCAAAGAGAGCCGCCGATACCTCGATCACGCGCTCTCCATTTGCAAGCCTATAGAAATAACTAGAAGAGTCCTATCTTTTCTCGCTCTGCAGACAATGGCCGACGCCGAGTTTCCC
>WNGM01004399.1_pt1 | contig 19678 bp, 13 predicted proteins | sample 5400571 | NCBI WGS metagenome assembly WNGM01 (sample SAMN13153378, study PRJNA577476) | soil metagenome | isolation source: 100 cm soil or saprolite under Garry oak tree replicate 2 | place: USA:California | collected 2016-06-15 | reverse complement strand
CCTGCTTCTTTTCTCGCGACCTGGGGAATTGGCTGCGTTTGCTCCTGCCACCATTGCCCCACATCGTTCGACGCCAGGCTCTGAGCCTTGAGCAGCGAAGCTTCGAAGCCCTGCCGTTCACGCAGGTAATGCCATTGCTCTTTTACTATCCAGATTATGGCTGTCGTGAGAAGGAGCCAGAAAAAGAGTAATGTGAAAGAAAGCAAGAGCAATGCGCTCAGTGGCAACAGCACCAGAGGGCCTTTGAGCATCCACAAACGAGGTACGAGGGGTAATGTCTGCAAAAAGAAACGCCACACCTGCGGAGGAAAACCTCCTGAAAACTAGAGGAGGAGAGAACTCCCGCCAAGTGTGCCCAGGCAGGTGGTATATTTGACCCATCTCTGGGTCGTGTATAATGCCTGAAACTGTTCCAACATGTCTCCCCCATTCTCGCTTTATGAAGTCGCTGTCTCCTTAAATGAGGTTATCCTTGCTACTATGCCATTTTCGAGCACCAGGCGAAGACCGCCGTAGCCACTCTGAAACGTGTTATCCATGACCGTGACCATCCAGTTTGCTGGCTCAGGATTCCCATTTTGCCAGACTTTGGCCGAGAGCGTGGTACCTCTCATGCGAAAACGCAAGGTATAGAGCATTCCACCCTTTGCCACGAAGGGGAAGGCGCCAAGGCGCGTTGCCATTCCTGCGACTCTCTTCAGTACGACAAGGTTGTTCCCATCGATATAGCTTTTGTACCAGTCGTTGGTATCTGTCCAGCGCAGCACAGCTCCAATGTTGGATTGGTTGAACTGGCTCATCGAGCCGCTGAATGCTACTTCGGCATCGCTGATGAGCGGGCCAAGCGTCGCGTCATAGGCGCCTCGTCCACCGGCAGCCTGGGCCGTTCTGGCAGTTATCGAAAAGACATTCTTACTGATAGCATCTTCTCCCCAGGAGCGGCCATCGGAGGCCGTACCCCAGAAGAGTTGATTGGGACGTTGAAATGTATCCTGTGCCAGGATGTTTGTTGTTAGCGGGCTGACAGCCTTACGAGGTGTGCTTGTAGTAGTTGTTGGTATGCTTATACTTGCGCCGCTGCCGTTTGCAGTGACGGTCAGTGCTGCTTCGATTGAATGGACGTAAAAAGATGATACTATGCCTCCAGTAAGAAGTATACCCAACATTGTCAGGCCTATTAAACGAGGGATGCTGTTCATTAGCTCTGATCCTGAGTTTAGCCTTACATCTGTATATGAACGCTGTGTAGTAGACAAGGGGTGCATAACTCTACAGAACCAGTCCTGGCGGAAGTATTCGGCATAACGACGATATCCATAGAAGCAAGCCGCTGGATCGCAAAGTGGATTTGGGTGACGCCATCCTGTATTTCACCCGTTGCAGGATCAAACTGTCCAACAAAAGCGTCTTGCGCGTGTTTGACCATATCATCAAGAAGAGAGAGCGTTGCGGGTTGCAGTAGTTGTGCACCGGTCATCATCACAAGTTTTTTGGCACCCTGGTGTACCTGCTCCAGAAGGGCCTGTACTTTGTTGATAGCTGTATCAACCTGGATGGCCAGCTGTTTCTGTGCAGTGGTCGCCCCAGGGGAATCGACCAGGCCCTTGAGGTGCAGAGCGATATGATAAAGGAATCCTGGCGGCACCTGGTGTTGTACATCAAATTCGAGCAGGCTTACCCTGGCGAGACGTTCATTTACCAGCACAGGAGAGTCGACAGGCACATCGTTCTGGACATAGGATAAACCATCCAGGTAGTCAAGAATACGAATGAACTGCCGGTGCATAAGAGCCGTATCTCGTACTGACCAATCGTCCCTGGCGCTTCCTGACCATTCCAGGATTTTTTGCACGTTCCTGAACAGCCAGATATCCAATCCACCTGGCATTCCCAGCAATGCGAGCGTAGGGTCTGAGGCCAGCAAATGGCGAAGGTGACTGAGTAGACTGAAATGATGGACGGTATCCAGGGGATTAGGTTTTTGCGGAAATTCGGCCATGTAACGCCATACACTCTTGTCAAGAGATGGAGTGATAGGTGTGATTCCCGCATCCTCTTCTGTCACGAGGAGGCGATTGGTCACCTCGAGCAGGTTTGTATGTTGTTGATCCCCGCCGTACTGGAAATGGACCAGGCCATGGTTCACCGGGAGTTGTCCTAGCAAAAGGGCTTTCCCCTCGACAGGATCGTCATTCAACAACCAGGCATAGTAGCTTTTACCGGCCGAAGGATGAGGGATATTGGAAAGATCAAGTTCGACTTCATCGGCAATACCCTGGCTGGTACTCTCGTTAATCTGCCCACTACTGCTGAAACGGACATGTCCAACTATGGTATTCAATGCCGCCACGGGGGCTTGAGCAGAGGTAGTGTTCTTGAAAAGCGCTGACGAAGAAAATGCCCCTAGATTAAGACTCGCGACGACCAGTACAATCATGGCTGAAACAAGGACTGCACCGCCCACTGTCAGAATTGGTGCGAGTTTCCTCTTACGAGGCATGCTGGGAGGTATGGGTGGAGGCATGAGTCCGGTATCTGGGCCAAGAGGATTGGTAGTAGGTGCTGGTTGAAAAGGGTACGAGAGATCGTACCTTGGTGTTTGTTCCGTCTGCCTCAATGCTCAGGCCTCCTTATAGAGTCCAGCAAGGCACGCGGTACGTTTACTATTTCTTCACCTAATTCAGTAGTCAGTTACTCCATTGGTAGGTTGCCGTGCCCTGTCTACCTGCAAGTGTACCTAATTATAGGTGGAACTTTGGGCTTTTAGACCAACATTTTTGGCGTGGACATCCTATGCAATTTGGACGTGAGACTGGGCTAGCCTAGGCTTCTCTTTGTCTCCGGCGAGACTGGAACATGAGCACATAGCCAGTCTCAAGAATCGAAAAAATGTCTATGCCAAAAGTGTGCATTTTGAGACGGGTGCGAGAAAGAACGTTTCTGACCGGCCGCATCTCTTGATCCCACACACCTTCTTCTTGCGCTTCCTGCAAACGCTGGCGGCACCGATCAATGGCCTGCTCAGTCACATGACCACTGTTAAAGCTCGCGAGCAAAACTTCATAGGGACAGAAATGAGGGTATGACTCCAGCATTGGCCTGAGTACGCATAACTCACTATTGGTAAATTGTTGCTCGGCAGTCAACTTCGCCCCATCGGTGGTATTAGAGATAAGAGATAAGGTGCCCAACGCTAAATTTAAGGCTAACATGTGGCCTGCCGGCAAAAGGCCTTTGAGTGAAAAGTGGACAATATCGTCTGGGGATTGTTTAAGGGGACGTGTGGTAGGTTTTACTCTACGAAGAGTGGTGTCTTGCATGGAGGTACTCCTTGTCTAGCTTATGCATGAAAGATGCATTGCTCACTCCTAACTTGGAGAATGCTTTCCCGGTGTTTTACCTTACAACATGTATTCAGAATTCTTCGTTGATTACTTGGGCATTACCCCCTTTCTTTATTGAAAAGAACGTACTCATCCACATTTTTCGCTACAGATGACGCTCTTTTTTTCTCATTCCAGAGAAAATTCCCTGGATGTGTGTTGATCAGTTTAGCGTCCTAGGACGCAAATTCTTTGGACTTCACTAGTGTATACATTAACTTTCTCGTGTGTATAAGAGCTACATAACACAAGGTTTTGTGAAAAATCAAGGTTTTTTCAGCGACTTTTTATGTAAATCACACAATATTCACAAGTAGAATAATCATGTCAAATTCCTACATAAGACATTCGGGCTAATTGCTCTGTCATTGAGCCTCAGAAAGGAACATTTCGACACATACTACTTCATGTATCACTTTTTTTAGGGTACTTCCTTGCATTGCTCCACCTGCGGTGGGTCCTTGATAAATCGGGACGACGTGCTGGATATATCCTCACGCTACAATGTAGGGGGCGGCGTTGCAGCGATGGATTTCAGGGTAGCGGTATGGCTTGCACCGGCCTGCAGTTTCTGCAGATTCAGAACAATACACTATTGAGAGCGCGGAAGGTGAGATCGTGGCCATAGGGCCTACCGGGCCTGAGATGGATTTTGTTTTGAAGACGGCGACAGGTCAATATTTGCATTTCCGCTGCGCCAGCTCGTGTCAGGCATCAGTAGGACACTTACAGCGTCACTTATACGAGCAGGCTACTACTTATGTGTACTATGTGGAGGAACCAGGTAAAACGTTATTGGCTTTGAACGTAGATTAAGCAATCTCGCAAAAGATGGAGTGCGCAATGAGCATGCAGAACTACATAAGGGTATCTGCACAAATGATACACCGACAAAGCCAGAGCAGTGCAGATATTGTAATTGTGGGTAACGGCATAGCAGGGTTGACCGCAGCGATAGAAGCACGTCGCTTTGCTCCTGATTTGCGCATAGCCATCATTACAGAACAGAGCAATCCCACCATCAATACTCCTGCACTCAAGCAGTTTGCTATGGGCAAGCTGGAACGACAGCAGCTTCTGGCATATCCCGTAGGCACCGAACGGGCGCAGGGTATTCAGATGCTTCAAGCGCGCGTTGTGGAGATTGATGCTCACGATAAATTCGTGAGACTGGCAAATGAATCTGCGATTGGCTACGGTTCACTGCTGCTTGCCACTGGCAGTGCGGCAGTTGGCCTCCCCACAGATCTGCCCGGACGCGATTTTTATGGTGTCATGACGCTTCATCAACTTCATGACTATATGAACCTTCGTCGGAGACTTTACGAGGTTGAAGACGTTGTAGTCATTGGCGGAGGCGCTCATGCCATCGAAACTGTGACGAGTTTGCTTTATCTGGGTATTCGGACGCACTGGCTTATTCGAGGGAAAACCTGCCTGTCGCGTATACTGGACCAGCGTTCATCCGAACTTGTTATGAGACATATTCAGCAGGCAGGAGCCAGAATCTACACCGAAACCGAGATTGTGGGTATAGCTGGCAATACCGGCGCTGTAGCTGGAGTTGTCACAAACCACCAGCAAATGCTGCCCTGCCAACTGGTACTGGCTTGTACGGGAATGAAACCTGTTACGACCCTGGCGGAGCATTGTACGATGCCTATAATGTTTGAGCGTGATCAGGGTATCTTTGTGAATAATCAATTGCGCACGAACGTTCCTGACATCTATGCCGCGGGAGATGTTGCCGCCCTACACAATCCACAAACGGGAAACCATGAGATAAGGGCACAGTGGTACTCGGCCGTGGTACAGGGATGTACCGCAGCTGCGGCGATGACAGGACAACTTGAAATCCATCACGGTAATGCAACGCCACTCTCTTGGAGCGCGTCTAGCTTCGCTCAGCAGCGATGCAAGGAAGTACCGACAACAGCGCAACAGCCTTTTGGTGTACACTGGCATGCAACTCGCCTGGGTGCACTCTCCTTACTGACCGTCGGTAGTCCATTGGCGCGTACGACGGGGTCAGTCACGCTCACCGATAGCTATAAAAGGATGTATCGCCGCCTGTCGATTTTTGATGATCGCCTCATTGGTTACCTCTCGCTTGGCCAGGCTGGGCAAGCACAGGCCGATGGACTGGCCATCAAACGCCTGATCGACGAGGGTCACTCTATCGCTCCTCTCAAGGATGCTCTTCTCAATGGCACTTTCGACCCGCGTACATATTTTTCACAGCGGCACTCAGTAGCAGTACTTGACATGGCAATATCGGGGAAAAAACCCGTGGTGAGAACAACACAAAGAGCGCTTCCTCCAGTGCGATCGACATTACTTGAGCGTGTTTCCCTCTCGTCATTGGAAAAGGAAAGAGCTCAGGCGGATCGTCCCCTTTCAATTGTTGGTTTTATTGCCTCTGTTGCCTCTGTGCCAATTACACCTCTTCCCAGGCCATCCGCAGGTGTTCAGTTCCGCGTTATTCATTCTCCAACAGAAAGGCGATAAAATGCGAAACTCCATCCTATTACATAAAACTGGACCAGTTATACTGGAGGAATTGCACGCCTGTATCGGCTGCAACGAGTGCCTGCTGATCTGCCCAGCCCTGACAGAACCCATCAGGATCGAGGAGCTGAATTTTGAAACGTTCACGGGTTCAATCTCAGCGCCGGTGGCTCGTTTTGCTCGTGCATGCTATCAATGTGGAGCTTGCGTTGCACCCTGCCCAGTCGGATTGCATCGTGACGCGATGATGATGTGGCTAAAGGTGAGGCTGTTGCGCCTGGGTCGGAAGGAGTAATGGGTTGGCTCGACGTCATGGGTGTGACATGCAGCATCAAAAAGGTTATTCCTGGTTCTACTTACGCATGAGTTCCTCCTGGGTTACAGGACTGATTTCAACGGTGCTGATCGTTGGTACAGGCGGCTTCTTTTACGCCTGGTACTACCAATTCAGCAATGATATTGCCCCTGACAGCGTAGCCGGCTATGTATATGGCATCGCTGGAACCAGCTGCATTCTGCTCGCCACTGTGCTTTACACAATACACCGCCGCTCGCGCAAACGCCTCATGGGAAAGCTAAATGCTGCCCTGAACTGGCATATCTTCTTCGCAATTATGGGTATTGCCTTCATATTTATGCACTCGTTTGGCAATTTCAATGCGAAAACAGGTACGTACGCTTTGTACAGTTTGATTGCGTTGATCATAAGTGGCTTTGTAGGCCGTGCCTTAGACCGTATCATGCCCTGGCTGATTGCACGTGAAGTAGATAAGATTCTCACAGCAGAGGGAGAAGACCGGGTAGAAAGCATTTCGCGCAACTTGCAATTCCAGGCAGAAACCTGGTATCATCATCCGCGGCCCACGCCCGACCCCCCCAAGGTTGACCGCAAGGGTCAATCAGGCATTACCGCGATGGATTTCAAGCTTCAGGCGCGGCAGCTTATGGTGGAGATACGAAAAGTAGAGCAGGCGCTACAGCGTGAACAGTTTTATCGTTATGTTATTCACTACTGGCGGATACTCCACGTTGGATTGGCGTTGCTTACTATTGGCTTGATTACCTGGCATCTCGTCTATGTTGGGCAGTTACTGATGAATGCATTTATGCATCACAGGTAAATGTTGGGAGCGCACCTGGTGGACGCCATAAATCGGGGACGCCATAAATCGGGTCCTTACAGAGAAGTTGTCGCTAAGGGACTGTTGCCGTATAGAGATACCTAATGCCAAAAACCGTATAATTCAAATAAGATATATAGCCTCAATTCTCCGCTGATCAAGCTCGGCATGACATTCGCTACAAATCTGCAAAGCCTCTTGCAAGTAGCGCAATGCCTGTTGATGACTGGTCTCTTTCTCATCATTTTCTTGCAATAAAGCAAGAGCATAGCTCTGTAAAGTGCGAGCCGTCTCTAAACGCATAGTGCATGTGCGAAATATTTGGAGGGCTTGCTCGAAATGCTGGTATGCGTCTTGCTGCTGCCCTTGCGCGACAAGAATGTTACCTAGTAGATGATGGGAACGGGCTACGAGCCATGTCAATTCATGCTGGCGCGCTTTTTCGAGAGCGTGTTGTGCCTGTACCAGTGCGTTCTGTGTGTCACCTTGCAAGAAGTTGACCTGCGCCGAGGCCAGTTGTCCTCTATTCCTGGCCTCCGCCTCCAATCTTTCAAAGGTAAGCGCTCGCTGTAGTGTCTTATTGGCACGAGCGAGGTACCGCTGATAGGCCCTGGACGACCACAAACCCCTGGGCGACCACAAGCCCTCGGGCGACCACAAGCCCTCGGGCGACCACAAGGGATCGCCCCTACTATGGACGCGCCGGTAGTAGTCGATTTCTAGTGCCTGCGCTTGCGCGATGCGTAAATTTCCGAGAGCCACCAGGGCGAGACCGATACAGGGAGTATTCTGCATTGCGCGACCAATTGCGAGAGCGCGGCCAATACATATGCCTGCATCGGCTAGCCTGCCCTGATCCTGGTAAACAGCCGCTAACTCAACATTCCATGTACTTAAATAGACCTGGTCGTTGGTTTGCTCTGCCAGCGCGAGGCTGCGCTTCAGCCAGTTTTCCGCCTCTTGCAGATCACCTGTACGTCCCGCCAGCACACCAAGATTGCTATAAATCACCGCTGTCAGGGGGATATCACCTATTTGTTCAGACAGGGAGAGTGAGCGGCGTAAGAAGGGTAGCGCCTGCTCGTGTTCCGCTTTCTGCAAGTGGACATAGCCCACGTTACAGGAGACATGGGCCACCTCTCGCTTGTGGTCGTGCTCTTCCAGAATGCGCAGAGCAGTATTAAAATGAGTGAGCGCCTCAGAAAGCTGACCGTCACTACTGGCGAGCGCGCCCAGCAATCTATGGGTGCGTGCCAGGTCAACAGGATCACCCGCAAGCGTGCTCCTCATTCGTGTCAAAGGAGGAGTATTTCCTGGTTGGCCTTGTTGTTTGGGAGGCATTTCCTCAAAAAGTCGCAATGCCTCGTTAGCCGCCTGCCGCGCCTCGCCATACTTGCCCTCTTGCCACAAGATAAAACTACGCTGAAAATACAACCTGGCCCACGCCGGACCACCAATCACGCCCGATTCGCGCAAAACCTGCTCGCCGCGTTCACAATATTGACGGGTGTGTTCATAATCCGCCGCGTAGTACCACGTCCAGCCCACTTCAAGACGCACGCGATCTTCCAGGCCGGCAGCCGGCATCGCCCGTAATTCCCCGCTCGACATACGCTCCCCTCCTCCCACATTTTCGGTGGCAATGCGGTAAAAGCGTTCGGCCTCGGGATAGGCGGAGAGGCTGTAGGCGCGGTCTCCAGCAAGTGTAGCATAATGGACGATACGCTTTGGCTCAGCGCCTCCCTCAACCAGGTGGTGGGTGATGGTGGCAGCTCCTTCTGACTCGCGATTGGCATAGGTTTGGCAGAGGATATCGGCGGCACGCCTGTGCAGCTGAGCGCGCCTGGTGGCGGAGAGACTTTCATAGAGATGACTAACCAGTAAGGGCTGCCAGAAATGATAGTTGATGCGTGCTCCCCTGCCCTCTTCCGTTAAGACGCCAGCCTGGAGAGCCTCGTCAAGCAGATCAAGGACAGTATCTTCGTCGGTGTCGGGGAGGGGAGTAGAACCGCTGATCTCCATCGAGCGTATAAGGGAGAATTCAAAGGAGCCACCCAGAACGGCGGCATTGCCCAGCAGTTGTTGGCATTCACGGCTTAACTTGCTCATGCGCTGGTCAAGCGCGGCAGAAATTGAGCGAGGCAGCGACGAGCTTTTTTTTCGAGTGGCTCGCTGAGCATTTGGCGTTTGTTCGGGTTTAGTAGTTGACGTGACGCTGTAAGAGTGGGCCAGTTCCTCAGCAAAAAAAGGATTGCCCGCTGCCTGCCTGCGTATGTCTACTACTACCTTCTCCGGCAATTGGGTGTTGACAATAAGTGTGCTTATCGCCGCGTCACTGAGCGGCTGGATTTGCAGCGTACTGATCGTGTGTTCGCGCTGCATGTGCGCGATGAGCGGACGCAGGGGATGTTTAGGAGCAAGTTCGACTTCCCTGCACGTACCGAGAAAGACAATAGGGGAGCCGGACAATCTGCGTACAAGATAAGCGAGCAATTCGCAGCTACTGGCATCGGCCCATTGCAGATCGTCCAGCACGACAAGCAAAGATGAATGCTCAATTGCCATCTTGAAGAGTTCAAGGATCGCCTCCCACAGGCTTTGCTGCTCCTGCCCCGGCAATTGACTGACAGGAGAAACTTCCCCGGGCAACCGCTCATACAATTCAGGAAGTAATACAGCCAGTCGAGCATAGACCAATGCGTACTCATTTAGCTCTTGCTTCTGCCAGGGATCGCTATTAATGAGGCTGCGCAAGATCTCAATCCATAGGCGATAGGGGATGGTGCTCTCCTGGGCATAGCTCCTGCTCCAGGCCACAGCCCAGCCTCGCTCCTGTACTTCCCGGCTCATTTCTTCAGCCAATCGCGTTTTACCGATACCCGCTTCTCCCATCAACACCATGCACTGCGGTCTGCGCAGTGTATCAAGCGGAATGGCTGAAACATGTTGCTGGTTGATAAGCTTTTGGCTGTGGAATTTGGCCTGGTTGCTGCGCTGCGACACGAAGAGAAGTTGACGCAGCATCTCCAATTCGGATGTGCGCCCTACTAATGGGTTACGGTGGCTGCGCCCTACGGTATTGCTGTCCATCTCAGATTCTCCCTGTTATGCTCTCTACCAGAAAAAAACGAGAGAAGCGCATGCCAATACTTCCTTTCATCGCTGCTGAGCGAAGCTAGACGCGCTAGCTGAGCTGGCCCTGAGCGTAGCGAATGGGTTGCAGCGATGGATTTCAAGTTGAAGATAAAAGACAGGTAAACGTCTGTTCTGATTATATCTTATCCGTCAATAAATCTTTTTGGGCAAAACATTATGCGAGTACCCAGACCTTTATGGCTTTCCGTACCCGCATTAAATGTATAGTACAAATGTTCTAAATCGAACATCTTACTGTTATGAAACGCTACTTTGTTAATCAATATGCGACATATGCACAATCCTTTCCCAGTTATATATCTTGTATGGCAGTCTACCCTAACAATTACTGATTTCTTCGTCCGCCATTGATGAATTTCCTACAAAATAACAAAAATTGCATGGATTCGCACAACCTTCATATCAGGGGCGATGAGATATTATAGCTACATTCGCTGCGCCATTGACCGTGTGCCAGAAACCATTTAAGAGGTGACTGCCTTCAAACCAGAGAACAGATAGAAGGATGGTTGCTAAGATTGCCAAAAAGATAACAAGTGTCAGTAAGCGTTGATTCTGTTGTTCGATTGTCATGAAGTGTGCTCCTTTTGAAGTGATGGGATGTACTGAAGATCTCTCTTCAGTTCTTGAGGGCAATATCTCACCTGATGATTGATGGCTAGCTCTCTAAGCTTGAAAAAAGGAGTGACTGTCATCTGGGTTTCTCTTTTCTGTACGCAACTGTACGGAAAGGGTGAAACTCTACCATCAAGTTCCGATATTAGTAATAAATATACATAAAGTTCATTAAAATTTACTTATGTTTTTTAGCAGATTCCGAGGACATCAAACGCTGATCGAACTGACGGGCGTACTATTTTTTGTGGGTGAGCAACCAAAGTACCTCTACTAATACCGTTAAAGTATGATTTCGCATTTTTCATATTTAAATTGGGAAAAGCGAGGGAGCAGCGGAAAAACCGCTACTCCCTCGCTTTTCCCTCAATTATTGCCTACCCTATTCTTTCCAGCTATCTGTATAAAACGCAATATCGCGCTCAACCCGCTGCAAATCCAGTGCTGCATGGCACTCATCAAATACCTGGCGAGCTTCCCGCAAGAAACTTAACCCCTCTTGATAACTCTCTTGTACCGTATTTTTGTGTTCCAACAAGGAAACACTATAGCTATGCAAAGTTCGGGCGTACTCCAAGCGCATACCACACTTGCGGAACACCTGTATAGCCTGTTCAAACTCCTGCTCCGTTTGTGCCTGTTTGCCCTGCGCGGTCAAGATACTGCCAAGGAGTCGCTGACAGCGTGCGCATGTCCCTATAAGCTCATATTGACGAGCTTCTTCCAATATACGGATAGTGTAATGGCAGGCGGTGTCCAACTCATCGAGCAATAACAGGACGTACGCCAATGCCAACCGCCCTTCCGCTTTGGTCTCTGCTTCCAGTTCATTAAAAGTAAGTGCCCGCTCTAAAGTCATCTTGGCGCGTCTGAGCAAACGGACGCGGGTATCATTGCTGCCTTGCCACTCCTTTTGATGCAAAGTGCCGTTTTTCTCATCAATATCTCGTTTATCGGAGGCTTCCATCGCTTGTGCGATGCGGAAATTGCCCAAGGCTACTAAAGCAGAGCCGACGCAGGGAGCGTTGCGCATGGCTCGACCAATTGTCAAGGCTCGGAGTATACATGCTTGGGCCTCGGAAAGCTTGCCTTGAATTTGGCAGACTGTTGCTAATCCAACATTAAACAAGCTAACGTATGTCTGGTCGTTGATTTGCTCGGCAAGAGAGAGACTTTGCCTAAAGCATGTCTCAGCTTCTTCTAGATTGCCAAGACGTATTGCTAGTTCTCCTAGATTGTAATAGTCTACAGACATTAATGGAACATCACCAATCTGTTCGGCAAGACTGAGTGAGCGGCGCAAGTTGGCCTGCGCCAATCCGTGTTCTGCTTTTTTCAAATAGAGATCGCTCAGGTTACAGCAGACATTGGCAATCTCTCTTTGGCGATTGTACTGTTCAAATATGGTCAGTGCAGTTTGCAGGTGGTCTAGGGATTCCCTTTGTTCGCCAACTGAATTGGCAATTAGACCAAGCAATGTATGAGCACGCCCGAGATTGACCGGATCACCTGCAAGCGAACGTCTTGTACCTGTAAGGCGTAAAGCACCTCCTTCTTGGAGATTCTGCTGCTTGAACGAGCCTTTGAAAAACTCTAATGCTTCAAGTGCAAATTTATAAGCCGAGTCATAGTTTCCCTCTCTCCAATCTATGTAACCTTCTTGAAAGTGCAATATAGCCCACGCACCTCCTCCCACTACTCCCGCATCACTCAGCACCTTTTCCCCACGTTCGCAACACTTTTGGGCCTGTTCACTATCTGATAAGTCATACCATGTCAAGGCAATTTCGCGCCATAATAAAGCATCGATCTGAGCTTCATATCGATACTCATCGTCTGTAGCATAAGTATGCTGGTAACTTCTGACTTCAAGAACGCGCTCATAAAAGTGGCGCGCCTCTTCGTCGTTTCCCTGCACTCTGGTACATTCGCCTAATCTCTCTAAGAAATAGGACGGCGGTGATGGTTGCGGGCAAGGTCTGAGCCAGGTGTTCCTCGGCAGAGGCCACCCGTGCTAACTCTTCGGCGAAGAAGGGATTGCCTGCCGCCTGACGTTGAATGCGTTGCACCACTGTCTTGGGTAGATGGGACAGCAAGGTGCCCATGTGGGTATCGGCGAGCGGAGGGACGGTAAGCATGGCGATGATCTGTTCTCGTTGGAGCGTAGTGAGCAACAAGCGCAAGGGGTGAGTGACGAGTACTTCGCTCTCCCGGTACGTCCCCAGCAGCAGGATGGGATAGCTATGTAGCCGACGAGCAAGATAGGCGAGCAGCTGCTGACTGCTCGTATCGTCCCAGTGCAGATCATCGAGCACCAGGAGCAAGGGAGTGCGCCTGCTGATCGCTCCGAGCAAGGCTAGCACGGCCTCCCAGAGCCGCAATTGCCCCTGTTCCGGTACGACTGCGGAGGCGGCGGCATCCTGTGGCAGCATCTCAGCAAGTTCGGGCAGTAGAGTGCTCAGCGGCAGGTAGAGGCGAGGATGTTGGCTCATCTCCTGGTAGGGGAAGACGCCCTGGGTCATTGCCTGGCGCACAACCTCGATCCACAACCGATAGGGCAAGGGGATCTCCTGAGCGTAGCTCTGACTCCAGAGGACGGTCCATCCACGATTCTGCGTCTCACGCCCGACCTCTTCAGCGAGACGGGTTTTGCCAATCCCGGCATCCCCGTGCAATACGATGAAGGGTGAGCGAGACGGTCGGTGTTCTGAGAGGTGAAGCGTCGCGTGATCGGCAACCAGAGCATTTCTGCACTGCTCAGTCTCGAAGAGGAAGTGGCGCAAGACCTCTCGCTCGCGGTCGCGTCCTAAGAGTGGATGCTGGTGACTGCGACCGATGTGCGACGAAATGCCAACCAGTGAGGTTTGCGCTGGCACGGAACTACCCTCCTGATTCGTCCCCGCTGACAGGATGACCTGTTGTGTGTCGTCTGTCTGTGTGTTCCCAAAGGCACGTGGTGGGCGTTCACGAGGGGGAAGCTTCTTTGGTGTGCCTATGTCTGGTGGAGGTGTCAAGGGTTGATTGGTCAGGCGACGATAGAGGGCTTCATATCCTTTTTCCGTCATGGGTTGGTAGTAAGCAACGCCCTGAAAGGGTACAGGGATGTCTGAAGCGCTCCCGCCTTCCAGTAAGATCGGGAGAAAACGGGTATTGATAGTCCCATCCTGGTAGAAGTGTTGGTAGATGAGATGGCTTTCCCAGTTCACACCATGCCCTACCCCTGGTTGTTCTTCTCCCATCACACGTCGATAATAGGTGGGGGTACAGATCATCAGGACGAAGTCGACATCGCGTATCTGCCGATCCATCCAGCGTGGCCAGCCTTCATCAGGTGAACCGAGGATGTACTGATCAAGGATGCTGTCAAGGCCATCCTGGCGCAGACGATCGGACAGTGCCAGCACCCGATCGGCGTGTTCTGGGGAGTCGTGGCTATAGCTGATAAACACTCGGAGAGGGGACGCCTCACTTCCCATCGTGACGTGACCTCCTACTGCTTCCTCGCTCGCGCTCTCATGTGCGGGTTCTGGGGCTATCATAGCACAGAACAGCTTTGTTCGCTATACTATTTGAGCAGGATGTTTCTTTCACTCGTATTGAGAGAGGTGATGGTGCTTCATTCCAGGCTTGAGCTACCAGGGCTTCTCGAGAACTTTTGTGATGGTGCTATGGGTTTCCAATGGCAAGCTATTTGATGATAGTGCCAAAGGGAAAGAAAAAATACCCTAGCTTAAAGTGTTGGGTAACATAAGCCAGGGTGTCTTCTTGCTACTTAGGCCGCAACCATAGGCGGGGGAACTGGCTCTCCCGATTTCTGTGCATCCTCAATCCAAAGTTCGATCACTTCAAGAGCGTTCTTAACTGCCTCTGTATATGTTCTCCCATGTGTCTTGCATCCAGGAAGTTCAGGGACAGTAACGACATAGATGTTATCCCTTGAGTCCTATTGGAAGACCATTGAATAGTGTTTGGGGTTCATAGGTCTTTACCTACCTTTCTTAAAGCGTCTCGAACATCTTCACTGATATTGTTGTACGTCATCTTCATCTTTACCAGAGAGAGTTACGCGAATTGCCGGGACTGCATGATGTCTCCATACTGTATGACTTCCCTTAACGGATAAATCTACTTAGACTCAGCTATTATCCCCTCATGCTCGGGTCACTTCTCGTGGATTGTAAGTAGTATTACCAGGAGCGTATATAACATCTCTTTGATTCGGATGTCAATGACACATGACACTAAAAGGTATGTACTGCCCTCATTAGATTGGGTCACTACAGGTGTCGAACTATCCTCTACGGTCCTTGTATATCGAAATATCGCGCTCAATCCTCAGTAATTTCAGGGTAGCACGGCTTGCTTCAAATATCTTATAAGCCTCTTGCAGGTAGCTTAGCCCTTGTTGATATCTATTTTTCTCGGCACTTCTGTATTCCATTAAAGCAACACCGTAATCATACAAGGTATTGGCATATTCCAAGCGTATCTCACACTTATTCAATACTTGTACCGCCTGTTCGAAATAGTACTCAGCTTGTTCTTGTTGTCCTTGTCTAGCAAGAATTCTTCCTAGAAGTCGCTGACAGCGTGCAAGTCCCCAGATAAGCTCGTATTGGTTTGCTTCTTCCAGTGTTCGTGTAACAAAGTCTTTCGCAGTCTCTAGATCTCCCAGCATTAGTATGACTTCTACCAATGCCAATTGAGCTTCAATTTTGGTTTCTGCTTCGAGTTCCTCCTGCAAAACAAGAACACGTTCTAACGTTGCTTTAGCCCGCAAGAGAAAATGGATGTCAGCTACCTCGAGATCCTGTCTACCCGTATGAAGCCATCCACTATCTTTCTGATCTCTATTATGCCCGATAGTATGCTCAACTGCTTGTGCGATGCGTAGACTACCTAAGGCCACCAAAGAGAGACTGATACAAGGCGGATTGCGAATAGCGCGCCCAATTGTTAAAGCACGATACACCGAATCTTTTGACTCAGTGAACTTGCCCTGATCTTTATACACTGTTGCTAAGTAGGCACAAAACAAACTGATGTAAACCTGATCGTTAATTTGCTCCGCCAGTATAATGCCTTTTTTGAACCATTCTTCTGCCTCTAAAAGGCTACCAGAACGGAAAGTCAGTACTCCAAGATTACCAAAGACTACAGCCTTGAGAGGTATATCTCCTACACGATTTGCAAGGTGGAGTGATCGACGAAAAGAAGCTTGTGCTTCCTGATGTTCTGCCTTCCTTAAGTGAATATCTCCTATGTTACAACTAACATTAGCTATCTCTCTTTGGCGGTCATATTGCTCAAACAGTGCCAAAGACGTATCTAGATAGACAAGGGCCTCAGTTGGCTTCCCTATAGTAGCAACAATAGCAGCGAGCAATGTATGTGTCCGCCCAAGATTGACTGGATCACCTGCAAGCGAACGTCTTGTACCCGTAAGACGTAAAGTACTTCCTTCTTGGAAATTCTGCTGTTCGAATAGGCCTTTGAATAACTCCAATGCTTCAAGCGCAAAGCCATAGGCCGAGTCATAGTTTCCCTCTCTCCAATTAATGTAACCTTGTTGAAAACGTATAATAGCCCACGCAGACCCTCCCTTTACTCCCGCTTCACGCAATACCTCCTCTCCACGTTCACAACACGCTTGAGCCTGTTCACTATCCCATGAGTCATACCACGTCAAAGCAATCTCGCGCCATAATAAAGCATCTATCTGAGCCTCATATTGATACTCATCATCTGTGGTAAAGGTGCGTTGATAACTTCTGACCTCCAGAACGCGCTCGTAAAGGTGGCGCGCCTCTTCGTCGTTTCCCTGAACCCTGGTACATTCGCCTAATCTTTCCAGAAAATAGGCTAATCGTGTTCGTTCGTCCTGGCTGGCGTCGCGGAGCAGCCCAGGAGATGGTCCTATGTGTTCATCCAACTGGCTAACGGCTATGCGGTAGAAGCCTTCAGCCTCAGGATAAGCGGAGAGGTTATAAGCACGGTCGCCTGCCAGTTCAGCATAGTGAACGACCTGTAGTGGATCTGCTCCCCCCGCTACGAGGTGGTGAGTGATGACGGCTGCCCCTTCCTCTTCGCGTCCCTGGTAGACGCGTTGCAGCACTTCGGCGGCACGGCGGTGCAGGCGCGCGCGCCTGGCGGCTGAGAACTGGTCGTAGAGGTGGCTGACCAGCAGGGGGTGCCAGAATTGGTAGGTGATTCGAGTGCCGGTTCCTTCTTCGGTGAGCACACCGGCCTGGATGGCCTCTTCGAGCAGGTCAAGGATAGTATCTTCATCGGCTCTGGCGTTGATGCCTGTTTCCATCTGTTCAATGACGTGGAAGGTGAAAGAGCCGCCAAGCACAGCAGCGTTGCTTAACAGCCTTTGGCAGGGATTGCTCAGCCTGCTCATGCGCAGTTCGAGCACGGCGGAGATGGTGTCGGGCAGGGTCCAATCCTGCCGCACCAGCACCTCAGCATCAGTCAATCCGTTGGTGTTGGTCTGGTTCGGTGCGCTGACCTGCGTACCAGGTGCGCTCTCGACGGTGCGGGCCAGTTCTTCAGCGAAGAAGGGGTTCCCTGCCGCTTTGCTCTGGATAAACCGCACCATCGTTCCCGGCAGGTGAGCGACCAGCGAGGCGATCTGCTCGTCGCTGAGTGGTTGGATGGGTATGCTCAGGATAACCTGTTCGCGCTGCAAGTCGGTCAGCAGTGGACGCAAAGGATTACTGGCGGGAAGCTCGTTATCACGGTATGTTCCCACCATGACAATTGAGTGCCCATGCATTCGGCGCACAAGATAGGCAAACAGTTCACTACTACTGGCGTCAGCCCAGTGGAAGTCGTCCAGCACGAGCAGCAGCGGCGTGCGCTCGCTGATGGTACTGAGCAGTTTGAGCGTGGCCTCCCATAGGCGCAGTTGCTCCTGTTCTGGAGACTGAGGCGATGGATAGACTACCTCGGGGAACAGGTCGTGCAGTTCTGGAAGCAATGTACTCAGGGGTTGATAGACGAGCCGCTGCTTACTAATCTCTTGTCGCTGCCAGAGGCCGTGCGCCAATGCGTTGCGCAGCACTTCAGTCCACTGCCGATAAGGCACGCTGCTCTCTTGCGCGTAGACTCTACTCCATGCTACAGCCCAACCGCGCTTCAGGGCCTCCTGGCTCAGCTCTTCGGCCAATCTTGTCTTACCTATGCCTGCCTCGCCTACCAGCAGTATACACTGCGGTTGGCGCTGCGTATCCAACGGCAGGGAAGAGACTTTCTGGTGACCAGCATGTGCCCGTGTTCCCTGTTCGCTCGCCAGCAACACCTGATACATAGTCTCAAGTTCCTGGTCACGCCCAATCAACGGCGTCTGGTGGCTGCGCCCAATCTGCACTTTGTAGCCCTGCCTGGGCGTGATAGAGACGTCACGCTCCGCTGCTGAAGCAACTTCCGCCGCCGGACGGAGTTGTGGAGGAATGGGGGGAAATGGCAAGGTAACGTGGGTTTCTCCTTGCTGCACCGCCTCGTACAAGGCGCGTGTTTCCGCTTTAGGCGCGACATGGTAATCACGCTGGAGATCTGTAGCAAAGCGGTGGTAGGCACGCAAAGCCTCTCCGCGCCGGTCCAGTCGGGCCAGCGAGATGATGAGCCGCTGTACAGCAGCTTCATTGGCGGGGTCAGTAGCGAGCAAACGATCCAGCGGCTCAATTGCGATTACCAGCGCTTCTCGTGCGATACGCAGATCGGCCAGTTCCAGCTGCGACCCCATCCAGCTGCGTTGCAGGGCTTCACGGCGCGTACGGATCCAATCGGAATAACGCTCTTCCGGTAGGAAATCACCGCTATACAGGGCCGAGGCTTCTTCAAGCAATTGTTCTCGTTCCCCTGCATCGTTTGTTGCGCGCGCCTGGTTCAGCAAGTGTTCAAATTCGTCCGCATCGACCCAGATATGTGCCTGATCAGCCAGTGCAGGACCTTCGCGCTCCATACGCAACAGACGAGAGGAAGCAGGACGGTTAAGGGCAGGTTCGAGTACCTGGCGCAGACTGTAGACGCTGCGGTCCAAACGGCTCGAGGCTGTCTCAATATCCGCCTCGGGCCAAAGCACGTCCATCACCTGCTCTCTCCCGAGTTTGCGACCAGGGCTACTGAGAAGACAGGCCAGTAGAGCGCGGACCCGCTGGTGTTGCCATGCTGCATCTGCGACAGACTGCCAATCCTGCCCATATTTGCGTTCCAGTTGGAATTGTCCCAGTGTTCGTATGCGTAGTGCAACAGGTTCGAGGTTGACAGGAGCCGATTCCTGCGATCCTTGCAAGTCTGCAGGAAGATTTTTCCCAATATAAGTGCGTGTGGTGCGCCCATTTACCGTAGTATAGGCGTACCAGTATGGGCCATGGCCTACACCATCGCGGCATTTATGGCAGCGTGGTTTGCCGCAGTAACTGACCTGCTGATGATAGGTTACCTTGCCGTTCATCTTCCATTCCCCTAGTTAACCGCCTGCGACTGAAGGGACTCGATTATGCTTTTTAGCTTATTCATCCGGATAGCAGAAAATCCAGTGAGGGCCGATAATGCACACTTACGAATTAAGCGGGATATTGGAACATCCATCGAGGGCCGATAAATCGGCGGTGGGCACGATAAATCGGCCCCTACTGTATGGATTACCCACATCGTCGGGTGGTGATGGTCAGGACATCGTGTAGCAACCAAGCAGTGCTGTACATCGTCCTTTCACCGCTCGCTTGCCATACGATGTGCTGGCACTTACCCACATCGTCGGGTGGTGACGGTCAGGACATCGTGTAGCAACCAAGCAGTGCTGTACATCGTCCTTTCACCGCTCGCTTGCCATACGATGTGCTGGCACTTCCCCACTGACGATGTGGGTCATCCATACACCTACGGATG
>WNGM01003684.1_pt1 | contig 19686 bp, 19 predicted proteins | sample 5400571 | NCBI WGS metagenome assembly WNGM01 (sample SAMN13153378, study PRJNA577476) | soil metagenome | isolation source: 100 cm soil or saprolite under Garry oak tree replicate 2 | place: USA:California | collected 2016-06-15 | reverse complement strand
TGCCTCCTGGCAGCGCCGCTTCGACCACGTGCTGGTGGACGAGTTCCAGGACACCAACGCCGCGCAGTACCGGCTGGTGAAGCTCCTCGCCGCGACGCACCGGAACCTCTGCGTGGTGGGGGACGATGACCAGGCGATCTACGGGTGGCGGGGGGCGGACGTGCGGCACATGCTCTCGTTCCAGCAGGATTTTCCCGGCACGATGCTCGTCAAGCTGGAACAGAACTACCGCTCTACGCAGGTGATCCTGGATGCGGCGAACGGCGTAATCGCGGAGAACGCGCGGCGGCTGGGCAAGACGCTGTTCACCGCGCAGCAGGGCGGCGAGCCGGTCACCCTCCTCACCGCAGCCGACGAGCGCGACGAGGCCGAATGGCTGGCGGGCGAGGTGGCGCGCCGCGCGGCGGAGGCGGATGTCCCCTATGAGACTGTGGCGATCCTGTATCGCACCAACGCGCAGTCGCGTCCGCTGGAAGAAGCGTTCCGCTTCCGGGGGATCCCCTACCGCCTGGTTGGCGCCGTGAGCTTCTATGAGCGGCGCGAGGTGAAGGACGTGCTCGCCTACCTGCGCCTGGTCGCCAACCCGGCGGACGACGAGGCGTTCGCGCGCATCGTGAACGTGCCCCGGCGGGGCATCGGAGACGCTTCGTTCGCCCTGCTCGTCCGCGCCGCGACACAGTGGGGGAGGCCCCTGCTTGAGGCGGCGCGGGGGGCCGACGGCGTCCCCGATCTGCGGCCCAACGTGCGGGAGGCGTTCGCCGGGCTCGCGCACCTCTTGGACGAGCTGCGGGCGCGTTACGGGCAGGCCGACCCGGCCAAGGTGCTCGAGCAGGTGGTGGCGGCGGTGGACTACGGCCGCTACCTGGCCGAGGAGGGCCCCGAGGGCGTCGAGCGGGCGGAGAACGTGCAGGAGCTGATCGCGGGCGCAGCGGAGTGGGCGGAGACGGCGGGAGCAGACGAAGATGGGACCGGGGATGCTGCCGGGGAAGAAGCCGGGGAAGAGGGAAGGGGAGCGGGAGCGACGCTGATTGAGCGTTACCTGACCCAGGCCGCGCTCGTGACCTCCGCCGACCAGGGGACCGGCGATCCGACCGGCGTCACGCTGATGACGGTGCACATGGCGAAGGGGCTCGAGTGGCCGGTGGTGGCGCTCGCGGGACTCGAGGACGGGTTGTTTCCCTTGGCGCGGGCGGCGGGAGAGCCAGGGGGTGTCGAGGAGGAGCGACGGCTGTGCTACGTGGGGCTCACGCGGGCGCGCGAAAAATTGTATCTCTCATGGGCGCGGACGCGGTACCGCAGCGGCCGGCTCGAGCTGTCGGAGCCGTCGCGCTTTCTCGAGGCGGTGCCCACGGGCGTCGTGGAGGAGCGCAACACGACCCCGACGTGGGACCGGGCGCTGCGTGGCAGCGCCGACCGATCGCGCCGTGCGGCGCGCGCGCCGCTCGCCGTGGACTGGGCGGTTGAGGCGTCACAGGACGCCCCGCGTTATGTCGCGGGCGAGCGCGTGCGGCACCGCAAGTTCGGCGGCGGCGTCGTGCGGGCGGTGTCGGGCTCGGGCCGCGATCTCAAGGTGACTGTGGAATTCGATGACCAGGAAGTCGGGATGAAGCAGCTGCTCGTGGCCTACGCGGGGCTCGAGCGCGAGTGGGAGAGCGCATGAGCGTCACGCATGACGAGGTGTTGAAGATCGCGCGGTTGGCAGAGCTCGAGGTGAGCCCGGAAACGCTTCCCGTGCTCGCCGAGCAGATGTCGCGCATCCTCGAATACGTGGCGCAGATCAACGGCGTGCCCGCGAGCGAGGGCGTGAAGCCGTTCGTGCCGGGGCCGGACGCGGTCCGGTTCCGCGCGGACGAGGTGAAGCCCGCGGCGCTCGCCTTCGGGCCCGACAAGTTCGCGCCCGCGTTCAAGGACGGCTTCTTCCTGGTGCCGAAGCTCGGACAGTTCGAACAGGAAGAGGGATGACGAACATGGAGAAACCCGACTCCATTGAGTGATCCCAGCGAAGCGCTCGCAAGCGCCAGGGCGGCGGCCGACCGCATCGTCAAGGCCAAGCGCCTCAACGCCTGCCTCACGCCGCCCAAGGACCTCCGCAAATCGCTGCTGGCGCAGGCGCAGGCCGCGCACCCTTCGGGCGTGCTCTACGGGATGCCGGTGGCGGTGAAGGACAACATCTGCACGCTCGAGTTCACGACCACGTGCGGGTCGAAGATCCTCGAGGGGTACCGCTCGCCCTACGAGGCGACCGCCGTGGCCAAGCTCCGAGCGGCGGGTGCGCTCATCGCCGGCAAGACGAACTGCGACGAGTTCGCCATGGGCTCGTCCACCGAGCACTCGGTGTACGGCCGCACGCTGCATCCCTTCGACAAGACACGGGTGCCCGGCGGATCGTCCGGCGGCTCGGCGGCGCTCGTCGCTGCGGGCGCCGTGCCGGCGGCGCTCGGCTCGGAGACGGGCGGCTCCGTGCGCCAGCCGGCGTCGTTCTGCGGCGTCGTGGGAATCAAGCCCACCTACGGACGCGTGTCTCGCTATGGACTCGTGGCGTTCGGGTCGTCGCTCGACCAGATCGGCGTGCTGGGGCGGAGGGTGCACGACGCGGCGCGGGTGCTGTCGGTGATCAGCGGGCGGGACCCGAGGGACTCGACCTGCGAGGACCGCGACCCGCTCAGGCTGCCCACGGTGCCCGAATCGCTGCAGGGGTTCGTCATCGGCATCCCGAAGGAGTACTTCCCGGCGGATCTCGACCCTGCCGTGCGACGCGCCTGCGACCGGGTGATCCGGCTCTTCAAGGAGCAGGGCGCGGCGGTGCGCGAGGTGTCGCTGCCGCACACGCCCTACGCCGTGGCCACCTACTATGTCATCGCGCCCGCCGAGGCGTCGTCTAACCTGGCGCGCTACGACGGCGCGCGCTACGGCCCGCGCTTCGACGGCGCGGCCGACGTTGGGGCGCTGTACCGCACCACCCGCGGCGAGGGGTTCGGTGCCGAGGTGCGGCGGCGCATCCTGGTCGGGACGTATGTGCTGTCGTCCGGGTATTACGACGCGTACTACCGCAAGGCCCAGCAGATGCGGGCGCTGATTGCCCAGGACTTCCGCAACGCCTTCGACCGGGGCGTGGACCTCTTGTTCACCCCCACCACGCCGACCCCCGCCTTCAAGGCGGGTGAGAAACTCGCTGATCCGGTGGCGATGTATCTCTCCGACATCTTCACGGTGACCGCGAACCTCGCCGGCCTGCCGGCGATCTCGCTGCCGATCGGCCGCATGAAGGAGCTGCCGATTGGCGGGCAGTTCATCGGCCAGGCGTTCCTCGAGGACGAGATGCTCGAGGCGGCCTATGCGGTCGAGCGCGTCGTGCCGGCGACGGAGGACGCCTGATGGCCTGGGAGACCGTCATCGGCCTCGAGACGCACGTCCAGCTGCGGACGGTGTCGAAGATGTTCTGCGGTTGCTCCGCCGCGTTCGGGGCGCCGCCCAACACCAACGTCTGCCCAGTGTGCCTCGGGCTCCCCGGCGCGTTGCCGGTGCCGAACGAACAGGCGCTGAAGCTCGCGGTGCGCGCGGCCCTTGCGCTCGGCTGCACCGTGCACCCGAGGAGCCTCTTCGCGCGCAAGAATTACTTCTATCCCGACCTGCCGAAAGGCTACCAGATCTCGCAGTTCGAGCAGCCGCTCGCCACCGATGGGTCGCTGTCGTACCTCTCGCCCGACCGCGGGATCGCGACCACGACCATCGTCCGCCTGCACGTGGAGGAGGACGCCGGGAAGTCGCTGCACGACCGCTTTCCGAAAGAGACCGCGATCGATCTCAACCGCTGCGGCGTGCCGCTGAGCGAGATCGTGACGGGGCCGGACTTCCGTTCGCCGCAGGAGGCGCGCGCCTATCTCCTCACCCTGAAACAGGTGCTCGAGTACGCCGGCGCGTCCGACTGCGACATGGAGAAGGGAAGCCTGCGCGTCGACGCGAACGTCTCGGTGCGCCGGGCGGGCGAGACCGCGCTCGGCACCAAGACCGAGGTGAAGAACATCAATTCGTTCGCCTACGTGGAGAAAGCCCTGACCGTGGAGCGCGACCGCCAGATCGCGCTGCTCGAGGCCGGGGGCAAGGTCGAGCAGCAAACGCTGCTGTACGACGCCAAAACGAACAGCGTGCGCCCGCAACGGAGTAAGGAAGAGAGCCACGATTACCGCTACTTCCCCGACCCCGACCTTCCGCCGCTGCTGCTGCGACCGGAGTTCATCGAGGAGCAGCGCGCCGCGCTCCCCGAGCTGCCGGCGACGAAGCGGGAGCGCTTCGCGACCCAATACGCGCTGAGCGTCGGTGACGCGGCGGTCTTGACCGCCGATCGCAAGGTGGCGGACTACTACGAGGCCGTGGTGCGCGCGGGCGCGGACGCCAAGACGGCGGCGAACTGGGTGATGACCGAGGTGCTGGCGGACGCCAAGGATCACGGCGCCGCGCTGCGCCTGCCGCCGGGGGCCCTGGCCAACCTCATCGGACTGGTGCGGGGCGGCACGCTCAGCCACCAGGCCGCGAAGCGCGTGTTCGGCGAGGTCGCCGCGCGGGGCGGGGAGCCGCGTAACGTCGCCGAAGCGCTCGGCCTCGTGCAGGTGGCGGACACGGGCATCCTCGCGGGATGGGTGAGCGAGGTGCTCGGCACCCACACGACGGAGGTCTCCCGCTACAAGAACGGCGAAACCAAGCTGCTGCAGTTCTTCGTCGGTCAGGTGATGAAGGCGTCGCGCGGCAAGGCGGACCCCAAGCTCGCGCAGAGGGTGCTGGAGGAGAAGCTGGCGAGCTGATGCGATCGGCGCGCGTTCCGGTTCGTGTACTGATCTTGACGGGCGCGCTGGGCGCCCCTGGCCCGCGGCCTCCACTTCCCGCCGCGGTGCGACAGGTCATCACGGCCCACTGCGCTGGCTGGCAGTTTGCTCCCGTGGACTCGGCGCGCGTGCGAGGATGGCGCCCTGGCGACCGCCCGGACTGGGTATCCGGCGACTTCGACGGCGACGGGCGGCGGGATTACGCCGTGCAGATCATGTGTCCGACTGGAAAGATGACCCCCGTCGAGCGGCTCGCGTTGCTAGCACGTGGCACGACCTACCAACTCTTCGTCCTCGCTATTGTGCCAGCGACGGAGGCGTATTTCTTCCACGTGAGTTCCGAGCCTGGTTCCCCCCCCGAGCTCACTGCTGTGATGGATGAGGAGAGAAGCCTCCTGTATCAGTGGAAAGGGGATCACTTCGAGGAATTCTTTCTGGGCGAAGATTAGCGGCCGCTGCACGGTCGGTCATCCCGCTGCTTCGTCGGCTCTATCCCTCCCGGCCGCCTTCCTGCAGCGCCGTGCGCCGCGTGTGCTGGGCGAGTTCTCAAGTCGCTGTAGCGTTTTCACTTGGGATACTGGACACCCTCCATTTCGTTTTGTGAAACTTGACTTTAGTAATAGCTTTCATAATATTCAATATGACTTTCATATAATGAAGGAACTTTTCGTGGCGCGATCGTGGATCGAGTATCTGAGCGAGGAGGACCTAGCCTTCATGAAGCGATTCCTGCTGGCCTCGGGAACGCTCAAGGACGTCGCGGCGCAGTACGGGATTTCCTATCCCACCGTGCGGCTCCGGCTCGACCGATTGATCGAGAAGGTCAAGGTGCTCGATTCCGCCGCCGACGCCAGTCCGTTCGAGCGGCGGCTCCGGGCCGCCTACGCGGACGGCCGGCTCGATGCGGAGACGTTCCGCTCGCTGCTCGACGCCTACACGAAACACCGGGGGGACCGACATGAGACGAGTGCTGACTAGCGCCGGCCTGGCGCTCATCGCGGCCGCCACTGCGGCGGCTGCACAGGGCCTTACAATCGATTGGTCGCGGACCGCCGTGACCGGGGGCCGGGTGCTCGCCGGCGCAGGGCCGGACGGCGCGACCGCGCTCGAACTGCGAGCGGCTGGCCCCGGGGCCACGTCGTTCCACCTGGTCACAATCGACCGGCCACCGGTCGGCCGCGCCGCCTACGTCGTCACCGGTCGGGTTCGCTACGTCGGTGTGGAAGGGCAGGGCTACCTCGAGATGTGGAGCCTGTTCCCGGACGGCCAACGGTTCTTCAGCCGGACCGTTGCCACCGAGGGCACGCTCGCCGCGCTGCACGGTGAGTCGGGTTGGCGCGGGTTCGAGCTTCCCTTCGACCCAGGCGCCCAAGCCCCGAGCCGCCTGGAGGTCAACCTCGTGCTGCCTGGGCGAGGAACGGTGTGGCTCGGGCCGCTGCGACTCGAGCCGTATTCGTCCGCGGCCGCGACGGCCACGACCACCTGGTGGAGTGAACGGGCTGGGAACCAGTTCGGCGCGCTGCTCGGCAGTCTCCTCGGTGTCGTCGGGGCCTTGATCGGCGTGCTGGGGGGGCGGGGAAAGGCTCGTCGGCTCGTGCTCGGGCTACTGGTCGGGGTCGTGGTGGTCGGGGCCAGCCTGGCGCTCCTCGCGACTGCAGCGGTGCTGAGTTCCCAGCCCCGCCATGTCTGGTATCCGCTCCTGCTGCTCGGTGTGCTCTCGGCCGTCGTCGGGTTGGTGTTGCTGCGCCCCATGAAGCTCCGCTATGCGGCGGATGAGCTTCGCAGGATCCAGGCTATGGATGCTCGGGGGCCGTGACCGTCGATCAACCTTCGCGGTCCCGCCACGGCCGCTGCGCCTGGGACCGCTTCCAGTACGCCAGCGACGGCGTCGGCAGGCCGAAGTGGTGCTCCGCCGTCTCCTCCATCCGCTCGGGCTCGTCGCGCCCCCCCTCCTGAAGTGCCTGGCGGCGCATCCGCTTGGCCAGGCGGAGCGCTTGGGCGCCCGCCGGATCGAGCCGCCGCGCCGCCGCGTCCTTCTCCCCGAGCATCTCCATCACGTACTCGAACGCCACCGCCATGTGGCGCTCCACGTCGGCGTCCGGCAGGTCCCAGCGCGTGTTCTCCAGGATCAGCTGGAATGCCCAGCGCCAGCTCTCGCTCTCGGTGAGATGCACCATCCCGCGGAACAGGCGGCGGTTGGTGCCCATACTGAACAGCGTGGGAGAGATGATCGAGTCGAGGTGCGTGTCGCTCGGTGTGTGATCCCGCTGGATGACTTCCTTCGCCTCCTTCGCGTACGCGTCGCCCAGGTGCGTCTCGAACCGGCTCTCCCAGTAGCTGTGCCCGAGCGCGGTGGTGCTCGACGTGAGGACCAGCTGCCGCGGCACGAAGAAGTTGTGGGCCACGGCGTCCGCGGCGAGGTGAGAGAGGTAGCCCAGGCCGAAGGCCCGGAGCGGATCCGTCGGCGCGAGGTCGAAAATCTCCTGGCCCACGTGCCAGGCGTGGCAGTGCCGGCCCACGGGCGCGTACTTCTTCGCGATCGACGTGTCGGCCGCGATGTTGCCGTAAAGGAAGTCGTAGGGGAACGCGCGCAGCAGATCGGCGACGAGCGCCGGCAGCTGGTGCAGGTTCGCCAGCACCGACTCGCCGAGGTAGATGTGGGTCCCCGGCGTCCAGGCGTGCGCCACGGCGGGGAACAGCGCGATCCCGGCGAGGGCGACCGCTCCCGTCGCGAGGAGGCGCCCGCCCCTCAGTGCTTCCTCCCGCGCTTGACTGCCTTGAGCGCCCGGCGACCCCAATCGAGCATCGACAGGCCGCGGCGCACGTTGCGGAGCGTCGCCGCCACGTCGAGCGCGGTCGATTCCACCTCTTCCTGCACCACCTCGAACAGGGCGTCCAGGTCGGCGAGGCGGGCTTCGGCCGCGTCCGCCGCCTTCACGATCCGGCCTCGCAGGTCCTGCGAGGTCCCGACCAGGCTCTCCGCCTCGGTGCGGATGGTCGTCACCAGCTGCCGCACGTCGGCCAGCGCGGGACCCGCCAGCTCCCTGAGCACCCGCAGGAAGGCCCGCACCCCCAGCGCGGCGATCACCGACGACACGGCGATCGCGATCGCGGACAGCGCGAGAATCGCGAGCGAAATGCCCGTCACCACCGCCACCCAGGTCGGGATCATGTCGTCAGTTCGGAAGAGCGTCCCGGACTAAGCTCGGGGAGCGCGGCCGGCTGTGTCAACGGCGTGGGCGCCGGGCGTCGCGCGAGCGCCATCAAGCGCGGGGCGGCGAGCTGCGCCAGCGCGACGCCCAGCACGACGGTCGTGAGGACGGCGCCGCCGGACTCGGCGGCGCGGGTGCCGTACATAAGGAAGAAGTTGACCCCGAGGGCGATCGCCGCGCCGCCCTGTGCCACGGTCGCCAGTCCCACGTCGGGCGGGCACTCGGGGAGCTTCAGTGCCAGTCGCCCAGCGCGCGCCCCCGCCCACTTGGCGGCGATGCGCAGCGCCGCGAGGAGCGGCGCGGCGAGCAGGATCCACGCCGTGGGGAGCGTCAGCAGCGCCCCCGCGATCACGAGCAACAGGGCGCCGATGGTCGGTTCCCAATCGGCGAGCACCTGCCGCACGACGTGACGCAGCGGCGCGCGGTTCACAATCAGCGCCGCGCCCAGGGCGCACACCACGAACGGCGAGAGGTCGGCCGCGTAGCCGATGCCCGCGCCGAAGAGCAGCGTCGCGAGCAGCGCGAGGTCCAGATCCGCGCGGGCGGGGCGCAGCCGGGTGAGCGAGAGGAAGACCATGCCGATGAGCGCGCCGCTGCCCCCGGCGAGCACGATCCACGCGAGCCAGCCCAGCGCGGCGGTGCCCGCGGGCTGGTGGGGCCGGTGCAGGGCGAGCGGGACGGTCAGCGCGACCGCGGCGCACGCCGTCTCGAGCGTCGCGGCGAGCGCGACGGCACGGGCGGCGCGTCTCCCGATCCCGGCCGCCCGGGCGGCCAGCGCGACGGCGCCGGGTCCCGACGCCGCGGCGATCGCGCCCAGCGCGAGGATCGCGGGGAGGCGCGGGATCCACGCCGCGCCCAGCGCGGGGACGAGCCGCGTGCCGAGCCAGGCGGCGAGCGCGGCGACGAGTAGCGCGGCCGTTGCGGAGAGGAGCGCCGGCAGCCATGCGGCGCGAGGGATGCGCCGCAGGTAGCGCCACTCGAACCGCGCGCCCAGCCCCGCGCCGAGCCAACCGACGGCGAGAGCCGTGACCGGGGCGATGGTCTGCAGCGTCGAGCCGGCGAGCAGCTCGATCCCCGGGCCGAGCACGAGCCCGAGGAGCACGAGGGGACCGCCGCCGGTGAGCAGCAGGTCGACGCCCTTCCCGTGACGCCACCGCGGGCGCGGCAACCGCGTCGCGAGCAGGCCGACGACGGCGAGTCCCGCCAGCGCGAGCACCGGACTCACGTTCACGTGGCGTACGTTCGCGAACGCTTGACGCCAACGCAAGGCGCGGCATAGCTTGCCTCACCCATGCCACCCTCCTTCTCGGTTACGGGCGGCCGCCCGCTGAAAGGCGTCATACGCCCGGCGGGCAACAAGAACGCGGCGCTCCCCATCCTCGCGGCGACGCTGCTCGTCGAGGGGCCCTGCCGCATCGACAACGTGCCCCACATCCGCGACGTCGAGACGATGCTCGAGCTGCTCGCGCACCTCGGCGCGGCGGCGCAGTGGACGGGGCCGAACAGCGTGGAAGTGAACGCGGCGCACGCCGAGCCGCGCGAGCTCGACCCGGCGCTGTGCGCACGGATCCGCGCCTCGATCCTGCTCGCGGGCCCCATGCTCGGGCGCTTCGGCCGGGTGAGCCTCCCGCCGCCGGGCGGGGACATCATCGGGCGACGGCGCGTCGACACGCATTTTCTCGCGCTCGAGCGGCTCGGTGCCGAGATCACCGTGGGCGCCACCTATCAGTTCGAGGCGAAACGACTCGCCGGCGCCGACATCTTTCTCGACGAGCCGAGCGTCACCGCCACCGAAAACGCGCTCATGGCCGCGGTGGCGGCGCCCGGCACCACGGTGCTCCGCAACGCCGCCAGCGAGCCTCACGTTCAGGACCTGGCGCGCTTCCTGTCGGGCATGGGCGCGCGGATCGACGGCGTCGGCACGAACACGCTCACCGTGGAGGGGGGCGCGCCGCTCACGGGGGGAGCGGCGCCGTTCACCGTGGGGCCCGACCACATCGAGATCGGCTCGTTCATCGGCCTCGCGGCCGCCACCAACGGCGCCGTCACGATCGACGGCGTGCGCGGCGACGACCTGCGCGCCACGCTGCTCGCGTTCGAGCGGCTCGGTGTGCGGCCGCGCCTCGACGCCAGCCGCCTGATCGTGGATGCGGGGCAGGAACGCCGCATCCGCCCCGACCTTGGCGGCCACGTGCCGAAGCTCGAGGACGGCCCCTGGCCCGCGTTCCCGGCGGACCTGATGTCGATCGCCATCGTCGTCGCGTCGCAGTGCGAGGGCCTCGTGCTCGTGTTCGAGAAGCTGTTCGAGTCGCGCCTGTTCTTCGTGGACAAGCTGATCGGGATGGGCGCGCGTATCGTCCTGTGCGATCCTCATCGGGCCGTGATCGCCGGCCCGTCGCCGCTGCGAGGCGGCGTCGTGGAGAGCCCTGATATCCGGGCGGGGATGGCGATGCTGGTCGCCGCCCTCGGCGCCCAGGGCGACTCCATGATCCACAACATCGGCCAGATCGAGCGCGGGTACGAGCGCATCGACGAGCGGCTGCGGGCGCTGGGAGCGCAGATCGAGAGAGTCGATGCCTAACCTGCGCGAAGCGCCCGTCGGCGACCTCGCCGTCCCCCGTCTCGAGCTCCGCGAATGGGCCGAGCGGCATGGCGTCGTCGCCGGCATCACCACGCGCGGCCGCGGCTTCTCCCTCGGCCTGTGGAGCGAAGAAAACGTGGGCCAGGTGATGACACGCTGGCGTGCCTTCCGCGCCGCGTTTCGCCCCGCCTTCCCGGGGCTCATCCTCTCGCACCAGGTCCACGGGACGGTCGTGCAATGGCACCGGCAAGCGCTGGACGGCTGGCTCATCCTCGACGGGATCGACGGGCACGTCACGGGGACGAGGGGGTTGCTCCTGACCATCACGGTGGCGGACTGCATCCCCGTCTACCTCACGGTGCCACACCAGCGGGCGGTCGCCCTGCTCCACGCCGGATGGCGCGGCGTGGCTGAGCGGATCCTGGAGCGCGGGGTCGAGCTCCTGAAGCGGGAGGGATTCGGTCGCGCGCCGGAAATCGTAATGCATTGTGGCGTTGGTATTTGCGGGGCGTGCTATGAAGTTGGTTCTGAGGTGCTGACGCTGTTCACCGGCCGTCCCGAGACGGCGCCGGGACGGGTGGACCTGCGGGACGTCTTGGTACGGCAAGCGCAGGCGTTGGGCTTGAGCGACATCTCCCTCTCGCCGTGGTGCAGCGGACACGATCGCGAGCAATTCTTTTCGCATCGTGCCTCGGGCGGCCGCGACGGGCGGATGGTCGCCTACCTCGGGCTGCCCCTCGCTTGACACGCGCCGCAGGGCGGCTAGATTCCGGCCGGTGAAGCGGGCGAAGTTCGGCCCGCGCTTTTTTTTGCCATGCTCTCCGACAGCCTCAGCGAGTCGTTCCGAGTCCGCCTGGCGCAGCTGGGACTCGAATTGGCCGATCTCCGCATCGGCGGCACGCCGAACCGGCCGCTGGTTCAAGTGCGCATCGAGTGGCCCCCGTCTCCGCCCGCCTCGGCGGGGTCGGACGCTCCGGCGCGACGCGTCACCGTGGAGGACTGTGCCACGGCGAGCCGCGTCCTGGAAGCGTGGCTCGACGCCGACGGCCCGCTCGGCCGCCGCTACATGCTCGAGGTGTCGAGCCCCGGGGTCGATCGGCCGCTGCGCTGGCACCGGCATTGGGTCCGTTTCGTGGGCCGGGATGTCCAGGCCACCGTGGCGGGATTGGGGCGCGTGCGCGCCCGGATCGTGGCCGTTCCTGACGAGGCGACGGTGGTGCTGCAACCGCAGGGAGCGGAGCCGAGGCCGGTGCCGCTGCGGGGGATCCGCGACGCTCGGCTGGCGGTCGATTGGTAGAACGTCATCCGTTGTCCGTCAATCGGTGACGGGACGCGAAACGGATGACGGATGATGGACCACGCAACACGGAAGACGCACACATGACCAATACAACCGACGTAGTTTCCGCGATCCGCGAGCTGACGAACACGAAGCAGCTCGAGCGCACGGAGCTACTCGATCTGCTGAAGGACGGTCTCCACGCAAGCGCTACGGCCCGAACGTGCGGGCGGAGATCGGGATCGACGAGCTGAAGGGCACGATCCGGATCGTGGTGCTGCGCACCGTGGTCGAGACGGTGGAGGATCCGGGGACGCAGGTGTCGCTCGAGGAAGCGCGCTTCGAGGACCCGGATTTCCAGGTGGGCGACGTGCTGGAAGAGGAGGTGCCGTTCGAAGCGTTCGGCCGCACGGCGGTGCAGGCCGCGAAGCAGCGCATCATCCAGCGCGTCCGGGAGGGCGAGCGCGCCCGCATCCGCGAGGAGTTCACCGACAAGGTGGGCGAGTTGCTTTCGGGCGAGGTGCAGCAGATCGAGCGCGGGAAGATCGTCGTGATGCTCGCGAAGTTCCGTGAAGCCGAGGCGATCATCCCCTACCGCGAGCAGAATCACCGCGAGCACTTCCATCAAGGCGACACGATCCGCGCGGTGTTGAAGCGCATCGAGGAGACACCCAAGGGCCCGCGCCTGATCCTGTCGCGCGCCGACCCGCTGTTTGTGAAGGCGCTCTTCAAGCTCGAGGTGCCGGAGATCCAGCAGGGAATCGTGGAAATCCGGGCCACCGCCCGCGAGGCGGGGAGCCGGACCAAGATCGCCGTCTCGTCGCGGGACGACTCCATCGACCCGGTGGGCGCGTGCGTGGGCCTCAAGGGCTCGCGCGTGCAGGCGGTCGTGAACGAGCTGAACGGCGAGCGCATCGACATCGTGCCGTGGTCCCCGGACCCGGAGCGGTTCGCGAAGCTGTCGCTCGCGCCGGCCCGTGTGGCGCGCGTGTTCTCGGATCCCGACACCAAGACCATCCAGGCGATCGTGGACGAAGACCAGTTGTCGCTCGCCATCGGCCGCAACGGACAGAACGTCCGTCTGGCTTCGGAGCTCACCGGCTGGAAGATCGACCTGTACTCGAGCCGCGAATGGCTCGAGCGCGGCGGCGAAGGCCCGCTGTTCGCGCCACTACCGCCCGAGGAGGACGCGGCGACCAAGGTGTCGCTCCGCGAGCTCAAGGGTCTGCCGGCGGAGCTGGTGGACGGGCTGGAGCGGGCCGGCCACAAGACGCTGCAGGACATTCTCGATCTCGAGCGCGAGGACGTGGACAAGATCACGGGGATGACCCCTGAGCTCGCCGATAAGCTCATGGCGTTCCTGAACGAAATGACGGAGGACAGCGGCGAGGACGAGGCCGCGCCCGGCGGCGTGGCTGAAGGTGGCGGCGGAGGCGGCGGAGGCGAGGGGAGTGCGGGGGGCGCGTCGGCGCCGACGGCGTGAGCGAGCGGGTCGTGCGGCTGCTGGGTCTGGGGGTGCGGGCGGGCCGGGTCGTGATCGGCGTGGCGGGCGTGCGGGCGAAGCTGCAGCGCGACGCGCTGCGCTGCGTGGTGCTCGCGGCCGACGCCAGCCCGCGCACCCGAGAGAAAGTGGAGCGCCTCGCGCGGGCCCGGGGGGTGCCGGTGGTGCGGGGGCCCGCGGCGGGGGAGTTGGGTGCTGGGCTCGGGCGGCCGCCCGTGCAGGCGGTCGGGGTCGAAGACGCGGGGCTGGCCCGCGGGTTGGTGGCTTGGGAGGAGTGAAGTGACGACGACGCGGATTCACGATCTGGCGGCTGAATTCGGGATCTCCTCGGAGCAGCTCATCGGCATGCTCAAGGAGCAGGACATCTTCGTGCGCAGCCATCTGTCGCCGCTCAAGCCCGAGCAGGTGGCGCTGATGCGCGCCCGCTGGGAGCGCGAGAAGCGCAAGCAGAAGGAGGCTCCCGCGCCCAGCAAGCGGCGCCGCGCGGTGAAGGTGGCGGAGGTCGTGGCCGCGGCGCCCGAGGCCCGGCCCAAGCGCCGCCGCCGCACGGCCGCCGAGGTGGCCGCCGCCGAGGCGGAGGCACAGGCCGAGGCGGCGCTCGAGGCGGAGCGCGAGCTGAAGGCGCGCGAGGTGCTCGAGGCATCCAAGGCCCTGGAGGAAGAGGAGAAGCCGTCGCTCGAGGAGCGCGCCGCCGCGCTGTTCAAGGACCTGCCCGCGGTCGAGGCAGCCGGCGCCGAGCCCGCGACCACCACCACCACCACCACCACCACCACCCCGCAGCCCGCGGCGCCGTTCGCGGGGGTCCCAGCGGGCGCGGCGGGCTCCGTCCCGCCACGGTCGGTGGTCCCGACGCCGGTGCGCCCCAAGCCCGTGGCGAGTGCCACGCCCGGCGGTGCCGTGCCGCCGCGGCCGGTCGCGTCCGCCGCCCCGGGCACGATCCCGCTCGAGGAACGCCGGCGCGAGAAGGGCAAGAAGCGCAAGAAGGGCAAGAAATCCCTGGTGGACCAGGAGGCCGTGGCGCAGAACATCTCGCGCACGCTCGCCTCGATCAAAGGGCCCGTCGGCCGCAAGGGCGTGCACCGCCGGGAAGAGGGCCCGAGCTTCCGCGATCTCGAGGAGCAGAAGCGGCGCGAGGAGAAAGAGCGCGAGAAGACGCTGGTGCGGGTCACCGAGTTCATCACGGTGTCCGAGCTCGCCAACATCCTGAAGGTGCCGGCCAAGGAGATCGTCTCCTTCGCGTTCAAGGAGCTCGGCCAAATGGTGACGATCAACCAGCGGCTCGACTTCGACATGATCGAGCTGATCGCTTCGGCCTTCGGATTCCAGGCGGTGCGCGAGGAGGAGTACGCCCTCGCCGAGCCCGAGCAGGCGAAGGAAGCCGAGGGGGATCTGAAGCCCCGGCCGCCCGTGGTGACGGTGATGGGCCACGTCGACCACGGCAAGACGTCGCTCCTCGACTACGTCCGCAAGGCCAACGTGGTGGCGGGCGAGGCGGGAGGCATCACGCAGCACATCGGCGCCTACCAGGTGAAGCTCAAGGAGGGACGCTCCATCACGTTCCTCGACACGCCGGGCCACGAGGCGTTCACCGCGATGCGCGCCCGCGGCGCCCAAGTGACGGACATCGTCGTGCTCGTCGTCGCGGCCGACGACGCGATCATGCCGCAGACGATCGAGGCGATTTCGCACGCCAAGAACGCCGGCGTCCCGATCGTCGTCGCGATCAACAAGATCGATCTGCCCAGCGCGAACGTGCAGAAGGTGAAGCAGGACCTGTTGTCTCACGGGGTCGTGCTCGAGGAGTTCGGCGGCACGACGCTGGCGACCCCCATCTCCGCCAAGACGGGGAAGAACGTCCAAGAGCTGCTCGACCAGATCCTGCTGCAGGCCGAGCTGCTCGACCTCAAGGCCAACCCCGACCGCCATGCCCTGGGGACCGTGCTCGAGGCGACGCTCGACCCCGGCAAGGGGCCGCTCGCCACGGTGCTGGTTCAGAACGGCGCGCTGCGGGTGGGCGACGACTTCATCTCCGGCCAGTACCATGGCCGCGTGCGCGCCATGTACGACGAACGGGGCCAGACCGTGAACGAGGCGGGTCCGTCCACGCCGGTACAGGTCCTCGGCTTCGAGGGCGTCCCGGAGGCGGGGGACACGTTCACCGTCATGGAGGACGCGGCCGCCGCGCGCGACATCGCGCAAAAGCGGCAGCGCCTGGAGCGCGAGGCGCAGCACCGCCGCTCGGGCCGCGTGAAGACGCTCGAGGACTTCATGGCCGAGCGCGCCACGGGGGGAGCGGCGGCACTGCGGATCATCATCAAGGCCGACCAGGGCGGCCCTGCCGAGGCGCTCGCCGACGCGCTCGGCCAGCTCTCGACGCCGGAAGTGAAAGTCGAGATCGTGCACCGCGGCGTGGGGGCGATCACGGACTCGGATGTCCTGCTCGCCAAGGCCTCGAACGCCATCATCGTCGGCTTCCACGTGCGGCCCGACTCGAACGCCCGCGCGTCCGCGGAGCGCGAGAAGGTGGAGATCCGCACCTACCGCATCATCTACGAGGCGGTGGAAGAAGTGCGTGCCGCGATGGAGGGCCTGCTCACGCCGGAAAAGAAGGAGGTCGTGCTGGGGGAGGCCGAGGTGCGGCAGACGTTCAAGATCGCGAAGGTCGGCACGATCGCTGGCTGCTTCGTGCGCTCCGGCGTGATCCCCCGCACGGCGCGCGTGCGCGTGATCCGCGACGGCGTCGAGGTGTACGAAGGCGCGATCGCGTCGCTCAAGCGCTTCAAGGACGATGTGCGCGAGGTGCGCGAGGGCTTCGAGTGCGGCATCGGCATCGAGAACTTCAACGACGTGAAGGTCGGTGACCTGATCGAGGCCTACCGCATCGAAGAGGTGGCGCGCTCGCTCGACGTCGGGAGCGCGGCCAAGGGCGGCTGACCCGTGGTGGTCGCCGTGATGACCTGGGAGCTGCACCTCGCGGCGTGCCGGTCGCTCAAGGACAAGCGCCATGTGCTGAAGAGCCTCAAGGACCGGCTGCACAATCGCTTCAACGTCTCGGCGGCGGAGACGGCCCACCACGACCTGTGGCAGCGCGCCGAGCTCACGGTGTGCGTGGTGTCGAACGAGCGCGGGCACGCCGAGCGCGTGCTGCGGGAGGCCGACCGCTTGGTCGAGGCCGCCGACGGTGCCCGCATCGTGGACACGAGCACGAGCTTCTTCTGACCTGATGCGACGCCCCAGACACCGGCCCGAGCGCGTGGCCGAAGCGATCCGCCAGACGGTGGCGGCGTTCCTCACCGACGGTGTGCGCGACCCGCGGATCGGGTTCGTCACCGTCACGGCGGTCGAGGTCTCCGGCGACCTGGCGCACGCCCGCGTGCGCGTGAGCGTGATGGGAAGTGACGACGAGAAGACCAAGTCCCTCGAGGGGCTGGAGAGCGCCGCGCGGTTCCTGCGCGGGCAGCTCGGCCGGGTGCTGTCGCTCCGCTTGACCCCCGAGCTCCACTTCGAGCTCGACCGCGGGGTCGAGCACGCCCAGCAGATCGAGCGGCTGCTGCGGCGGCTGAAGGAGGACGCGAGCTGATCTGCGGCGTGGCGCTCGTCGCGAAGCCGGGAGGCGCCGGGAGCGGGGGAGGGCCCACATCGCACGACGTCGTGGACCGCGTGCGGCGCGCGCTCGGAGGAGGGGCGGGCGCGACGCGCGTGGGGCACTTGGGCACGTTGGATCCCTTCGCCGACGGGCTGCTGGTGATCCTGGTGGGGCGCGCGACGAGGCTCGCGAGCTTCGCCGCCGGGTGGACCAAGTCGTACGAGGGCGTGATCCGGCTGGGCACGGCCACGAGCACGGACGACGCGACCGGCGATCCGGTGGGCGGCTCGGATGCTTGGCGTGCGCTCGACCGCCCGCGCATCGAGCAAGCGCTCGCGCGCTTCCGCGGGGCTTACGCACAACGACCCCCCGCCTATTCGGCGCTGAAGGTCGCCGGCGAGCGTGCCTATCGGCGGGCGCGTCGCGGCGAGCGTGTGATGCTGGCGGCGCGGCCGGTGGACGTGTCGGAGCTCGATCTCACGGGGCTCGAGCTCCCGGACATCCGGTTTCGCGCCACGGTGAGCGGGGGCACGTACCTGCGGAGCCTGGCGCGCGACGTGGGGGAGGAGCTGGGGTGCGGTGCGCACCTCGCCGCGCTCACCCGCACTCGCGTGGGCCCGTTCCAGCTCGCGGACGCGGTGGCGCCCGACGCCGTCACGGCCGGCGCGCTGCGCGATGCCGCCGCGCTCGTCGCGGACCTGCCGCGGCGGGAGCTCGACGCGGCCGGGCGGGCGGCCGTGCTGCACGGGCGACCGGTGCCTGCGGCGAGGGGGGAAAGGGGAAGGGTGGCGCTCTTCGCCGGCCACGAGCTCATCGCCATCGCCGAACGTGAAGGTGAGCTGCTGAAGCCGCGGGTCGTGGTGGCGGAGCCATGACGGGCACGATCGCGACCGTCGGGACGTTCGACGGGATCCACCGGGGCCACCAGGCGGTCCTCGCGGAGATCGTCCGGCGCGCGCGGGCGGGGGGGCGGGGGCTCGCGAGCCTGCTCGTCACGTTCGACCCGCACCCGCTCGAGGTCGTGAACCCCAGCGCGGCGCCGCGGCTGCTCACGCTGCCGGACGAGAAGCGCGCCCTGGTCCGGGCGTTGGGCGTCGAGCGGGTCGAGTTCGTGGCCTTCACGCCCGAGCTGGCGCGGCTCGGCCCCGAGGAGTTCGTGCGCGACGTGCTGCGGGACCGGTTCGCGATGCTTGAGCTGGTGCTGGGATACGACCACGGGTTCGGGCGCGGCCGGTCCGGCGACGTGGAGCTGGTGCGGCGCCTCGCCCGCGAGGACGGGTTCACGGTGGCCGTGGTGGCGGCGGTGACGGACGCCGGGCAGCCCATCTCGTCATCGCTGATCCGCACCGCGGTCGCGCACGGCGACTTGGCGAGCGCGGAGCGGTGGCTCGGCAGGCCGTACAGCGTGCAAGGCGTGGTCGAGCGGGGGGCGGGGCGGGGCCGCACGATCGGGATTCCCACGATCAACCTCGCGTCGCCCGATCCCCGCAAGCTGCTCCCGCCGGACGGCGTGTACGCCGTGCGGGTCGAGTGGCGCGGCGCGCGCCACGGCGGCATGATGAACCAGGGGCCGCGGCCCACGTTCGGCGTGCACGCGCGCGGCCTCGAGATCCATCTGTTCGACTTCGCCGGCGACCTGTACGGCGAGACGGTGACGGTAGAGTGGGTGCGCCGGTTGCGGGACGTGCAGACGTTCCCGTCACGCCAGGCGCTGGTTGACCAGATCGAGCGCGATGCCGCGGCGGCACGCGCGGTCCTCAAAGGGTAGAGACTCGTATGGCGTCGATTCGCAGACGACTGATCGTCATCGCCGGGCTGGTGCTCCTGAGCATCTGGACGCTGCTCCCGACCAACACCACCGAGCGCGTGCGCGACGCCGCGACCGGCGCGATGAAGGACACGACCATCCGCCGTGTCCCGATCAACCTCGGCCTCGATCTCCAGGGCGGCATCCACCTCGCGCTCGAGGTGGACCGATCGAAAGGCCCGGTGCCCGATCCGGCGGAAGCGATCCGGCGCGCCGAGCGCGTGGTGCGCACCCGGATCGACGAGTTCGGCGTGACCGAGCCCGTGGTGCAGGTCGTCGGCAACGACCGCCTCATCGTCGAGCTCGCGGGCGAAAAGGACCCGGCGCGCGCCAAGAGCATCATCCAGCGCACCGCCTTTCTCGAATTCCGCATCACGGACATGCAGCACCGGTTCCGGGACGCGCTCCCCGAGATCGACAAGACGCTGCGCCAGGCGGGGGTGAAGGCCCCGGGGCAGGCGGGCGCGGCGGCGAACGTGGCGCAGTTGTTCGGCCCCGACACAGGGAAGGCGAAGGGCAAGAAGGAAAAGGGCAAGGCGGCGGCCCAGGACACGACCGAGCTCAACGCCCCCGGCGCGCTCTCCGCGCTGCTCTATCAGGGCCAGATCCCCGGGGAGTTCCTCGTGCCCGAGGAGCAGGTGCCCGTGGCGGAGAGCCTGCTCGCGCGGCCCGAGGTGAAGCGGCTCCTCCCGCGCGGCATCGAGCTGCGGTGGGGCACGGAGGTGTCGGCCCGCGCCGCGCGCAGCTACCGCCCGCTCTACGCGGTCGAGGACCGGCCGATCATCACGGGGGAAGAGCTCGAGAAGGCGACCGCGCTGCGCGACCCGCTCACGAACCAGTCGGTGGTGAACTTCACGCTGTCGCGGCACGGCGGGCGCACCTTCGAGCGCGAGACCGGCC
>WNGM01012784.1_pt1 | contig 19695 bp, 22 predicted proteins | sample 5400571 | NCBI WGS metagenome assembly WNGM01 (sample SAMN13153378, study PRJNA577476) | soil metagenome | isolation source: 100 cm soil or saprolite under Garry oak tree replicate 2 | place: USA:California | collected 2016-06-15 | reverse complement strand
TTGGAGCTTGGCGCGCTGGCGTTGCAGGTGCCCCTGTCCCACCGTGCCGGGGTTGGCGGTGCGGGCGTAGCAGACGACCGTTCGCACGGCGGCAGGCGCGGCGGTGACGGCGCTCATTACGGTCCGCTCCCGGCCGGCGGTTCGTCGGCGAGGTGCTCGGGGCTGGCCGGCTGGACGAGGGTGTCGAGCAGGCGCGTCGCCAGCGCGGCCTCAGCCAGCACGATAGGGTGCAGGTCGCGGGGAAGCTGGCCCAGCAGGTCGAGGATCTGGTCGACCAGCGGGTCCAGCAGCAGCGCAAGAATCGCCCGCTCCCCGGTCGGCTCGTGCGCGAACCGGTGGAGCTGGTCGGGGTCGGTGAACTGCTCGGCGAACAGCTCGGCGTGCTCACCGTCCAGCTCGATGCCGTGCCGGCAGGCAAGGTGACTGGCGGTGCTGGCCGGGCTGGCGAGCTTTCGATAGGCGTGTTTGGTGGTGGGCGGCACAGCGGCGTGCAGCAGCGCCACCGCGGACACGTCGGCGGGCGGGGTGGGCTGTGGCTCGCGCCTGCGGGGCGGCAGGTCGGCAGGGTGCGGCCGGCCGTCGGCCAACAGCTCGTCGAGCGCGGCACGCTCGGCAGGGGTGAGTGGGGCTCTGGGATGGTGCCGGCGGCGTCGCGTGGCGAGGGTTTCGTCGCGCGGGCGACCTTGCGCCCATCGTCGGGACGCGGCTGAGGGGCTGCGGTCGGGCTGGGTGGCGGATGGACCGCTCATGGGCTCCTCCGACAACGTGTCGTTCAAGGGGGTACGGGAGTCGGGCAGGCGAGGGTCAGGTGGCGATGGCGACGAGGGTGGCCAGCACCAACGCGGCGATGGCGATGGCGAGGTGGATGTGCCGGTCCACCGGCGGGGTCCAGGTCTGGGCGGTGGCGGCCCACTCGGCGAGCTTGAGGGCGTCTGGTACCAGGCGAGCCAGCAGGCCGAGCGCGAGCACGATCGGGGTCGCCCAGCCGTGGCTGGCGCTGGTGGCCAGCGTCCATGTGGTCAGCACCAGCAGGACGGCCTGGCCGCCGAGCAGCACGACGACCAGGCTGGCCCACTGCCAGCTCGGGACCGGCCAGTCCGCCTGCTGCGGGTTGGGCTCGGCGGCCGTCGCGGTGGGCTGCGGGCCGCCGGGCTGGGGTTGGGTCGGCTGGCCAGGGCTGTCGGGTCTGTCCCGGCCCGAGGCTGATCGGTGTCCTGCTGCTGGTGGAGGTCGGGGAAGCGCATACGGGCCTCCAGGGACGGGCGACAGGGAGGCGGCCGGGGGGGTCCGCTTCCCTGCCACAGGGAGAGGGGTCGGGCTACTGGTGCAGCAGCCAGTCGATGAGCAGGTAGGCGTACGTGGCGGCCAGGACGCAGGCGACGACCCGTTGCAGACGCGACAGCCGCGGCGGCTGGAGGCTGGCGTCGGGCCGGTCGAGCTGGTGGAGCCAGCGGGCCAGGCCCACGGCGTCTCGCCCCAACCACATGGCTGCGGCGATCATCATCACCATGACCAGAGCGTTGAAGCGCAGGTAGGCAATGACTGCCAGCCAGGCGCTCCCAAGGCACGCGGGCGCGTAGGCGCCAAGCAGCAGGACCGTCTGAATGCGGCGGGCACGGATGGTGGGCCGCAGCCGACCGCAGTCAGACTCGGCGGGGTCGTAGGTGAGGTCGGGGTCGTAGGTGAGGTCGGGGTCGTAGGGGTCGATGGTGGCGGGGCCGGGGATCTCGGCGGTGTCGTCGTCGCGGGGATGGCGGCGTAGGGGGTTCTCGCGGTCGAACAGCGCGCTCACGTGCGCTCCTTTGCTCGTGCTGGCCGGGAAGGTGATTCCGGCGGAATCAGCTGGTCAGGCGGCCGGGTCGCAGGGATCGGCTGGCGGGCTGGCGCGGCCGTGCCGAGTGATCGCCCAGCCCTGGACGGCGAGCTGGACCGCGCCGTGCTGCCCCGGCCGCGGCTGGTCGTGGTCGCTGCTGGCCTCCCTGGTGGTGGCCATGCGGGTTCACCTCCCTTCGGAGTCGCTTGGACTGGCCGGGCCGGACGGCTGGCCGAGGCCGTAGAGGGCGAACACGCGCCGCAGCGTGGCGGGCGAGACCCCGAGCGCTCGGGCGGCGGCGTCCGGGCCGTCGCGGCTGGCAAGCTCGGCCGCCACGCCGGCCAGGCGGCGGCCCTCCTGGTTCTCGCCTGCGGGCAGGCCCGTCTGGGAGGGGGGTGCGGTGGGCAAGGTGCCGGTCGGCCTCGGTCTCCCCGCCCCAGATGCCGACCAGCGTGGGGTCGGCGCGGCCGACCAGGCGGCACTCCCACAAGATCGGGCACAGCGCGCAGATCGCCTTGGCGGCCTGGTGCCGCTGGCGCACGAGATGGCCGGGCTCGCGGCCGTGGTCGAAGAACAGCTCGGCGGTCGCCTGGGTGCAGGCGCCGTAGAACCGCTGCCTGACCAGGAACTGGCCGACCTGGACGCTGGCGGTCGGCGTGTGGACCGCCCGCCCCTGGCCACTGGGCTGCCCGTCCTCGCCACCCTGGTCCGGTTCCGCTGCGGAGGCGAAGCTGTCGGGCGGGCCGACCACGGCAAGCACCGCCTTTGGTTGCCGCTGGGCGATGGATGCCGGTAGCGGCGGCACAACGCGGCCCATCGCCGCGACGGCCGGAGCCAGCTCGGCGGCGACGAAGCGTAGGTGGCCGTGCTCGGTGCGGTGGAAGGGGACCTTGCCGGCGGCGGCCCAGTTGGCCGGGGTGCGGGTGGTCACGCCCAGCCATCCGGCGACCAGGCCGGGTCGCAGCAGCAACGCCGGATCGACCGGCGGACTTGGGGCGGCTGGGGACAGGGTGGCGACGGCGACGGGCATGGGGTTGACCTCGAAGCACACGAAGGGACCGGGGCTGGGAGCCGGGGAGCCCACGACCCGCAGGCTCCCCGGCTGTGGGGGTGCTAGCTCTGCCTTGGGGGCGGGGCGGGATTAGACGCCGCGGCCTGCGCTGCGGCGACCGACGTGACACGGGGATCTGAACCGTTGGGGACAGACCGGCCGCCATCGCTGGTAGCTGGCGGCGGGGCGAGCGGGTCGTGGCCCATCGGGTGGTCCAGGTCGACCTCGCCGATCGGCTGAGTGCAGCCGGGCGGGTTGGCCAGCGCTAGGAACCGCCGCGTCAGGACGATCGCGGCCGCGGCGCCCTGATGGAGCGCCTGCTGGTGCTCGGCCAGCCAGGCGCTGCGCTTGTCATCGGCGGCCTGGACGACGTCCAGTAGCGCCTGCTGGCGGCGGATCTCGCTCTGCACCTCGGTGAGCTGGCGGTCCAGCTCGGCCAGCTCGGCGTGGAGTTGGCGCACGCGCCGCAGGCTGATCAGCCCACGCACCCAGCGGAGCTGCCCGACCTGCCGGTTGAGCTGCTCCTGATCGTCCACCAGCAACGCCTGCTGGCGGCAGGCGCTCTCCCGGTCGGCCAGCACCTGCGGCACCAGGTGGACGTAGGAATCCGCCTGCTCGCTGAGCAGCACGGCCAGAGCCTGCTCGCGGCGCCGGTACAGCTCGGCGTCGTCCTGCCGCTCGGCGTCCTGCAGGATCTGGCCTGCGGGCTGCATGCCGGCAAGCTCCTGGTCGGCCAAACGGCGCCGCGTGTAGACGACCTCCCGGCAGGCCGCCTGGCGCAGCGTGCCGGCGCGCAGGGGGCGGCGCTGCTGGTTGAGCTGGTGGACCAGCCGCGTTGTGGCCCGCTCGATCTGGTCTTCGAGGTCCTTGCGGTGGCGGTGACGGATCTCCTCACACGCGGCGATGAAGTCGATCGTGTCGTCGGTGGGACGGTCGATCACGACCGCGCTTGGAGGATAGGCTTGCTGCTGGTCGACGATGGGTGCTTGCGTGGTCATCGTTGGCCTCCAGTACCAGGCTGCTGGTGCTGGCCGGGTGCGGAGCGGGACGACTTGCTTGCTACGGCTGCGTCTCGCTCCTGCCCGGCGAACACTCGTCGTTCAGATGATCTGGTTGCTTTGCAGGGTCGGCGTGGGGCTGACCGTTGGGCGGCCCGCCGCCCCTGCGCCGGTCACGGCATCTCGGCCGAACGCGCCCGCCGGTCAGCCCCCTTGCCGCGCGTCGACCGCACTCGGCGACCGCCTCACCCCCTCACGCTGTTGGCCGTCCAGGTCGAGGACGGCCTGGGCCGTCTCCTCCCGCGCCTGGGCGTCCTCATCCGAGCACCGCTGCTCGGACGGGCGCGGGTTGGGGCGGACCTCGAGCACCTCGACCGGACCGAACGTCGCTTCGATGCGGAGCAGCGCCAGCGCGAGGTCCTGGTCGCGGTTGCCCTTGCCGTTGCGCCGGGTCACGACCGTGGGCCTCGCACGATCAGCCACTCGGGTGGGACACCAGCGCTGGCCCTGGAGGATGCGGGCGGCGTCACCGCGGCCACGGCTCCAGGTCGCCGGTGTGCCGCGCGGGCGGGAGCAGCCAACCTGGCGGCGAGGCGCAGTCGGCGAACTCCCACGGCCCCCCCGCCTGGTCGCGCGGATTGGTCAGCTGCCGGGTCAGCTGAGTGACCCCGCGGACCTGCACCAGCACCAGCCGGGCCAGCGCCAGCAGCGCGGCGGTGCCGGCAAGGCTCAGAATCCCAACCGCGAACCCGGTCAGCAGCGTGTGCATCCAACCGTCCTCCTCGTGGCGGCGGTAACGAGCGGAGAGGACCGGAGGGGAGTCAGGGGGATTGCTCCCCTCCGGCCCGGTGTGGGGGGCCTTGTGCTTCCCATTCCCCGGCCCGGGTGCGAGCCGGGTACTTCACAAGGCCTGCGGCGGTGTGGGCAGTGGTAGGCGCCAAGGTGGTGATGGTGTGAGCCCGTCCTGTCCGGTCGCTCTCCCTCCCGGCGGGCACGGACCACACTCGCGGCGTGGTGGTGAGGGGAGTTCTCTTGCCCCATGCAGACCGTCGTTTCGGGGCGTGGTAGTGGCGGTCAACCACCTCCCTTGCGGCGGGCACGCCGGCCGCGGCCGAACACCACACCGCCAGCCGTGCTGCCGGCGGATCGGCCGGCCCGGGTCGAGGCGAGCAGGCCCGCCTGGACCAGCTCCGCAACCGCTTGCTCGATGACCGGCATCGGGTCGGTACTGGCGCTGAACAGCTCGCCGATGCCGATGACCGCGCCGGCCGGACGCGACAGCACCAGCGCCAGCACGCCCCTGGCCGCAAACGACAGGCCAGGATCGGCAAGCACCGCGCGCACCTCGGGGGCAGTGACGGGCTGGTCCGGCGCGATCAGGCGCTCCGGCGCGGTTGCCCGCTGGCGACGGGTCATCGGCCGAACACCATCCAGCCCAGCCCCACGCCCACCGCCGTCTGCACCAGGGCCACCAGCACGTAACGGCCGGGCCGGGTAGGCGGCAGCAAGGCGGCGGCGTGGCCGGCCCAGCGCCACAGCGCCCAGCCCTCCACGGTGTAGATGCCAAGGAGGACCAGGGCGGCCGGGCGGGCGATCCCGGAGCCGTGCCAGATGGCCGGGACCACCACGGTGGCGAACACCACGATCAGCACCGCGTAGCCGACCACCAGCAGCACCAGCCAGCAGCGCCAGACGGCCAGCAGCGGGGACGGGGCGTCGGCGGCGCGCATCAGGCGACCTCCGCCACGATCGCGGGGGGCGCCGACCCGACTTCCACCAGCCGGCCTGCCGACGCCCCCTCCATCTCAGGCCCGAGCCCGGTAGTGGCGGGCTTGGGCTGGCTGACCCGCCTGGCCAGCCGGGTCGCCTGGGCGAGCAGCTCGTCGACCGCGGCCGGGTCCAGGCGGCAAAGCGCGTGCAGCAGGCTATGGGCGGCGACCAGACTGCCGAGGACCTCGTGCTGCTCCTCGGTGGTGGCCGCGCTGCGTGTGACCGCCAGCGCCGCGGCGTCAAGGCGTGCCAGTGCGGCCTCCACCAGGGTCCGCTCACCCGTCATCCCGCCGGTCGTGGGGCTCATCGCCGCGCTCCCGCGGCCACGACGCCGATCTCCCCAGTTGCCTGGCGCGTGCTGGCTGCGACTTGGTAGGCGCAGCTGGCCTGCTGGTAGGCGGCCAAGCACTGACGGGCGGTCTCGCAGTCGCCGCGTCGCACCGCCGCAGCCAGCACGTCGGCGGCGCGCAGGGCGACCCGGGCGGCGTGCAACTCGGCCAGCAGCCGCGCGCCGAGCGCGTCCGGCTCGGACTCCACGGCCTAGCGTCAGGGCATCCTTGAGGTCGGCCGCATCGCCGACATCGCAGAGTAGGCGGTCGGGGCGACTGGCCAGCCGGCGCAGCGACTCGGCGGCCCTGGCGTACTGCTCGGCCATCGCCGTCACCTGCGCCCCTCCCGGCTGGTGCGGCGCCCACGGCAGCCAAGCCGGTCGGTGCACCGCCAGGTCTGCGCCCTCGCGGGCGACACCAGAGGGTTGGCGGGCTGGAGGCTGCGGTTGCCGACTCGTCCGCAGGCCAGGCAACGACGGACGCCGAAGCGGAGCCGAAGCCAAGTGCCCAGCGGAAAGACGGATAGCCGCAGTACTGAGACCACGGGGACCGCCGAGACGGTCGGCTCAGGACGGAAAGCAAGCTCGGACCGCCCGCTCAAGGCTGGCGACTGGCGGGTCAGACACCAGGCGTGGTAGTCGAAAACGCACTCGGCCAATGCCGCCCACTCTGGAACCTCCACGCCGGCCGCGTCCGCAGCGCGGGCCGCATGCCGCGCCCGTCGAGAGGTGAGCAAGAACAACGAGGCGGCGTACGCCACGTCCGGATCTGTCCCGGCGTCAACGCGCGCTACCGGGCGGACGGCTGGCTCAGTAGGATGAGCCTGCATCTGGGTCCTCACGATCTCGATGCACTGGCCTCGGCGGGTCTAGCCACCCGCCGGGGCCGCTCACGGCCTGGTCACATCAGACTTGGGGCGGAGATGATCGACTCGTATCCGGCCTCCTGGCATGTCCCATCGTTCCGATAGGCTCATAGAAGCCGACGCGGCGTGAGGACTGAAGAGCGTCGGAGAGCAACGCGATGGCAATCCGGGCTGCCGCGTTCTTGGTGATCTGCTGGCAATCAGCTCAGCAGTGCCACAACCGCCTCGTGGTAGACCGCCTGCACCACGGGGATGGTCGCCACCCCGATGCACTCGTCCGTGCCATGCAGATTCCGGTAGGCCACACCGAACCCGGCCGTCGCGTCGATGCCCAACGAAGCCAGGAAGTTGCCGATATTGCTCGGCCCGGCCACCTTCCACTCCGGCGGTTGCTCAGTGTGCCGCCGGGCGGCGAGCCCCAATGCGACCGCGATCGGCGAGTCGTCGCGCAACCGGAAGGCGGGCCAGCTCTCGGCGTAGATGATGGTCGTCGCGGCGAGAGTTGGCCGTTGCCGGTCGACCTCGGCGACAACCCGCTCCAGGAGCGCGGTCGCCGCTGGCTGGTCGAACGTTGGCGTCAGCCGCATGTCCACGTTCACCACGCAGCGGTCCGGCACGATCGAGTAGCCCTCACCGCCGTGGACCGCGGTCACTGTGAGCTTGGGCGGCAGTCCAAGTGCTGGATCGATCGGTGCCGGCTGCCGATGTCGGTCGAGTTCGTTGACGAGCTGCGCGGCCTTGCCCACCGCGTTTCCGTCGCCCGGATCACCGGCGCCGGTGTGGCCCGCTGTGCCATGGGTGACCACCTCGGCCCGAAGGAAGCCTCGTCCGCCGATCACGATGCGCCGCAAGCCTGGGTAGCCGATCATGACGCCGGCCACGTCGGTGGGAGCGTCCTCCCCTGTGAAGTACTGCTTGGCACCGTTGAACCCGCCGGTATGCTCATCGGCGTCGAATAGCAAGGTCACCGTGCCGTGCAGCTCGTCTAACCGGCGGTTGAGCCGCGCGGCGATGTGGCAAAAGATGGCCACCGCCGTCTTGCAGTCGCTGCTGCCTCGCCCGTACAGCCAGCCGTCTTCGATGACCCCCGATGTGGGCGGGTGGCGCCAGGCCGCCAGATCCCCGAACGGCGGGGTGTCGACACAAGCGTCCAGCACGTATCGCGGCCCCGGATGGGTGCCCTGCACGTCGCAGGCAAGCCCGACGAGTTCGCCCAGTGCATCGTGCAGCCGGCGTGCGGCGAGTCCGTGGCCGGTCAGCCAGGACTCGATCAGCTCAAGGATCGGCCCGTACGGGTCAACGCCGGCGCGGCTGGGAGTCCGAACCAGCCGCTGCGCTAAGTCCACCACGCTCGCGTGGTCCTCTGACGCGACGGCCTTGATCGCTGCGGATGCCGACGGGCTCGGCGGGCGGACCCTTCTGGTCCGACGCTGGGTGCCCACTGTCACCGAAGCACCTGTAGCGCGCGGACCGCCTCGGGCGTCTCCAACTTCTCCGCCGCGAAGTAGAGCTGCTTGACGTGCTGCACGAGTCCCCACGCCTGCCGGGGATGTGTCAGCACTACGCCAGCGTCGAAGTTCCCGGCGGTCACCAGTGAGGGGATCGTCACCACCGCCCTCCGCTCGCTGGCGACAAGAAAGCGCTCCGGCTCCCGGATCAGATTGTCAAGCATCCCCATGTGCAGCGTCTTCATCCCCTGCTCGCGACTGTCGGGATCACGCAGCTCCAGCAGGCGAAGCAGGTGATCCCTCAGCAACCGGTGGTGCGGCGGGCCGAACAGCACTCTGTAATGAACCAGTCGCGGCCGTTCCCTGAGCACCTCCTCGATCTGTTGGAGGTACGGCAGATCTCGTGACCGCGACCCGGTCACGACAAGATACTCCCTGGCTTCCCGCACCACCTCCAGCATCGCCGCCAGCAGCGCGTCCACCGTCGTTACCACGTCAGCCGGTGTTGTCAGGCCGATCCGGGCGTCATCCAAGTTGGGGCTGATCACGGCCAAGGTGGGATTACGCCGGGCATCCTGGTGAGCGAAGAGCACCTCGGGTGGCTCGCGATAGATTTCGCACAGATGCTTGCGGTAGCGAGAGCTGGTCCTGCGCTTGCCAAGCTCCCAGGCACTGACCAGGCTCTCAGTCACACCGCAGTGAGGATCTCGAGTGTCCAGCTCGCGCACGACGTCGGTCAGGACCCAGTTGCGATGCAGCCGGGCACGCCGCAGCGCGGACATGATAGGGGCGATATCCGATTGCTGGCGCAAGAGACTCGTGCCTTCCGAATCTGCCGATGTGGCCGGCGGTTCATTGTCTCCCACAACCAACTCCGTTGGTACCTTGCGCCCCGAGCGTTGCGGTACGACGATATTCGAACTTGCGTTCGAGCGCCATCGTTCCTGTGACGCTGATACTGCTCTCACCCTGATGGCCCCGTGTGCCGATGGATGGACTAGCGGCCCCGAGGGCTCCGATCCGGTGGAGGGAACAATGCTGACCATCGTGCGCGCCTGGTATGAGGAGCAGCGTGACGGGCGCATCCACTCCATCGTCCGTGACGGTCTCGGCAACGAGCGCCACTTGTTGGCTGACCAGGATGGCTCAGCCCACGAGCAGGCCCTCTACCGCGTACTTGAGGAGCAGATGCGGCTGCAGTCAGTGCAGTAGGACACCACGACCAGAAGCGCAGGGTAACCCTGCGCTTCTTCCTGCCGTCCATGCGATGCCAAGTGCCGCAGGGTCCGACTGGTCGCAGTGGCGGCGGCGCGCTGGCGGTGACGACTCTCGAGATGCGCAAGAGATCGTTCTTGGTGCGATCTACCATATGACGTGGTTGGACTCGATTCCGTTGGCGCGCGCCCAGTGATCGGGGCCGTCGCCTGAGTAGCAGTAGCTTTGGGTAAAGGCGCTGCCGTTGCCGTCAGTGTGAAGGGCGAACGTATAGAAGCCTCCCGGATCGACAGAGTCATGACAGGTGACAGTCATATTGCTGTTGGCCGGAAAATTCCGGAGCGTGATCGCGTACCGGTACCCCGCTGGTGCTGCAGGCCCGCGAGCAAGCGCCACAGCCGGACTACCGGAAGGTGAGGACGGGGGCGGAACGGGATTCCCCCCACCTCCGGCTGACGATCCAGTTCCGCCAGGGCTGGAGCTGCCAGAACTCGTCTGTGACCCGTTGTTCGGTGTCGGGGATGATCGGCGTGCTCGGCTGATCGTTACCTGATAGCGGTCACGGTGGTTAAACTGATCACCAAGGAAATTGAACTCGGAGTGAAAGAATTCGAACATTGGCCCGAAGACCATGAGCGCCATGACGAGGAGTGCCTTGACTCCGAGAGCGCGCCACAGTTCGTGAGGATTGAAACATCCCCCTAGGACCGCGGCTGGTCCCCTGCGAAGCGCTTCTGTGCAGGAATTAGCTTGAAGAAGATCACTGGTGATTTGGGCCGACTTGAGCTTGCTGCCCTGGCCGAAACGGGTCAGGATGTTGACCAAGGCTTGTACGCCAACCTGAAGGGCATATAGCGATTGACCGAATCCATCGAACTGCGTGGAGACGATTGAGCGCGTATCCGGTGCCAGAGACACGCGGAAGGTCGCAGCCTCTCGTGGCCCAATAATGGACATGTTCCCCGAGATCGACCTGGAGAGCTGGCGTAAATCGAGGTGAATATCCCCACCAGCGATCATCGGTAGGCCTGGATGCGTCACCTCGAGTGGGTACCGACGATTATTGACTACGCGCAGGATCCGGTTATCACCCGACATTCCGAAACACCAGTACAGCGTGCTGCTGGGGGTGGACGTGATGGAGTAACCATCGCCCCGCGCTTCACGTTCACTAGCACATCTTGGCTTCTGTGCCTCAGCGAGAAAGCTGCCACTCAGAGGATCCAAGAAATCCTTGCGGAACGCCTCGAACTGTGCGCGGACATCAACGCCTCGGATGCCGAACAGCGAGAAGTGGGACGTCGTAAAGCTGACGCTCCGTCGGTCGCGGCCGATAGAGCCTGCCAAGAAGTCCCATGGCCCTTGCGGTGTCTCGGCCGTGGCCACTACAACTGCCTGGTCAGATGAGACCGTTGTGTTGATGGGAACCGTCACGGTAATCGGGTTCGCCAATGGGCCTGACGGCAGCAGTTCGAACGTATCCGACAGCGCGAACGTATTCGGCACATGCAGATCGACCGCACGGACGACATTCACGCGCGAGTTCGCTGGCTGACTCGGACCCGCAAACATAACCCCGTGTCCAACAGCACGAGCCCCGTCTGCGGGGCTCTTGGTGGCGTGACAACCGGATGCGAGGAGGACAAGCACCACAATGTAGGACGTCACAGGCCAGAACCGGGCCTTTAGCGTCGCCAATCTGATCAGGTGCATCGAGTCTCCATCCGCGCCGAACGTAAGCTCTTCTCCGCCAATCGAGCATAACCCTCGATAGCCTCATTATCAACTACGATGCGAAAAGATCCTATCGGCCGTGACCGCGCTAGATGGGCGAAACGTCTCTCACTTGTGAACTCACTGTCCAAGCTCGGCTGCTATCCGACACCGCAGGAGGCGACCCTCCAGGCAAAGCTGGATCTCACTAGTCAGAACTGCATCGCGGCGTTGATCGTGTAGCCGGCGGGCGGTTCACGGGGCGGCTCGCGGCGCGCAAGTGCCGCGTCGACCGCGCCGGCCAGCCGCTCGGCCTTGGCCCGGTCGCGCTCGTCGGCGTGCTCGGCGAACTCCGGCAGCACCTCGGCGGCGAACAGCTCCAGCGACTCGCAGATGTGCTCATGGCGCGTCCGCCCGGCCTGGCTGACGAACACGAGCTGGTCCACGCCGGCGGCCTGGTACCCGCGGATCAGCTCGCGAAGCTGCGCCGGCGTGCCGATCGCCCCACGCCGGCCCGGCCGCTGGACGCCGAACACGTAGTAGTGCGCCAGCGCATAGCCGAAGAAATGCGCCCCGTCCAGGCCCCGCTCGATCGCGGTCTCCTCATCCCGGTGACACAGCAGCGGCAGCACGCAGGCCACCTGCGGGTTGACCGCGAACCCCGCCGGCACGCACGCCGCGGAGGCCAGCGTCGCGTAGTAGTCGTCGACCCATTCCCTGGCCCGGTCCGGCTCGATGAACGAAAACGACAGCGCGCCGATCCCCTTGGTCGCGGCCAGGTGGATCGTCTCGCGACGGGAGCAGGCCACCCACAGGGGCGGGTGGGGGCGCTGCAGCGGCTTGGGCACCACGTTGCGGGGCGGCACGTCGATGAACTTGCCCTGGTGGCCGGCGAACGGCTCCTCCACCAGCATGCGGCAGACGACGTCCAGCGCCTCCTCCCACTGCGCCCGCTTGTCGTCGCGGGCGACGCCGAAGCCACCGAGCTCGGTCTCCGAAGAGGACTCCCCCGTGCCGAACTCCACCCGCCCGCCCGAGATCAGGTCCAGCGTGGCGATCCGCTCCGCGACCCTGGCCGGGTGGTTGTAGGCCGGCGGGAGCTGCACGATCCCATGGCCGAGCCTGATCCGGCTGGTCCGCTGGCTGGCGGCGCCCAGAAACACTTCGGGCGCGGAAGAATGCGAATATTCTTCCAAAAAATGATGTTCCACAAGCCAGAGGTAGTCGATGCCGAGCCGGTCGGCCAGCTCCACCTGCTCCAGCGCGTCGTTGAGGAGACGGTGTTCATCCTCCGGCTGCCACGGCCGCGGCAATTGGTGCTCGTAGAAGATCCCGAACCTCATGAAGCGCCCGCCTGCTGGACGACTCTCAGAATAGTGGGAGGCAACTTCCACTTCTGCAAATGGTGCTCGACCTCCCAGAGGTAGTCGATGCCGAGCCGGTCGGCCAGCTCCACCTGCTCGAGGGCGTCGGTGAGCAGGCGGTGCTCGTCGTCGGGCGCCCAGGGGCGGGGGAGCTGGTGCTCGTAGAAGATCCCGAATCGCATGGTGGTCCGTAGTCTGCGGGGTTACTGGGGGTGACAGCAAGACGTGGGCGACGTGGGCCCGCGTCATTGCATTCCAGGACCGGAATCCAGCAGGCGTATGGCGTCGGCGGCGGCTGCTTCGAGCGTTCTGGCCGATCCCTACGCCCATGCATGGGCGTAGGGAGCGTCGCCGAGTCGCTGGCGAACCGCGGCGAGCGCGGTCGCGATCCGCTCGGCCTCGCTGCCGTACGACTTGCCCAGAGCTTGTCGCTGCAGGGTCGCGGCGAGGGACACGGCGGCCTTGTCCCGGCCGGTCCGGGCGAGCAGAACGACGAGGTTGCGCAGCGTGGTCACGATGAGCGCTCGGTTGCCGCTCCTCTGCCAGTGCTCGACCGCATCCCGAAATGGGCCGAGCGCCTGGTCCGGCGGGCCGTGCCGGCTGCGGAGCGCCACTGTGGCGGTGAGGGCGGTGCCGGCGACGAATCGGTTGCCGACGTCCTGGGCGCGCCGCAGCGCCTCCTCCAGGGCGGTGGAGGCGGCCGCGGGATCGAGGTCGGCGAGCGCCTCCCCCTCGGCGAACCGCGCCATCGCGATGGCGGTGGGGTTGGCCGAGGCCAGGGCCGCCGCGACCGCCTCCATGGCAGCGGCGCATGCGGCCTGGTCATCGCCGCCGTACGACAAGACCAGCGCCTGGTTTGCCTTGGCGATGGCGAGCGCGGCGAGGTCGCCGGGGGCGGCGAGTGCGGCGACGCCGCGGTAGGCCTCCAGCGCGGCTGCGAGGTCCCCGCTGAGCAGCGCGGCGTCGCCGAGCGCCTCCAGGGGGGCGGTCGCGGCCGGGGTCGTCGGGCCACCGGCAACCGCGACCCCCCGCCGGGCAAGCTCGCGGGCCTGGTCCAGCCTGCCGTCCATCCATGCGGCGTGGGCGGCCGCGGCGTGGGCGACGGCGAGGCGGGGGTGGGTGGGCACCGCCGCCACCGCCCACGTACCCCAGGCCAGGATGTCGGGCCGCACCCGCCAGTACGCAAACCGCGTGAGGGCTGCGGTGAGCCGCGCTGCGACGTCGACCTTACCGGTGTCCCGCGCCCAGCTCCACGCCGCCCGCAGGTCGTCCAGCCACGCCTCGACCCGGCGGGCCCAGGCCGGCTCGTCCGGGCCGTAGAGCCCCGCTTCGGCGCGCTCGGCGAGGTCGACCATGAACCCGGCGTGGCGGTCTCGGAGGCGCTCGGCCTCGGCGGTGGGAAGCCGGCCGGCGGCAAAGGCTCGCAGGGTCTCCAGCATCCGGTAGCGGCCAACGCCGCTGTGGCCCGGCCGGGTCAGCATGGAGCGGTCGGCCAGCCGGGCCGTCAGGTCGGCGACGCGGCCGGCGGGCAGGTCGTTGTCGGCCACGACCTTCTCGGCGGCGGCGAGGTCGAACGCCGCGGCGAACACCGACAGCCGCAGGAACAGCCGCTGCTCCTCTGGCGTGAGCAGGTCGAAGGACCAGTCGACGACTCGACGGAGGGTGTGGTGGCGCGCGTCACCGCCGCCGCGGTTGGTCGTGCGGAGCAGCTCGAAGCGCGCATCGAGCCGGTCGGCGAGGTCGTCGACGGTCAGCGTGCCGATCCGGGCGGCGGCCAGCTCGATGGCGAGCGGGAGGCCGTCAAGGGTGCGGCAGACCTCGCCAACCCGCATGAGGGCTTCCCGGCCGGGCGCGAAGCCAGGGTCGGCCGCGCGGGCCCGGTCACAGAACAGCCGGACCGCAGGAGTGCGGACCTCCTCGGCGTCCGGCGCGGGCACGGCAAGTGGTGGGACGACCAGGACCTGCTCGCCCTCGACGCCGAGCCGCTCGCGGCTGGTCGCCAACAGCCGAAGCGCGGAGCAGGCCCCCAGTAGCTCCTCGGCGACCCCTGCCACGGCGGCGAGCAGGTGCTCGCAGTTGTCGACGACCAGGAGCCCACGAGCGCTACCTGCCCACGCTCGGAGGGTGTCCAGCACTGGGGTGCCCGGCTGGACGTCGAGGTCGAGCGCGTCGGCGAGCGCATGCGGTACGGCGTCCTGGTCGCGAAGCGGGGCCAGGTCCACCCACCAGACCGACCCTTGGGCGGCCGCGGCCTGCTGAGCCAGCCGGGTCTTGCCGACCCCGCCCGGGCCGACCAGCGTGGCCAGCCGCCCGTCGGCGAGGGTCTTGTGGACCAGGGCGAGCTCTTGTTCCCGGCCAACGAACGAGGTCGCTCGGGCGGGGAGCGTGCGAGGCTGCCGTTTGGCGTGGTGGGGCTGGACGGGCGGCAGCTCCCCGCGGAGCACCTGCTCCTCGAGACGCCGCAGCCTGAGCGAGGGGTCAAGGCCGAGCTCATCGCGAAGCCGATCGCGATAGCGGGTGTAGACGGCGAGCGCGTGGGGGGCCCGGCCGGCCTGGGCAAGAGCCGAGACCAACAGCTCGACGGCCCGCTCCCGCCAGGGCTCATGCGCCACGATGGCTTCCAGAGCGGCGGTGCTCTCGGCGAGGCGGCCCAGCCGAAGCAGCAGGGCTGCCCGGTCTTCCTGGGCGGCGAGCCAGAGCTCGTGGAGGCGCAGCGTCTCGCCCCGCGCGAAGGTCTCAGCGAACTCGGCGTATGCCGGGCCACGCCACAGCGCGAGTGCCTCGTCCAGCAGCGCGAGCGCGGCCGTTGGCGAGTGCATGTGGCGCGCCTTGCCGAGCAGCGTGGTGAACCGCTCCGTGTCGACCGCGTGCCCCGGCACGTCCAGGACGTAGCCGGGTGCGCGCGTGACGACCACCGCCGCGGCCGGTCCGAGGGCGTGGCGCAGCCGCGCGACGTAGGTCTGCAGCGCGTTGCGGGCCTCCTCGGGCGGCTCTTTGCCGAACACCTCGTCGACGAGTCGGTCGAACGTGACGACGATGCCGCGGCGGAGCAGGAGCGCGGTGAGCAGCGCCCGCTGCCGCACACCGGGCACCGCGATGGGCCGACCCGCCACCCGAACCTCGAGCGGCCCCAGGACGCCGAACTCCACCTCGTACTGCAGCCTTGTCACCCCCGTACATTGCACCGCCATGGCCACCGGCGCACCGGCAGCGGCCACAGCCGGGGCTCCCTCGCTATAAGGGTAAAGCGGGTGATCGGCCGGGCGTACGCCACTTGTACGCGAGCTGTACTCGCCCGGGGCGACGCTGTGTGCACGAGCCGCCGCACCGGCCGCGGCAGCGGTAAGGAGGAGGACCCATGACAACCAACACCGACGTCGACGCGCGCGAAGCGCTCGCCGAACGACTGCTCGATGACGTCACTCGCTCGCTGGAGACGCTCAGCGTCTACCTGGGCTTGGAGCTCGGGGTCTACCAGGCGCTCAGCGACCTCGAGCCCGCCACCGAAGCCGAGGTCGCCGCCCGTGCCGGCATCGCGTTGCGGTACGCGCGCGAGTGGCTCGAGCAGCAGGCGGCCGCCGGGTACGTCGTCTGCGATGAACCAGCCCGCCCGGCGGAGGCGCGCCGCTACCGGCTGCCCGCGGGCCACGCCGAGGTACTCCTCGACCGCGACAGCCCGTACCACATCGCACCGGTCACGGTCATGCTCGCGGGCGTCGCCCGAGTGCTGCCGGAGCTGCTCGAGGCGTACCGGACGGGCGGTGGCGTGCCATATGCCGCCTACGGCCCGCAGATCCGGCGCGGCATCGCGGCGGCCAACCGGCCGATGTTCCTCCATGAGCTCGCCAGCGCCTGGCTGCCCGCCGTGCCCGACATCGACCGGCGGCTCCGCACCGCCCCGCCGTCGCGGGTGCTGGACCTGGGCTGCGGACTTGGAGCGTCGTCCATCGCCCTCGCCCGCGCCTACCCACGCGCCCAGGTCCTGGGAGTCGACCTGGACGAGGCGTCGGTCACCGAAGCACGCGCCGAGGCGGCCGAGGCGGGCGTGGCCGACCGCGTCACCTTTGTGGTCGGCGACGCCGCGCATGTCGCCTCCGAGGCCCCGTTCGATCTCATCACCGTGTTCGAGGCGCTCCACGACATGGCCGACCCCGTTGGCACGCTGCGGGCGGCCCGCGCGCTGCTCGCCGGCGACGGCAGCGTCCTGGTCGCCGACGAGCGGGTGACCGACACCTTCACCGCGCCCGGCGACCCGGTGGAGCGGTTCATGTACGGCTGGAGCATCCTGCACTGCCTGCCCGCCACCCTCGCCGAGCGCCCCGCTGAGCCCGCCGGCACGGTCCTGCGCGCCCCTACGGTCGCGCGCTGGGCCACCGCGGCGGGCTTCGCCGGATTCGAGGTCCTGCCTATCGACAACCTCTTCTGGCGCTTCTACCGCATGCGCCACTGATGGAGTCCCTGTGCGGATGCAGTGGGAGGGAACTTGCCCTTCTGTAATGGTGCTCGACCTCCCAGAGGTAGTCGATGCCGAGCCGGTCGGCCAGCTCCACCTGCTCCAGCGCGGCCGTGAGCAGCCGCCGCTCGTCGTCCGGCCCCCAAGGGCGGGGGAGCTGATGCTCGTAGAAGATCCCGAATCGCATGGTGGTGGATAGTCTGCGGGGTTACCGTATGTGCCAGCAAGATGGTCGGGTTCATCGCTCGGGTGCGTCCACTGCCAGCTCGGACCCTGCTATGACCGCGGGGCGTGATAGCTCGAGCGCCCCCGGCATGGTGGCGAAGGCCACTGCGGCGTCCCAGAGTCGCACCGCGTCGGTCCCGCTCGGCGGGGGCGAGATCAGCGGCCCGTGCAAGCCGACTGGTGGGTCCAGATTCAACACCAGCGCTGGTGTGCCGACTCCCTGCCCGACGACGGCGAACGCCTCGGCCATCGACCGTCGAATCGGCTCGTCCCAGGCGGCATCATCGGCGGTGGCCGCGTAGGTTGGCGCCAGGCCGGCGGCCGCCAAGGCGCCCTGCAGATCCTGGAACGGCGGCCCGCCGGCGTTGTAGGCCGCCAGGGCCTGAGAGATGAGCGCCTCGTAGAAGCCGCGGACCCGGTCTGGGTGGTCGGCGTGGAGTGCCTGCATCACCCGCACCGCCCGGTGGGACGCCCCCCACAAGGCGGCCTTCCAGTCCTCCAAGCCCTCTGGGCCATCGCGCAGCAGCAGGCTGTAGCTGCGCCACCGCACCTGCAGGCCCCGCTGGGGTGCGACCTCAACCAGCCAGCGCGATGTCAGCCAGCTCCACATGCACGCCGGGTCAACGAACAGGTCCACGCGCACGACCATGCCTCCTTCACCGGAACCAGCAGTGCCACAGTTGGCGCTGGGGCTTGACCCGCGCCGACCGGGATGGGCGGTCATGGGCACCACCAACTCCAGACTGTGCGGTGATCGCGTCGCGCGCCCGGCTCCCACGGGTCACGGCGGGCGACCCGCAGCCGCCGCCAGCGGCCCGACGGGGTCTGCTCGCAGATGCCGAACCAGGCGCCTGCCCGGCCCAGCAACCGGACGATCAGCCCCTGGCCTGCCGGGTGCGCCGAAACGTCCGTCGGATCCCCATCGCCTGGCGGCTCGGCCTCGACCGGCATCGGCGGCGTCCACCATATCCACCCGCTGACAGGGTCCATGAAGAAGATCATCCGCATGTCGTGCCTCCTCGTGGTTGCGGCTACTGAGGAGGCGTTCGTTGCCGGCGAACGGAGGTGTTCGATCAGCCGGCGGGCTGGTAGACGCAGCGGATGCCGGTGCGCACCGAGCCGAGCAGGTGGCGGCCGGCTTCCGGGTCGGCGACCAGGATCCGGTCCAGTGCCTGGCGGATCGTGCGGGTGACGTTGACCCGCGCCCGCTCGGCCTCTTCGGAGAACCCCCGCGAGCGGCCGGCCAGCCCGGCGGCGCGCTTGAGCTCGGCCACCAGCGCAGCCCGCTCGGCCTCCAGGTCGTCCGCGCCGGCGGCGTCACCGCGGGCGGCGGCCCGATCCAGCGCCCTGTCCAGCTCGGCGAGCCGCTGGCGGTAGGCCCGCTTGGCGGTCTGGTCCAGGACCGGATCGGGGACCGACGGGGCAGGGATCCCGCCGGCCAGCTCGACCGCGGTGATCTCCTGGCCGGGATTGGCGAGCAGCAGCGCGAGCTGGGCCAGCCCCTTGCTGTGCCGCAGCCGCGTGGTCCGGTCGCCCATGGTGAGCAGCCAGGTCTCACCGTCCTGGCGCAGCCACGGCCGGTCAGGACTCGCCGCAGTGTCGGCTGCCCGCAACTCATCGATCTCGCGGGTCAGCACCGACATCCCCAGCTCCGCCGCGGCATTGGCCGCTTCGGCCAGGAGCTGCCGTGCCTCCTGCGCGTCACCGGCCCGGCTCCGGCGGCGCAGCGCGATGGCGAGCTCGGCCTGGGCGCGGGCCAGGAACGGTGCCGCACCGATCCGGCGGTTACTGACCACTGCCTGGCGCAGCCAGCGCACCGCGTCGTCGAGCTGACCCAGGGTCAGCGCGCAGAGCCCAAGCAGTCGGGAGACCGCGCCGGCGCAGCCAACGGCGCCGGCCGCGACGACGAACCGGTCGGCGTGGCGAATCAGCTGGTCGCGAACCCACCGGGCGGCGTCGGCGTCACCCAGCCGGTAGGCCACCTCGGCCACCATGGCCAGGTAGATCGAACGGGCCGGCCCGAGAACCCAGCCGACGTCGATCTCCCCCAAGCCGGCCGGCAACAGGGCGCGAGCCTCCTCGTGCCGGCCGGCGGCCAACAAGCCATAGGCCTGGATCACCAACGGCACGTCCTGGACTGCCGCCAGCTCGGGCATCTCATCCGATGGGTTTCGGCCGCGCGCCGTGGCGACCATGGCAAGCTGGGAGCCGAACACGTTGACGGCATCGGGCAGCCCGGCCTTGAGCGCCAGGTCATAGGCCGCGCGGGCCAGTTGCTCCGCGTCGTCGAAGCGGCCGCGCAACGTGGCAAACGTGGCGCGGCGGGAGCGGGCGAAGAACAGGAATTCCGGCTGGCCCAGCCGCTCAGCCAGCCGCTCATAGCGGTCCAGCTCGGCTTCGGCCTCGGCGACCCGGCCGAACTCCAGCAGCGCGATCAGCCGCCACATGCGC